>VOFC01002290.1_pt1 | contig 13764 bp, 23 predicted proteins | sample 5384161 | NCBI WGS metagenome assembly VOFC01 (sample SAMN12384722, study PRJNA508395) | human gut metagenome | isolation source: healthy gut B | host: Homo sapiens | reverse complement strand
CAATGGCTGCCATGGGATAATGGCGGTATACTCCTCCGGTGGGAAAGAAGGTGTTGAAGTGAAAACAAATAAGACATTGGCACAGAAGCTGTGTCTGCTGGGCCTGGAGAGTCTGCTGTCGTATACGGCGGCTCTGCTGGCAGCGCTGTGTTTTTTGGTGCTGCTGCCCGGGTGCAGCCTGGGGAGAAGGTGGATCGCGAGCCGGTGCAGACACTGGAATGTACCCGCCCGGCATCCCTGTCCGGGCTGTATCCGGCGGGCGGCAGCGTGGTGCTGATCAGCTGGGCGGACTATGAGAGCGGCAGGACCACTGTGCAGCTGGTGGATGCGGAAGCGGACACCGTGAAGCGTGAGGTCACGCTGGATGGGGTTTGGGATACGAAGCGGCAGGCCCTGGCGCATGGATTTGCGCTGTGCGACCGGGAGACGAATCGTTGGGAAGCTCCTGGACGATGCGCTGACGGAGACAGGCAGCTTTGATGCGGAGAACGTGGATGGCTTTTTCTCATATGACGGGGAGAGCTATTACTTCCTGCGGGACGAGGTGCTGCATTGTCAGAACATAGCCGGAGGAGAGGCACAGCCGGTAACGGCGCTGTCACAGCTGCGGTTCGCGGAATTGACGGCCTATGATGCGGCAAGCGGGCGGATGGCGGCCCTGCTCCTCCTGTCACCCTACGGCAGCGTCTGCGGTACGGCGGTCTTTGACCCGGAGACGGGGGCGATCAGTCTGCTGCAGGAGCAGCGGTATCAGGTGATGTTGGCGCCGGCGGGCGGCATGAGCCTGCTGGCCTTTGACAACGATAAAATGGGATATTCCGCCCTGTGCGGCAGCGGCGATACGTTCTGGTTCGCCGATGCTTCGCTGTTTCTGGACGCGGGAGGCGCGCTGTACGCCGTCGGCGATGCGGAGGAGCTGATCGGTGGGGAACGGGCCGCACGACGCTGTATAACGTGGGGGAGAGCATCACGGCCTGCGACCTGACGGCTAACGGTATTGCCGGAGAGATGTACGACTGCTGCGTTCTGCCGGAGGCAGGCCTGCTGGTGGGCGGCATGTATGAAAACGGCGCCTTCCGGCTGTACGTTATAGACCCGGCGCAGCTGACCTTCGAGCCGGTAGCGTCAGCGGTGTCCGTCCCGTCGCCGCTGACGGTGGATGAGACACTGCTGCAGGCCTATTGGGGTGCCCTGAACGGCCTGCCGGTGGCAGAGAGCTTACAGGAGCGCGCGGCAGCAGGCGGATGTGTTGGAGCAGCGATACGGCGTGCGGATACTGCTGTCATCCCAGTGCAGGGAGGCGGCAGAACTGAGCAGCTATCCCATCACTCTGTCGGACACCATGGACACGGAAGCAGAGCTGAACGGCGTCCGCGCCGTGCTGGCGGCGATGGACCGCAGCTTTGCCCTGTATCCGGAGGGCTTTCTGGCGCAGTTCCGCAACCGCGCCGGTGAGGGCGGGCTGTGCTTCCTGCTGGTGGCTCACATCGACAGCGACTATGGCGTGGTAGGCTGCACCTACGATTCGGCGGACTGGCAGTATATCGCGCTGGACGTGCAGGCGGATTATATGCGGAGGGCACTGTCTGCCACGAGATCTGGCACGCTACGGAGAACGAGATACTCACGCGATTACACCGCCTTCAACTGGGATGACTGGAATGCGCTGAACCCGGCGGGCTTTACCTATTGGAACGACAGCGGTGACTATGACCGGTACGACGCCCGCTGGACCATGTTCGACAACGGCGAGGGCGTGTACTTTGTGGACAGCTACGCCAAGCTGGCGGCACAGGAGGACCGGGCGCGGATCATGGAGTATTTCATGGTACATGAGGACGAGGCTGGGCTGCTGATCCAGTCAGACGCCATACGGCAGAAGCTGGAATGGATGTGCCGCGCTGTGCGGTAGTGCTTCGATACCGCCGGATGGGGAACGCCCCGCTGGGAGAAGCTTTTTTTGTAAAATAAAGGAGAGTCTATGATACCGGAATGGAAAATTTACCCCCCGTTCTCAGGGACACAGTACCGTGTACCTGCAGAACGTGGTCACAGATCCCGCCATACAGGTGGGGGCGTACACCATCTATGACGATTTTGTCAATGACCCCCGGGACTTCCAGCGGAACAACGTGCTGTACCACTATCCCGAGTGCAACCATGACCGGCTGATCATCGGAAAGTACAGCTCCATCGCCTGCGGGGCGAAGTTTATCTTCAATGCGGCCAACCATACGCTGAACAGCCTGTCTACTTACCCGTTCCCCATCATGTTCGAGGAATGGGAGCCTGGGGACGGCGTGCGAGGACATTGCCACCGCCTGGGATAACCACGGGGATATCGTGGTGGGCAATGACGTATGGATCGGCTATGAGGCCGTGATCCTCTCCGGCGTCACCATCGGAGATGGCGCCATCATCGGCACCCGCGCCGTGGTGACGAAGGACGTTCCGCCCTATACCATCGTGGGCGGCCTGCCGGCCAGGACCATCCGCAGGCGGTATGACGAGGGAGACCGCCGCGCGGCTGGAGAAGCTGCGGTGGTGGGACTGGCCGGAGGCGCAGGTGCGGCGGGCTATCCCGCTGCTGCAGGCCGGTGATCTGGACGCCCTGGAAAAGTTGGTATAAGGCCGGCGGCCGTGGACCAGGCGTACACGCCGGGCACTTTCTGACCCTGCTGTAAAAGAGTATCTGCGGGATACGTGTATACGGACAACGAAATGAGCCCTCCGGCAGCTGCCGGAGGGCTTTCAACTGCCTGTTGCGAAACGGGCCGGGGAAAGGTATAATCTAAGGAGAACATACTGCGGAACGGCGAGAAAGGAGAAACCTATGGGTAATGTGACAGCGGACCGCGCATGGGCTGTCCATCCGGTGACGGAGGCGGACATAGAGGCGTATCTGGACATCTATCTCAATTCCTATCCGGCGTACAAGACGCTGGACGAGGAATGCCGGGCACACTACCGGAGCAAGCATCTTACAGAGCTGCGGGAGGACACCCAGACTCGGACGATGGGCCTGTTTGAGGGCGGCACACTGATCGCCACCATGAAGCTGATCCTGTTCTCCATGAACTTTTTGGGGTCATGCAGCCTGCCTGCGGTGTGATGGCGCTGGAGGTACACCCCCTGCACAAGAAGAAGGGCGCGGCGCTGTATATGATACGGTATGCCGAGCGCTATGCACGTGGAAAACGGCGCGCTGCTGACCATGCTGCTGCCGTTCAACATCGGCTTTTACCGTCGGATGGGCTACGGCTTTGGCGGGAAGTTATATGAATACCATCTGCCAACCGGGGCACTGCCGCGGTTGACGGAGAGGTGCGGGCGCACCTGCGCCTGCTGCAGCCGGAGGAGTTTGACCAGGCGATGGACTGCCAGCGGCGCTTTGCCGCCCGAAACCATGGCATGGTGGAGAAGTTCGACGAGGAGCTGCGCGGAGCCCGGGGGATATTCAGGTGCGCCGTATGGGTTATTACGACGGCGGACGCCTGTTAGCTACGCGGCCTATCGGTTTGAAAGCGCCAGTGCGTGCAACTATACCCAAAACCGGCTCAGCGTGGAGGAACTGGTGTATGAGAACGGCACAGTGCTGCGGGCGCTGCTCGGCGGCCTGCGGATGCAGGAGGATCTGGCCCAGAGAGTGATACTGCGGACAGGGGAGGAGGATTTCCACCATCTGCTGGACGATCCGCAGGACGTGTCCGGAAACTACATCGACTACGGCTTTTTGCAGACCAATGTTTCCGCCGTGGGGACCATGTTCAAGCTGACGGACGGGGCGGACTTCGTGCGGCGGACCGGCTATCGGAATTTCCCGGCGGGGACGCTGACGGCGGCCTTCCGCTATCGGGATGAGATGGCGGACCGGGGAGGAGGAGCTGCGTATCGGCTTTGCCGATGGCCGCTGGGCCGTGGCAGAGGGGACCGCGGACGTGACGGTGATCTGCCGGCAGGGGGGATCTGGCGGCGCTGCTGATGGGGTCCTGCGGTCTGGCGGCGCTGCTGCGGCTGGGTGCGGCGTCCGCAGATGGCGCCGAAAAGGCGCGGCAGTTGGCGCAGCTGCTGTACTGTGCCCAGAAGCCCTGGCTGAACGCGGATTATTGAGCTGCCGCGGTTGACAAATAGAAAACAACGCAGGAGAACAAGAGATGCGGAACATATTGAAGGAAAAAGCTGGCCAGAGGCGAGAAGCCGCTGGGCACATTCGTGGGTACCGGCAGTGCTGCCGTGGTGGAATGTCTGGGCTGTGCGGGGCTGGATTTTGTCATTCTGGACAATGAGCACAGCCCCATCGAGGCGGAGACCACCGCCCGGCTGGTCTGCGCCGCGGAAAGGCGGAACATCACGCCCCTGGCCCGGGTGCTGAAGGATGCTTACGGTCTGGTGGGAGCGCCCCTGCGGCGCGGAGCCAATCCAGGGTTGCGATGTGATACTGTATCAAACGTCCCGCCGCCTGCCCCCTATATCCAGCGGCTCATCGACAGGATCGAGGGAGAAGATAGGGCGTTCCCGACGTAGTCCGGAGCCGGAATAGCGTCCGACGCGAGCTGCCGTGAAATTTTGCTGAACAGCTATTCAGCGCTGTGCGGCACACGGTAAAAAGATCCGCCTGAGGGCGGGTCTGTTTTTGCAAAGTGGCTGTTCTGTGTAATGAAGCACAATGTGCGGCGGATGTATATTCCTCCGACACCGGACAAAGACTACGGATGTAAAATCTGCTTTGACTGGAGGAATTTCATATATGAAAGCAACAGGTATCGTGCGCCGCATCGACGACCTGGGCCGCGTGGTCATCCCCAAGGAGATCCGCCGCACCATGCGTATCCGCGAGGGCGACCCGTTGGAGATAACATTGGCACCGTGGCAGCGTTTCAGCTTCGCCATGCTGGACTTAGCCCGCCGTTCGGGGTGGTAACTACATAATGAGGTCAAATACGAAAACTGCGTAATTACGCAAAATTCCCGAGTTCCCGAGTGAGGTATGGGTATGATTGAACGGAAAAAATATCTGGAACGGCTCATCGCAAGAAAAAGAAAACGGTTTAGTGAAGGTCATCACCGGCATCCGGCGGTGTGGAAAGTCCTATCTGCTGTTCAATATCTACAAGAGCTATTTGAAATCCACCGGTGTGGAGGACGAGCAGATCATCTGCCTTTGCGCTGGACGATGACGAAAACATCCAGTACCGCAATCCGCTGGAGTTGGGCAAATACATTCGTAGCATGACCACAGATGAGAGCAAGACCTATTATGTGTTCCTCGACGAGATCCAGAAGGTCGTAACCATTCAGAACCCCTACATTCAGGGCGCGGAGGATAAGATAGGCTTTGTGGACGTGGTCCTCGGCCTGATGAAGCACGATAATATTGACGTGTACGTGACGGGCAGCAACTCGAAAATGCTGTCCTCGGATATTTTGACCGAATTTCGCGGGCGCGGCGATGAGATCCGGGTCAATCCCCTGTCTTTTGAGGAGTTTTACCACGCCTACGAGGGCGACAAGCGGGACGCTTGGCAGGAGTATTATACTTACGGCGGTCTGCCCCTCGTGATGATGAAAAAAGAGCCACGAGGAAAAGGCAAAGTACCTGCAATCCCTGTTTGATAAGATTTATCTTGGCGACATCATCGAACGGAACAAGATCTTGCACGATAAGTCCGTTTTAGATGATATTCTGAACATCATTTCCTCCTCAGTCGGCTCCTTGACCAATGCGGGTAAAATTGCCAAGACCTTCCGCAGCGAGCGGCAGGTCAACATCAGCGATGAGACTGTCAGCCGGTATCTGGAGTTTTTCGTGGATGCCTTTATGATCTACAAGGCAGACCGCTATGATGTGAAGGGCAGAAAATATATCGGCTCGCCGCTGAAGTATTATTTCAGCGATGTGGGCTTGCGAAATGCCAGACTGAATTTCCGCCAGCAGGAAGAAAAAATCATATCATGGAAAACATCATCTATAATGAACTTCTGTGTCGTGAGTTCAATGTGGATGTGGGCGTGGTGGAGTACTGCTACAAGGATGAGCAGAAAAGAGCAAGCGCACACAGTTGGAGATCGACTTTGTGGCAAAACACAAGGGGAGCCGCCGGTATTATATCCAATCTGCCTTGACCGTGGCGGACGAGGAAAAGCGGGCGCAGGAAGTAAACTCCCTCAACCGCGTGGGGGACTCCTTTAAGAAGATCAAACCATCAGCCGCTGTCGGAGTTGTTCGGTCTGGTTGCCGTCACTAACGCGGAAAAAGTCATTCTCGACCGTATTCAGGAAAGTCAAGGTCAAAATCAACCTATTTGAGGAAAGTGATGACGAAAAAAAGATCGTCAGGCGAATGAACTGCGCAACCTGATCGGCAAACTCCCGCTTTGTCTATTTTCATTGACGAGGTACACCACGCTGTCAGCGATGAAATCAAACTGCGTGCTGTTGTTACACACGTTGGGCGGAAAAATGATACGGTCAATTCAGTCATCGGCTTTTCCGGCACGCCGTATCTGGAAAAAAGCAGAAAATCACCGTGGTGGACAATCTGTCAGTCGCCACAGCGGGAGATCACAAATATCGTGTATTACTACCCGCTCATTAACGGTGTTGGAAATTTTCTCAAGCGTCCGGTGGTGAAGATCGCGGAGTTTGCGGACAGCAGCCGTATCATTGAATCCGGTGTGCGTGAATTTTTGAAACCTACAAGGATACCGTCTATGCCAATGGCACAGTCGCAAAAAGCTGGGCATCTACTGCGGAACCATTGAAAAGCTGGAAGAACTTGTTTACCCGCTTGTCGCAAAAATCGCCGCGGAATGCGGCTTTGGCAGCGACACCATTCTCAAGTTCCACAAAGGGCAATAAGCAGTACCCCCAGCCTACCGACAGCCAGATGCAGTTTGATTCACTAGATAAAGCAATTTCTAAAAATCCGCATTGTGCTGTTGGTGCAGATCGGAAAAGAGGGCTGGGATTGCCGCAGCCTGACGGGAATCATCCTCTCGCAGGAGGGCGACTGCCCGGAAAAGAATATGGTGCTGCAAACCTCTTGCCGATGCCTTCGTCAGGTGGATAAGAACGCGCCGGAAACGGCACTCATCTACCTGAACGACAGCAACGCGGACAAGCTCAATGCTCAACTCCAACAGCAGCACCGCATTTCTCTGAAAGAATTCACCGAGGCCAGCCACGGTAAAACTGAAATCAAGCGGTATGACCGCACCGCTTATTTGAAGTTGCCCAAAATTGATTTCTACCAGTTCAAAGTCAATTACGAAACCCAGACTGAGGAACCTGCCGCCCGGAATCAAAGATCCCTGTTGCCGCAGACGAAGCGAAGGTGTCTGATGACATTATCAAGACCACCGACCTGACTATGGAACTCAGAACATCAAGGTGGATGATACTGAGCGCGGCACAGAACAGGCGACCTTTGCCACGTGGCTGCTTCGTATTGTCAAAGGGCAGCTTTGGTTCACTGACCATGCAGGAATTAAGCCGCTACAGCGATTTGCTGCGGGAGGTCTATTTGACCGTGACCTACGAGCGCGACGGCGTTCGTTACTACAGTTCCCGCTACGACCATGCTATGGTGGAAGCAAATATCCGAAAGGCGTTCTGCGAAAGCGCACCTTCCACAAAGGAAGAGCTGATTCCCGAGGAAGCCAGCCTGCTGAATATCGCAAATTTCACTCCCACAGTCCACACAGAGGAAACCGGACGATTACTACCCCGCACAGGACTTGGTAGAACGCATCATTCTGGATGATAAGGTAAGTTGAAAGTCAGCAAAGAGAGCAGGCCATGATGGAGTTGGCAGAGGAAACCGGAAATACCGCCATTTTGGAGTGCTTCCAAGCAAAATTCGTCCCCATCCGCAAAAGACCGCACCTTCCACTATCTGCCCTACCACACAGACGGCTTTGAGCAGACTTTCCTCAAAAAGAAGTCCTGACCTTCGATGAGGTTGAGCGGCTTGGCTTGGAGGGGTCTACTACAACGGCGACCGTGCCATGACGGAGTTCAAGATCAAATTGCTACCGGCGCCTGAACGTTGGCTGGCGATATATTGGAATGTACACGCCGGACTTCCTCGTTCTCAAGCGCAAGGATAGTAAAATTCACAAGGCTTCATTATCGTGGAAACCAAGGGCGGTATTTATGCCAATGACCCTGCGTTCAAGGATAAGCGGACTTTTATGGAAATGGGTTCTCCGCTATAACAATCAGGCGTTCGGCTATTTGGGATATACTCTGCCAGAACCGTTTGAGTATCTCTATTTTTGGAGGATAAATCTGGATTGAGCAGGACAGGCACTTGGGTTGTATCGTTTAATGACGCAGAGGAGAATTTTATGTGAATTCTTTCCGAACGAGGTGATAACTTTTGAATTTACAGCGTAGAATTGCCGTTTATCTTTTGGCATAATTGTCTCTTCTTTCATTAGTTGTAGCTATTATTTTAAATTTTTCGAGTTTTCATTTGCAAGCAATCTTTTTTAGGCCTATTTTCGAGTGGAATTTTAATATGTGGAACAGCTATTGTAACTTATTTTTACAGAGAAATCGTGTGGTGCTTTCTCTATATAACGGTTGCTATGACTTTATGGAAGCTCTAAAATAAGAACCTGGAGAGTAGACAACAGGATTGGAATATATGAGTTGAAAGACAATCTTTCAAGAGATAAAAAGTCTACAAAAAAAAAAATTTATTTTTTATATATGCCAGTTACTCTCAATGAATAAACATTTCAAACTTACTAAGATAATCAAAGAGATCTGGGAATCTGTTAGGAAGGTTTATTTGCAAACAGTAGAAGACAACAGTAAAGTTTGTCAGTTTCTCATAGGAGATATATCGGAAGATGAAATAAGAAGTTATACTTTTAAGTATACAAGCGGTGATTCTATAAAACAGATAAAGTGTCTTCAAGAAGCATTGGATAAGCTTTCCTACCACATGAATTACTACAATATTCGAAAAATGAAAACTCCAAAGGAGGCCACCGACCATGCCCATTAAATATGTATTCCCTTCATTCCCGAACCCGTGGAGGGGCAGGCGGTGCTGGGCAATTTCAACCGCATTCTGCGCTACAAGGGCGCGGACGAGGCTGTCCATGACGCTCCAGCGGGAATGCCCCTGTACGAGATGGAGAAGCAGGAGACCGTGGGCGAGAACACCGATGGCAACATGGTCATTCGCGGCGAAATGCGTGTCTGCCTGCGCCTATTTGAAAGAGCAGGGCGTTCAGGTTGACTTTGGTCTACATCGACCGCCCTTTGCCAGCGGCGCGGACTACGCCAAAAGGTCTATATCCGCCGCAATCCCAAAGGTTGCCGAGGCCATCGCTGCAGGCGGAGCGGGAACTGGATGTGGACGAGCTGAAAGCCTTTGAGGAAAAGATGTACGGCGATGTCTGGGATAAGGAAAAAAGTACCTGAGCTGGATGTACGAAACCTCATGGCGATCAAAGGGTCGTCATGAGCGAGAATGCGTCTATTTGGGTTGGAATTGACAACCACATTGGACACTATGTTAAAATCTTGCTGGACGAAATTTTCGGTGAAAATCACTTTGTAAACGAGATTGTCTGGAAACGGACATTTTCTCTCATTCTGATGTTGGCCAAGGTGCAAAAACATCTTGGTCTCGGCTTACGATGTGATATGAAGCCTCGGTAGTTGATAGCTGGATCAAAGTCCAGATTCCCCTTGATATGCCGACGCCATGCTGTACTGTTCGGCTCCGGCAGAGACACCTGCTCGACATCATAGGTTTCCAATTCCCCAAAAATATCGATCTCCCGTAGGAAATCCGATGCGGAGATTTTTCCTTTGAGATACCTCCCTCTGGCCTTGACCGCTGCCCTGATCCATTCCTGATAGCGGGCGTCGCTCACAGGCTTCAGCCGGTCCCGCTGGTCTGGCGGGAGCGTCCTCATAACGGTTCCGTCGTTCTTCCATCCTATGCCGCAGAGCATTGTATATCCGCAGTGCCTCATCCAACGCCGCACCGTCTTTACCCTTTGAGCTTTGGCCCCAGCACCTTGCAGAACAGTCCGTTGATCACACGGTCGCAGTAGTGCGTTTCCGCAGAGGTTTTCGGAATGAAATACTGCCAGCAGCACTCACACCGTGCGATACGCTTTTTCTTCTGGCGGAAATAAAGCTGCAATTCCAGCAGGTACAGCTCAAAGTTGTTTTCAACCGTATACCGTAACCGGTGTCCGAACGGCATCGGCCTGCAAGGAAAGAATTGGTGCACCAATGCGGGGTATGCCTCCTCCAACGCTCCATACCGCTTCCACTGCGCGGCGCGCTCATAATCGGCAAAACCGATCTCCAGCAGATTTCGAATACGCAGCTGTGCCCTGCATGGCTCGTCCAGCGCCTGAAGAACTGCGGCACCTTTCTCGGACGGGAAAATCGGCGAACCTCTGTCCTGCATTGCCATTGCGTCCCGAAGATGTTCAGAGGCATAAAAAGCGGATATGGTATCGCTCCTCTTGATCCAATCAGGCAAGTCGCTGATCTGTTTTTCAAAATCCTCATAGTCCGAATAGGGAACATCCATGCGTTCCAAAAACAGAGGGTGCTCCGTCCAGAGCCGCTGGATCACAGCATGGTATTCCGCAAAATCCAGAGAAGCAAACCGAACAAGTTCCTCCGCTGGCGTTCGGCCCCTGAGTTCTTCTGCACATGCCCATCCTTGCCAACCAATAAAATATCGAAGTTTTCTCCGGTATCTGTTTCCAAGAAGATGCCGGAGAGATTCTTTTCAGGAGCGGTCAACTTAGGGTCTCGCAGTCCGAGCTGTAGTTGCAAGTTTTGGAAAAATCTCGAAAACCACTCTTCCATGTAAAAACCATCTCCCTTCCTTTACAGTATCAGTATACCACATTGACAAACCGGAAAGGAGAATTTTTATGAACCGACTGCAAACCATTGACGCGGACACGCTGCAAAGCACCGCTTACGAACCGGTCTCCTTCGTGGTCGACGATCTGCTCCCCCAGGGACTGCACCTGCTGGCAGGCGCGCCGAAAATCGGCAAATCGTGGCTGGCGCTGTGGCTGTGTCTCTGCGCCGCGCAGGGCAAGCCGCTCTGGACCTTCGCCACACAACCATGCGAGGTGCTGTACCTCTGCCTGGAGGACAGCTTCCAACGCATCCAGAGTCGCCTCTTTGATCTCACGGAGGACGCACCGCCCACGCTGCACTTCGCCGTCATGTCCCAGCAGCTCCACAACGGGCTGGTGGAGCAGATCGAGCAATTTTGAAGGAGCAGCCGCAGACCAAACTCATCGTCATCGACACGCTCCAGCGCATCCGCACCGCGGGCAATGACGCGAATCCCGTATGCCAGCGACTATCGGGACATCGGCGTTCTGAAAGCGCTGGCGGACAAGCACCGCATCGCCATTCTGCTGGTGCATCATCTGCGGAAGATGAATGACGATGATCCCATGAACATGATTTCCGGCACCACCGGACTCAGCGGTGCCACCGACAGCAACTTCGTCCTCCGCAAGAGCAAGCGCAGAGAAAACACCGCCACGCTTTACTGCACCGGACGGGACATCCCCTACCGCGAGTTGGCGCTGGAGTTCGATGGCGAGGATCACGCCTGGAAGCTGCTGTCAGATGACTGCGAACAGACGAGCAGCCCACCGAGAGAATTCTTTTTCTTCTCTCTGAACTGCTGCGCCGGCAGCCGGAGATCAGCGCCCCTGCCAAGGTGCTGTTGGAAAAGATCGACCCTGCCGGTGCGGAGGGGCTAACCCCCAACAGCTTCTCCCACCGAATCCGCAAAAGCGTTGACGCTCTAAGGAGAAACGGTATTACGGTGTCCTTCCGCAAGAGCAACGGCGACCGTCTGATCTGCCTGAAAAGGGTCGATGGGGTCGATGATCCCGCTGCCGAGAACACCGTCACCATCGCCCCTGATAACCCGCCGTGTTTCGGCGTGTGAGCCGCTGTGTGCGCGGTTTGGAGCCGGGGTGGCGTGTGTACCCGCCGTGGATATTCTGCCCACACAGGGCGAGCACTGTGGCGGCATAAAACGGCAAATAAGCCACCGTGACCCGCGGGCGTCCCCAGCGTTTCGACAGCATGAAGCGCACGCCGAGGGTAGTGATACCACCCCCACATAGAAGCACCGAAAAATGTAAACCGGGAGTTTTATCACCCCCCAACAGGGCTCCCGCCGAAACTCAGCGCAAGCGGTTTCGGTGGGAAGAGGACGAGCGACGGAGAGTGAGCCCTGCCGCCTGCGGCGGGATGAGGGATTCGTCGTCCGCTCGGACGACAGCCAGCATCGCATTTGTCTGGTCTGCGGCGAAGCCGGCCCTGCCCTGCCAAATGCACTGGGCGGAGCAAGGCCCCACACCCCCAAGCTGCGGGCGGAAGCCCGGACCCACTTTTAGCTACGATTGGAGAAAAACATGAAAAAAGATATCAAATTCAGCACGCGCATGGCATCCGCCGACCGGGAGAAGATCAAGGCGCTGGCGATGAAAGCCCATATGTCCATGAGCGATTATGTCACCGCCTGCTGCCTCGGCAAGCGGATCGTGGTCATCGACGAGTAGAAAGAACTGCTCCGCCAGCTCAAGGGCATCGGCAGCAACATCAACCGCCTTACCGTCCTCGCCAACATGGGCACGGTGCAGGTCATCGGTCTCGACAAGGCCGCGCAGGAGCTGTCCGAGGTCAGCGCCGCGCTGCGATCAGTCATGGAAGGGCGGTGAGCCGTATGGCCATCGTACATTTTGTGAACTACAAGCGGGGCACACAGTCCCGCTCCGCCATGCGCGGCGTGATGCGCTACGTCATGCAGGAAAAGAAAACCGCATGGGATGGCGGGCCGCTCATCAGCGGCATCAACTGCCAGCCGCAGAGCGTCTACGATGATTTCCTGAACACGAAGCTCCTCTACCACAAGGACGGCGGTGTGATGTTCTACCACATGGTGCAGAGCTTTCCAAAAGGCGCGGCGGTCGATCCCCGGCAGGCCACGAAGCCGCGCGGCGGCTGGCAGAATACTTTGACGGCTGCGAGGTGCTGGTCTGCACCCATGTAGACCGCGAGCACATCCACTCCCACTGCGTCATCAACTCCGTCAACTTTGAGACCGGCAAGAAGCTGCACATGGCGAAGGAACAACTGCAGGAGCTGATGCGGCGCAATGACATGATCTGTCAGGAAATGGGTCTTCCTGTCTTTGATGCGCCAACGCAGCAGGCCCGCGGCATGAGTGGCGCGGAATACCACACGGCTCTGAAGGGACAAAGCTGGAAGCTGCGGCAAGGACGCCTTTCGTTTCTCTGATGGAGTCCGAGGGCTATGCTGTCCGCTGGGAGAGCAGCCGCAAGTACATCACCTACACCACGCCGGACGGCATGAAATGCCGCGACAACAAATTACACGAAGAAAAGTATTGCAAGGAGGCCATGGAACATGAATTCAGAATACGGGCAAAACTCGTTCAAAGAAAATTCCATCGAGCAGCGGAAACCGATGGAGGAATTGAAGCGGATGAATCAGCCGAACAGTGCGCCGCAGCAAACAGCGCAGACGATGCAGCCCATTGTGATCCAGTGCGATCTGCCGCAGGCTATGAACAAGCTGGCAAAGCAGGCAGACGGAATAAACTGGGAGCTGGAGGAAATTCGGAAAGCAATCCCCGGTCTGAGAGCACACATCGACCTGACACCGGTGCAGAAGTCGCTCACGGAGATGCAGAGATCGCTGACGGAGATGAACAGG
>VOFC01007212.1_pt1 | contig 13765 bp, 19 predicted proteins | sample 5384161 | NCBI WGS metagenome assembly VOFC01 (sample SAMN12384722, study PRJNA508395) | human gut metagenome | isolation source: healthy gut B | host: Homo sapiens | reverse complement strand
ATATGGAAGATGCAAAAGCTATAGGAAGAATAAAAGAAAGAATTCACATTCCAATTGTTGCAGACATTCATTTTGATTACAAAATTGCATTAGAAGCTATGAATCAAGGTGTGGATAAAGTTAGAATAAATCCAGGAAACATAGGTAGTGAAGAAAAAGATAAAAGCAGTAGTAGATAAAGCAAAAGAGAAAAATATACCAATTAGAATAGGGGTAAATGCTGGATCATTAGAAAAAGATTTGCTAGAGGATAATGGTGGAAAACCAACTGCAAGAGCAATGGTAGAAAGTGCAAGAAGACACGTTAAAATTCTAGAGGATTTGGGATTCTTTAATATAGTAATATCTCTTAAAGCATCTGATTTAGATTTATGTATTTCTGCATATGAAATGGCAAGTAAAGAATTTAAGTACCCATTGCATTTAGGAATAACAGAAGCAGGAACAGAGTTTAGTGGAACCATTAAATCAAGTATAGGTTTAGGGGTTTTACTAAGACAAGGAATAGGAGATACTTTAAGAGTTTCACTTTCAGATGATCCTATAAAAGAAATAAAAGTTGCAAAAGAAATCTTAAAAGACTGCAATTTATATGAAAATATACCAACATTAGAATTTGCTTCTCCAGGTAAATCGATACCAGTTTTATCAAAAAAGACCAAAAGCTTTATAATATTTATACAATGTAGTTGTACCAATTCTAGCACCAAGTTGCATAAATGCAGGGTTACAAGAATTTATCAAAGCTTTTCTTAAAGTTTCATATCCATGAGGACAGAACTCCAACATTTTTTCTTACAATTAATTTTTTACACCAGAGGAACCATTTCAAATTCTTCATATCCAATTAAAATCTTTTTCAACATCAGTAGTTGTTATATTTTCTTCTAGTGCAATTGCAGAAGTTATGGTTTTAAATACTGATCCAGGTTCATATGTTTCTGCAACAGATTTATTTGACCAATTTTTATAATGCTTGACTTTTTCTTCTTGTGATCAGACTATCATATGTTTTTTTGATAAAGTAGAATTTGGGGTATAAGGTTCATTTAAATTGTAATCAGGGTATGATGCCATTGCTAAAATATCTCCTGTTTTAGGATTCATAACAATACAGCTTCCTCCTTTTTACAATCGTTTTTTCAACAGCTTGTTTTAAATATTTTTCTACTATATTTTGAATGTTTACATCAATAATGTTAAATCACTACCATTTCAGCTGAAATATAAGTTTTCTTCTGAATCTGGAATTTCTTGTTGGTCGCTTCGCTTTAGAACTAACTATTTTTTCAGGTGTACCTGTTAAACACTATCCCATGTTGATTCAATACCACTTAATCCTTTTATCATTACCACAAAATCAATGACTTGAGATGCTAAATTATTATAAGGATAATATCTTTTAGAATCTTCATCAATGTTAATACCAATAGATATATTGTTATCTTTCATCCATTTTTAAAGTTTCTACTTTAGTTTGATCTACTTTTTTTGGCAATTGTTTCTACTTGAGAAGAACTTTTTTTACCTTATTTAAAGTATCATTATAATCTAAAGAGAAAAATATCTGAAAGACCTTTAGCAACTTGTTCTTTTTAATTTATTTGTTTCGTCATCAGTTTACCAACTATTTTAGCTGGATTTTATGGTTATGGTATCTACTTGAGCACTTATTGCTTTAATGCTTTACCAGTTGAGTCATATATGTTTCCACGTTTTTGGACTTATAATTTGATTAATTACTTGTTGATTATAGGCTTTTTCTTTTAAATAATTACCTTTTACAAATTGTAAAAATCTATTCGACAAATAAGTAATGAAAAATTACTATAACAACAATTAATATAGTTCTTTAACTTTTTATCTGAATAAAATTTCCAGATTCAAATGGTGTTTTTTTATTTTTATAATATTATCTTTTTACGAAATTTTTTTCTTTTTTTTTTTAGGTTCATTAAATCGCCTCTTTTGTTAATTTTCACAAAAATATTTTATCTAAAAAAAATTAAAAAATCAACAAAAAACTTGAAAAAATTCACATAACTATAATACAATAATATTATTATAATATAAAGGAGAATACACTATTGAGTACGATATTAGAAGAAACTAAATTTATAATGGATAAATATAAAATAAAAGCAAATAAATCATTAGGACAAAACTTTTTGATAAATGACAATGTAGTAAATGAAATTATAGAAAAAAAAGTGATGTAAATAAAAATGATTTAATAATAGAAATTGGTCCAGGACTTGGAACTTTAACAGCTCGGATTGCTTGAAAAGGCAGGAAAAGTAATTTGCGTAGAACTAGATAGTAAGATGTTAAAAAATACTTGAAGATAGATTTAAATTATATAATAATTTTGAATTATTACATCAAGACATATTAAAAGTAGATTTGAAAAGAAATTATAAAAAATGAAAAGAAAAAATCCAGAAATAAAAAATGTTAAAATTGTAGCTAATTTACCATATTACATAACAACACCAATTATAATGAAATTATTAGAAGAAAAAATTGGATTTATCAACAATAACTGTAATGGTTCAAAAAAGAAGTTGGAGATAGATTAATAGCAACACCAGGAAAAAAAAAGATACAGGGGCAATTACATATACAGTTTATTATTATGCAGAAGCTGAAGGAATATTAAATGTACCAAAAGAATCATTTATTCCTGCACCAGTTACATCTGAGAAATAAATTTAAATTAAGAAAAGAAGCCCAGTAAATGTTGTAGACAAAAAACATTATGTTTAAAATAATAAAAAGTGCTTTTATGCAAAGAAGAAAAAATGATTATTAAATGCATTAACAAATACAAAAAGTATTTATTAATAAAGAAGAAGGAGAAAAAATATTAACTAAATTAGGTTTAGATATAAATGTTAGAGCTGAAAAATTAACATTACAAAACTTTGCAGATATTACTAATATGATTTGTGGAAAAAGAACTTTAAAAAAGTTTAATTATATGGTATAATAAAAAATACGAATGATAAAAAGGAGAGGCGTATGAATCAAATATTAGTAACCAAAAATTGTATATTACACCTGAATTAAAGAAAAAAGAAAAGCATATAAAGTTTATTTCTTTTTTGTCTTTATTTTTGATATGCATTTTGGTTTCTATTTTTTGCTTATACAGAAATAGATAGAACAAAAGGAGAAGAGGCATCATCTCAATTATTAGACAAACTTCAATAAAGATACTGAAGAAACAGAGTTAGAAAATAGAAAACAAGTTTTAGTTGCAGTATTAGATGGAAATAACGATGGAAGTACTAGTAATGATACTAGTGCAACATTAGAAAATGCTCAAAAAAAATATAAATAAAAAATAAAAAAGAGAAAAATCAAGAAGGATATACATATAGCAAAATTGCAAGTATTAATATTCCAAAAATAAATGTTCAATATACTATTTTAGAGGGAACAACAGGTACTTTGCAAGAAACAGAGTCACTAATAAAAATGTCGCCTGCAAAATTTTGGGGACCAGAGCCAAATCAAGTAGGAAACTTTTGTATAGTTGGACACAATTATAGAAATACAAAGTTTTTTAGTAAAGTACCAAATCTAACTAATGGAGATGTTATAGAAATAACAGATAGTACAGGGAAAACTTTAAAATATTCAGTATATAATAAATATGAAGTTGATCCTAGTGATATAAGTTGTTTAGACCAAGATACAAATGGACAAAAAGAGGTTACTTTAATTACATGTACTAATGATAGTAAATTAAGGGTAATAGTAAAAAGCAAAAGCAATATAAAAGGAACTTTTAACAGTTCCTTTTTTGTGTATAAAGTAGTTACAAAATTTTAAGTTCTGCATAATATATATAAAGTTAAAACTTAAAGGAGGAATTTTTGTGGCTAAAATACTTATTTTTAATAATGACACAAATAGGATGGAATCATATTACAGAAGTGAATCAGCCCAATGCCATATAATACAAATTCAACTTTAAAAGTAAGGGAATTTAGAGGATCAAGTAAATCAAATATATTATGGACAACTAAAAAGAACAATGCAATCTTGGAATAGTCAAAGATATATTTTGGGTGCTCCAATTCCTGTTGGTTTTGCATTTAAAAGACCATATGAATTTTTTCAATTTCAGTCATAAAATACCTCCAAATATAAGATTTTTTCCATTTGAGTATACCAATCATAACAAAATAATAACACGAATTTTTTTAGTACCAATTTATAATACTGTTAATAGTACAAAAATTTAAAAATTCTTATGTTGTGTATTGAGCCTAGAAAATGTTTCAAATCATATACATATAATACACTAATGGGGAATGGGGACACAAACAATAATTTTTTGAATTATAAATAGTAACAAAAATTGAAAAAAAAATTTGAAAAATTTTACAAAAACTATTGCAAAATTAAAAAGTTATATTACAATTTACATGAAGTGGAGAAAAGTGGTACAAAGTGGTAGAAACATGAAAAGAGGTGAAGACCATTGTTAATGGGTGAATATGAGCATTCTCTAGATGCCAAAGGCAGATTAATAATGCCAGCCAAATTAAGACAAGACATTGGAGAAAAGTTCGTTATAACAAAGGGTTTAGATGGATGTTTATTTGCTTTTTCACAAGAAGAATGGTTGAATTTTGAAACAAAACTAAAAGGACTACCACTATCAGACAAAAATGCAAGAAACTTTGTTAGATTTTTCTTATCAGGTGCAACTGAAGTGAAATTGATAAACAAGGAAGATTTCTAATACCAAATAACCTAAGAGTTGCGGCACAACTAGATAAAGAGGCAGTAATAATTGGAGTAGGTACTAGGTTAGAAATATGGAATAAAGCAAATTGGGAAAAATGTGATGAAAATATATCAGTTGACGAAATTGCCGAAAATATGACTATGCTTGGTATATAACTTTCAAAAGTTTATATAAAAAACCAAAGAAAAGATTACTGAAGAAAAAAGTACTAAAGATAAAAAAACAAAGGAAAAAAATACAAAAGAATAAATTGCTAAAGATAAAAATTCAAAAGACAATCATACAAAAGAATATAAAACAAAAGATGAAAGCACAAAAGAAAAATGTACAAAAGATATAAAATTTAAAATATATGTACAAAAGAAAAAGTGCAGAAGAAAATCTTACAAAAGATATTATAACAAAGAAAAGTGCAATTCAAAAGATAAAAAATTACAGAAGAATAACAAAAAAACATAAGTAAAAAATCCAAAGAAAAACTTACAAAGGATTTTATAAAAATACCAAAAGAAAAAACATATAACACGAACAACTGGTACTTTTACCAGTTGTTTTGCGTTTATATATTAGGAAAGTCATACAATGTTAATAGTATTCTTGTTTGTACCATACAAATTGGAATGCATATAAACGAAGTAATAAAATAAAAACTTTTAAGAGGTGTAAAATTGAATTTAAGCATAAACCTGTAATGCTAGAAGAATGCATCAAAGGGTTAAATATAAAACCTGAAGGAATATATGTTGATGGCACTCTTGGTGGTGCAGGACATAGTAAAGAAATATTAAAAAAAAGATTATCAAAAGACGGATTGTTAATTGGAATAGATAGAGATGAAGATGCTTTAAAAAGCAGCGAAAGAAAACTTAAAGGAATTCCAAAATGTAAAATTTGTTAAGGATAATCATGACAACATAAAACAAATTTTAGAAGACATTGGAATAGAAAAAGTTGATGGAATCTTACTAGACTTAGGTGTTTCTTCATATCAATTAGATGAAAGAAATCGTGGATTTAGTTATTTGGGAGAAAATGAACTTGATATGAGGATGGATAAAACTCAGGAATTGTCTGCGAAAAAATGTTGTAAATGAGTATCCAGAGGAAAAACTTGCAAACATCATATATGAATATGGTGAAGAAAGATTTTCAAGACAAATAGCTAGAAAACATATGTGAATACAGAAAAGAACATTTGATAAAAACTACAAAACAACTGGTAGAAATAATAGAAAAATCAATTCCAAAATCGAAACAAAATGATGGACATCCCGCAAAAAGGACGTTTCAAGCGATCAGAATTGAAGTAAATGATGAAATTAAACCATTATATAATACAGTAAAAGATTGTATTGATTGCTTAAAACCACAAGGAAGATTATGTATTATAACATTTCATTCTTTGGAAGACAGGGCAGTTAAAAATGCAATGCTAGATGCAAAAGGAAAATGCACTTGTCCACCTGATTTACCATATTGTGTATGTGGTGCAAAATCACTTGGTAAGGTAATTACTAAAAAACCAATTGTTGCAACAAAAGAGGAACAAGAAGAAAATAGCAGAAGCAAAAAGTGCAAAACTTAGAATTTTTGAAAAGGAATAATGTTTTGTTTGGAATATCGATTCCAAAAGTTACATTTTAAAATTTAAAAGAAAGAGAGGTGAAAAATAACTTATGGCAAGAACAGGTTATCAATATGGAACTAGCCCTAGAAAATTGGAGCCAGATTATACTAGAAAACCTAAACAAAAAAGAAAAAACAATTAAAAGTTGTTGAAGATTTACCAAGACAACAAATAAAGGTTTCTAAAGAACAACGAAAAAGACAAATGAAAACAACAGTTATTGTTGCTGGGCTATTTTTGCTACTATTAACCATAAGTTGTAGAAACTCTCAAATAGATAAACAATTTAATCAAATTCAAAACCAAAAGAAACAATTGGCGGCTTTGCAAAAAGACAATGAACAATTAAAAGTTAGTATCGAAAATAGCATCAATATAAGTAATATTGAAAAAGTTGCAAAAGAAGAATTAGGAATGCAAAAATTAACTAGTAAGCAAACTGTATATGTAACATTGCCAAAAAAAAAGATTATGTAGAAACAGAATCTGAAAAAGTTGTTAAAACAGAGACAAAAAACTTGGTGGCAAAATTTAGCAGATAAAATTTTGAAATTTTAATAAGAATAAAATAAAACACTTCTAATAAATATTAGTAGAGGTGTTTTTTATGATAAAAAATAAATATATCAACTAAAAAAAGGATGAGAACATCGTTATTTATTGTGTTTTTAATAATTGTGATATTAATTGGCAGACTGGGGTACATACAGTTAATAGATGGAAAGAAACTTTCTGAACTTGCATTTGAACAACAAACATTAGACAGAACTATAAACCCTAAAAGAGGGACTATTTATGATGCAACAGGTCAGGTTTTGGCACAAAGTAGTACAGTTGAAACAATAACTGTAAATCCTGGAAATATCGATAAAAATATCAAAGAAAAAGTTGCTAAAAAACTTTCAGAAATTTTTGAATTAGATTATGAAAAAACACTAAAAAAAGTATCGAAGAGGAGTTCAATTGAAACAATTGCAAAAAAAAATTGATAAAGATAAAGCAGATGAACTAAGAAAATGGATGGAAGAAGGAAACATTACAACAGGAATAAATATTGATGAAGATACAAAAAGATATTATCCAAATAATAATTTAGCGTCTCAAATTATAGGATTTTGTGGAAGTGATAATCAGGGACTGGATGGAATTGAAGCTAAATATGATAAGGTACTTTCTGGAACAAAAGGTGCAATTAAAAGACACACTGATGCAAAAGGTGGAGAAATAGGAGAAGAGGGAGAAACTTATGTTGCGGCTAAAAATGGAAATGATATTGTACTTACAATAGATATGAACATTCAATCAATAGTTGAAAAATATTTAAAAGAGGCTTGTATTGACAATAAGTGTACTGATGGTGGAAATATAGTTGCTATGAATCCACAAAATGGTGATATTTTGGCAATGGCAACATACCCAGATTACAATTTAAATGAACCATATTCTGCATATACTGATGAATTGAAGGGAATTTGGGATACAACAGACCAAGCCGAAAAAACAAAAAGTCTTCAAGCAGTTTGGAGAAATAGGGCAATTACAGATACATATGAACCTGGGTCAACTTTTAAAACCATTACAGCATCTGCATCCCTCGAAGAAGGCTTAGTTACAGACATAGATAAACAAGGACAATTTTGTTGTACAGGTGGAATTGAAGTTGCGGGAGTTAGAATAAAATGTTGGAGATATTATAGACCACATGGAGCAGAAAGTTTAAGGCAGGCATTAATGAATTCATGTAACCCGATTTTTATTGGATTAGGTCAAAAGATGGGTGTTCACACATATTATAGTTATTTGCAAAAATTTGGCTTACTAGAAAAAACAGGAATAGATTTGCCAGGTGAGGCAGGAAGCATATTTTTGGCTGAAAATAAAATGGGACCTGTTGAACTTGCAACAGTTAGTTTTGGTCAAAGATTTGAAATTACTCCAATTCAATTGGTGACAGCAGTTTCTTCTATTGCAAATGGAGGAAATTTAGTTCAACCAAGAGTTGTTAAATCAATTATTGACAGTGAATCAGGTGAAAAAACTGATATTGAAACAAAAGTAAAATCTAAAACAATTTCTAAAGAGACATCAGAAAAAAGTTTTGAGTATGATGGAATCTGTTGTTTCAGAGGGTACTGGTAAAAATGCTAAAGTTGCAGGGTATAGAATTGGTGGAAAAAAACTGGAACTTCTGAAGATGGTGTAAATACTAATAAATATGTTACTTCTTTTTTAGGTGTTGCTCCTATTGAAAATCCACAAGTAGTTTTACTTGTTACTTTGTATAACCCTACTGGTGAGGGCGGACACCAAGGAGGAGGAGTAGCAGCACCTGTTGGAGGTCAAGTTTTTAGTGAAATTTTGCCTTATTTAGAGGTCTCTCAAGGTAATAAAGATGAAGTTGAACAGGTTGAACAGGTTCAAGTTCCAAATGTTGAAGGATTAAGTATTAAAGAAGCAGAGAAGGTTACAAAAGAGGCAGGTTTAGAGATTAGTATTCAAAATGATTCAGAAGGACTTGATAAAGAAAATACAGTTATAAGGGAACAGTCTCCAAGAGAGGGAGTAAGTGTTAATAAAGGAAGTAAAATTTTTGTACAATATTAGTACAAAATTCCCAAAAAACTCTATACAAAAAGAAAAAAATTATAGTTATATAATGTAACAAAAATTATGAGCAAAAATTTGGTCATAAAACATAATAAAACGAAGGGATGATTCTAAATGGAATTAAAAAAAATATTAGTAGGATTAGAAGGAATAAAAGCAAAAGGAAGTGTAGACTTAGAAATTAAAGGAATTGAAAAAAATTCAAAAGAAGTAAAAAAGAAGGATATATGTTTGTTGCAATAAAAGGATTTTCAGTTGATGGACACAAATTTATAGCAGGTGCAATTGAAAATGGTGCAACAGCAGTAATGGTAGAAGAAGGATGTGATTTAAAAGCATTAAACATACCAGAAAATGTAACAATCTTAATGGTGCCAGATACAAGAAAAAAGCATTAGCAATATGTTCATCAAACTTTTATGGTAATCCATCAGCACAATTAAAATTGATTGGTGTTACTGGAACAAAAGGAAAAACAACAACAACATTTATGATTAAAGAAATACTAGAAAAAGCAGGTAAAAAAGTTGGACTAATAGGAACAATTGCAACATATATAAATGGTAAGAAAATAAAAGATAGTGATAGAACAACACCAGAAAGTTTGGAATTACAACAAACTTTTAGACAAATGGTAGATGAAGGTGTAGAAGTTTGTGTAATGGAAGTTTCTTCACAAAGTTTAAAATTACACAGAGTTGATGGATGTCAATTTGATATAGTTTTATTTACAAACTTTTCAGAAGACCACATAAGTGAAAAAGAACATCCAACAATGGAAGATTACTTTAATTCAAAATTAAAATTATTTGAAATGTGTAAAACAGGAATAGTTAATGCAGATGATTTACATGCTGCAAAAAATACCAAGATTATTCCCAGAAAGTAATATTGTAACATATGGTATTGATAATTTTGCAAATGTTTTAGCAAAAGACATAACAATTACAAATTCATATGTTGATTTTAAAGTGAAAATAACAGACAGAAATGAAAGAGTAAAAACAGGAATACCAGGTAGATTTAGTGTTTACAATTCATTAGCTGCTATTTGTGTAGCACAAAAATTTGGAATATCACCAGAGATTATAAAAGAGGCTTTAGCGGAAGTTAGAGTTCCAGGAAGATCAGAATTAGTTGATAATAAATTAGAATTAACAATAATGATAGACTATGCTCATTCTCCAGAAAGTTTGCAAAATATCTTGCAAGCAGCTAAGAGCTATACTCGCGGAAGAGTTATTTCTGTATTTGGTTGTGGTGGAGACAGAGATTCTGGCAAAAGACCTATAATGGGTGAAATATCAGGTAAAATAGCAGATTACACAATAGTTACATCTGATAACCCAAGAACAGAAGACCCACAAAAAATTGTTGACCAAATTGAAGATGGAATTAAAAAGACAAAAGGCAAATATGAAGTTGTTGTTGATAGAGTTGAAGCAATTGAACATGCTATCAAAATGGCAAATAAAAAAGACATTATCATATTGGCAGGTAAGGGACATGAACCTTATCAAGAAATAAATGGTGTTAAACATCCTTTTGATGAGAGAATTATAGTAAGAGATATTATAGAAAAAATGGGAAAATAATAATTAAAAAAACAACAAAAGATATAAAAGGAAAGGTTGATTAAATTGAATTTGGAAATAAAAGTATTGCTAGCAACGTTTGTTATTTCAGTAGTTTGTGGATTAATAACAATACCAATATTAAATATTAAAAAATTAAGGGTAGGTCAAATAGAAAGAGACGATGGACCTGCATCACATTTAAAAAAACAAGGAACTCCAACAATGGGAGGAATAATAATGATAATTGCAATAATTATTGCAGTTACGGGAACATATATATTTTTACATTTATCAGGAAATCAAGAAATTGCACAAAAATTATTTCCAATGTTATTAATAACAATTGGATATGGTTTAATAGGATTTATAGACGATTTTAAAAAATTGGTTTTAAAAAACACTGATGGTTTAAAACCAAGATATAAAATGTTAGGACTTTTAATAATTGCAGTTGCATATGTTTTGTTTTTGATATATGGTTTTAAAATAGGAACTGAAACATATATTCCAATTTTGAAAACATATATAAATATTCCTGAAATTATATATATTCCATTTGCAATTCTTGTAATACTTGGAACAACAAATGCTGTAAATCTTACAGATGGAATTGATGGCTTATCATCAAGTGTTTCTGCAATTATAATAGTTTAACAGTTATAGGAATTAGTAACCAAGTATATGAAGTGTCAATATTTGGAAGCATTGTAATTGGTGCAACATTAGGATTTTTAATGTTTAATTTACATCCTGCAAAAGTATTTATGGGGGATACAGGTTCATTAATGCTTGGGGGTGTAATATCAGGATTAGCTTTGTATTTAAAAATGCCATTATTATTACTTTTAATAGCAATAATACCTGTTGTAGAAACATTATCAGTTATAATACAAGTTACATATTTTAAAAAGACAGGAAATAGAGTATTTAAAATGACACCATTACATCATCATTATGAATTATCAGGATGGAGAGAAAATAAAATTGTAGTTGTATTTTCTTTAATAACTTTAGTTGCATGCTTTATAGGGCTAAAAATAGTGTAATAGGAGGATTATAAATGGCAAAAAAGAAAAAAGAAAAAAGTTTTTCAAGCTTTTTGAATAATCCGTTTGATTTTACATTAGTAATAACAATTTTATTATTACTAAGTATGGGTTTAGTTATGGTATTATCTGCAAGTTCACCATCTGCACTTGCAGAAAGTGGAAATAGTTATGCTTATTTTTCAAAACAATTAATATTTGCTATTTTAGGTGTAATATTTATGGCAGGTATTTCTAAAATAGATTATAGATTTTATCAAAAATTTTATAAACATGCTTGGTGGTTATCAATTATATTACTAATATTAGTTAAGGTGATGGGAACTGAAGTAAATGGTGCAAAAAGATGGATAAAAATAACAGAAACACTTTCATTTCAACCATCAGAATTAGTTAAATTTTTAATGATTATTTTTTATGCAGGAATTTTAGTTAGGGATAGAGATGAGTTGCCTTTATATGGTAAAGGTCTTGTAAAACATATGTTATATTTGATTCCAATTATAGGACTTTTACTATTAGAGCCACATATGAGTGCATCTATGGTTATAATAGGAATTGTTTGTGTAATGATGATAGTTGCAGGATGTAGATTTAAACATTTTGCATTAACTGGAATTGGAGTAGGTATTCCAGGTTTATTTGGACTTATTGCATTAGAGCCATATAGATTAAAGAGGTTTGTAACATTTATGGATCCATGGCAAGATATTAAAGGTGATGGATGGCAGGTTGTTCAAAGTTTGTATGCAATAGGTTCTGGTGGGCTATTTGGAGTTGGATTAGGTGATAGTAAACAAAAATATTTATATATACCAGAACCACACAATGACTTCATTTTCTCAATATTAGCAGAGGAACTTGGTTTTGTTGGATGTGCGGTTGTACTAATTTTATTTGCAGTATTTATTTGGAGAGGCGTATTAATTGCAATGAAGGCTCCTGATATGTTTGGTAGTTTGATTGCTATTGGTATTACTGCTTTGGTTGCTATACAGGTTATTATAAATGTTGCGGTTGTTACGTCTTCAATGCCTGCAACAGGTATGCCTTTTACCTTTCTTTAGTTACCGGTGGTACGGCGTTATTTATGCGAGATGGGAATATTGCTTAATATTTCGCGTGCTGGTGCAAAAGGGAATTAGGGACGTTCCTTAAAATCCCTTTTTTAGGAAAAAGGAAAACTACTTTAATATTAAAATATAGATAAAGGGCATTATAGGCGTGTCCCTAAATCCCCTTAAAAAGGGATTTTAAGGAACGTCCCTAATTCCCTTTTTCTTAAGGAGAGTGCTATGAGAGTTATTATTGCCGCGGCAGGAACAGCAGGACATATAAATCCAGGATTAGCAATAGCAAACAAAATAAAAAAAGAAGAAAAAAACTCGAAGATAATATTTATAGGAACAACAAGAGGATTAGAAAATGATTTAGTACCAAGAGCAGGCTATGAGTTAAAAACAATTGATGCATATGGTTTAAGTAAAAAGATATCAATTGAAAATATCAAAAAAATGTACAAAACTTTTAAAGGCCTTGGAGAGGCTAAAAAGATAATTAAAGAATTCAAACCTGATATTGTAATTGGAACTGGTGGATATATTTGTGGAGCAACAATTTCTGCTGCACATAGTTTAGGCATTCCAACATTATTACACGAAAGCAATGCATTTCCAGGAAAAGCAGTCAAAATGCTTGCTAAAAAAACTGATACAATTTTAGTTTCTTTTGAAGATGCCAAGGGAAGAATCAAAAATGCAAAAAATATTGTGTGTACAGGAACTCCAGTAAAAATTGTGAAAAAAGATTATGGAATAAATGAAAAATTAGAAATAATAAAAAAAGCAGGGCTTAATGAAACAAAGCCAATTGTTTTGATTTTTGGTGGAAGCCAAGGTGCTCAAAAAAAATTAATGAGGCAATTTTAGATATTTTGAAAAATAAATTAAATAAGGATTATCAAATTATGTGGGCAACAGGTCCAAAACAGTATGATATTCTTAAGGAAAGATTATTAGATAATAACATTAATATCAACAATATAGAAAATGCTAAAATTGTTTCATATATTTACAATATGGAAGAAATTATGAATGTTGCTAATTTGATTGTTGCAAGAAGTGGTGCAATGACAATTACAGAAATT
>VOFC01003814.1_pt1 | contig 13766 bp, 25 predicted proteins | sample 5384161 | NCBI WGS metagenome assembly VOFC01 (sample SAMN12384722, study PRJNA508395) | human gut metagenome | isolation source: healthy gut B | host: Homo sapiens | reverse complement strand
CATCGGTATCGGATACATTCTCTAGGGCATCTTCACAATTCTGTTCGGCACAACGGAATGGATCACTGGCGGCCAGCCTGCGAGTTCCGCGCAGGTTCTGATGCTTGCGGCGACGGCTGTTGTCTGTGCGACGCGCTGATGTCCTTCTTCGGCTCCATGGGCAATGATGCGGGCTACAACGCATGGCTCAACGACATGATGACCGAGCAGAACCGCGGTTCCATCGGCGCCGCCCTTGCCACCCAGCCCATCATCGGCACCATCGTCGGCACGGTGGTCGGCGGTATGCTCATCGGCGGCAGCGACAATTATATGCGCCTGTTCGTGGTCATGGGCGGCTTCGTAATTCTGTTCGGAATCGCGGCGATCCTCTTTATGAAGGACGCCCCGCAGCTCAAGCCCAGCAAAAACGGCAGCTTCGGAAAGCAGCTTTTCAGCGCGTTCAATTTCCGTGAGCTGATCAAATGAAAGAGCTTGTCTGGGTTTTCCTTGTGCTGACCGTGTATTTCATCGCCTTCAACGTGTACTATCCCCCCATATCGGAAATTACATGATCTATTATCTCGGATTCCGCGCCGACAGCATCGGAATCATTCAGGGCATCGCTCTGATCGTCGGTATGCTCTCAGTCATCCCCGCCTCCAAGATCCTGAGCAAAAACAAATTTGTCCTCGCCACGTCCATCGCTGTCTTACTCAGCTTTGTCGGCGTGGGAATCGTCGGTCTTTTCGGGCGTCCGGAAAACGTTGACCCCAGCACCATCTGGAACTGGTCGCTGCTGATCGGCCTGTTCTTCTTTCGGATGCGGCTATATCATGTTCATGCAGGTGACTTCCGTCTGGATGAAGCAGCTTTTCCCAGAGGAGTCCAAGGGCAGTTTGAGGGCTTCCGCATCGTTTTCTTCGTCCTCATTCCGTGGATCGTATCGCCGTTCATTGCCAATCCCATCATCAAAAACAACGGACAGATTCTGGATTCCAACGGATTTGCGGCGTATCTTCCCACTCACGTCCTGTTTTTGATCTCCACACTGCTGGTTCTGGCGACCTTTGTGCCGCTGTTCTTCGCCGCACGGCAGCGCCGGGCGCGGGAAGCAAAGGAGCCGGTACGTTGATTTGGTGCATGATCGCGGCGCTGCTTTTGCTGGCAGTTTTCGCCCTTTCGGCGCTGATTGCGGAAAAGTGTCTTCAGATGGTCGTAAATCCGGTGCGCTACGACGTCGATTACGTCAAAGCGCTGGAAACGACAAATGGCTTTTCCGACTGCATCGAAGCATATGAAACAAAATGGCAGCGGACGCCCTTCGTCCTCCACTGTGCGGGCGCGGACATCTCCGGCGAGTACATGATGAATCCGGCCGACTCCGGAACGCCCCGCAAGGTGGCGATCATCTGCCATGGGCACACCGTGAACCGGTATTCCGACCTCAAATATGCGGATATTTTCTACCGCGCCGGGTTCAGCACCGTGATTTTTGACGAACGCTATTTCGGCGAATCCACGGGAGACTTCTGCACCCTTGGGCAGAACGAAGCGCGGACGTGGCCGCCATCATCGCCTATGTCAGGCAGATATTCGGTCAGGACTGCGTCATCGGCCTGCACGGCGAATCCATGGGCGCGGCCACCGCGCTTCTGACGCTCAAGTACGAGACGCCGGATTTTGTGATCGCGGACTGTCCCTTCGCGGACAGCAAGCTGCTTTTTTGCCCAGTGGTTAAAGCGCAATCTGCACATTCCCATTGGCCCGGTCTGGCCGATTCTGCGCCGCCGCGCGAAGCGAAAATACGACTACGACGTGGAATCCGTCTGCCCGATTGCGGCGGTGCAAGGAAAAACGTACCGGTCTGCCTGATGCACGGAAAAAGCGACAATTTAATTCCGTATACCCACAGTGAAATGCTGCACAAAGCCTGCGTAAATCCCAACAGCGAGCTGCATCTTTTCGAGAATGCAGACCACGCCCGCTCTATCGTTATGGCGCGTGGGGAATATGAAAGAATGGTTCTTGCCTTTCTGCACAACTGCGGGCTGTACGGGACGGAAAATAAACAATAACCGGAAGCTGCCCGGTATTCAAGGCAGCGCCGGACGGGACACTATCAAAAAATAAAGCGCAGAAGTCAGAATTCGACTTCTGCGCTTTTGGATAGATTGAAAAGATGCCGTGAAATTCATACGAATTTCACGGCATTCTGGTCCGAGTGTCGAGATTCGAACTCGAGGCCTCTTGAACCCCATTCAAGCGCGATACCAAACTTCGCCACACCCGGATTTTTGATTGCGTCTCTCGACTGCCTGAATATATTAGCACACCTTCTCGAAAAAATGCAACCATTATTTTTCCTTTTTTATTATTTTTTCGCGGCGGCGTCTGAGCGACCTCATTGCGCCGGTTTCCAGAGGTACAGCCCGTGCCGGACAGGCACAGTTTTTCCGGGTTTTCTTTTGACCGGGCCTCTGCCGACAGGGTTATCAGGCTTCTGGATACGGAAACCACATGCACCTTTGATTACCACCTCTGCCCCCGGATTCAGAGGGCGATGGTAGTTCACGCTGAGCTGCACGGTGGGCGCGATCCCGGCTCCTGTTTTCAGGCAGTAGGGGATCAGTCCCATCGCCTGATCCAGCACCGTCGCGCCGAGACCGCCGTGAAGCGTCCCCGCGGGGTTGCGCATCCACGTTTCCGTCCGGAAGGAGAGAAAATAGTCCCCCGCTTCCGGGTCGCATTCCAGCAGTTCAAAATGCAGCATGTCCCCAATGGAACCGGGGGCAAACTCGCTGACCTGGGCAATTCGACGGCACAGGAGCGCCGCAGTCTCACTCGCCGCGCTCACTGGTGATCACCTTGCCGATGTTCCACAGATGGATGACCTTCCGCTCGGCTTCGGCCTTCTCATCCTCATCCTCGTACTCCACATACACGGTATGGGCGCGCTGCAATCCGCGCACTCCACCTGTACGTTCCAGCCGCCCTCGTGCATGAGCAGACCCGCGCCCCGGCAGATGGGGCATTCTTCCAGAATATATTCTTCCATTTGACGTTACTCCTTATCTGAAAATGGTTTCGTTGGTATCATAGATTTCCACCCGGCTGTACCGGATAAAATCCGGCGCGAGGTCGGGGAGGTATTTGTTTACGGCGGCGCCCAGCAGCATGGGATTCAGGGATGGATTCTGGCAGCAGACCCGCGCCTCAAGCTTTACAACGTTGCCCGATACCGGTGCGGCAGAAATCTTTCGTATCATGGGGATGATGTTCTGCTCCACAACGCCTTTTTTACCCTTTTTTTCCACGGTCACTTCCCCACGGGAAAACAGGGCTTCGATCTGCTCCGCCGCGTTCTGCGGTACGCCTGCGTCGTATTCCAGCAGCACGGCGCAGTCGAGATACGCCAGATTCTTGATTTTTCCGCCGCCGGCGTACACCGAGAGGACGTGTACGCCCTCCACAAGCGCCTGATTCAGCCGGGTGCAGATATCCTCGTTTGAAAACGTGTCCGTTTCCAACTCAAAATCCAGCAGCTCGCACTGGCTTTCCACGCCAAGGCTCAGGGGCAGGGCGATGGACACCGAGGGGCGGGGTTGAAGCCCTGCGTGTGGGTCAGGGGCAGTCCTGCCCGCTTGAATGCCCGCTGGAACAGCCGCATCAAATCCAAATGGGAGATATACACGGCGTTGCCTGTTTTCTGAAACAGCGCTCTAAGCATCGCACGACACCTCCCGCAGCAGTCTTTCCCGCGCCGCAGCCCGCGCAGCCGTGGCGGCAGTCCGGGTGATCTTCGACTCGTAGGCACGTTTTCGCTCCAGCTTCAGGAATTTCTTTGTCACGCCCACGTCGATGGTGTCCCAGGGCAGCAGCTCGTCCTCGCCATAGCCGCGGACGGTGTAGAAGTCCACGTCCACGCCGCATTTCCGGAAGGCATCCTGCCATTTGGCATAGTCAAAGTACTCATCCCAACCATCCAGCGTGCGCGCCGTTTTCACGGCTTCCTCGATCACCGCGCCCAGCCGGCGGTCGCCACGGGCAAAGACCGCTTCCAGCTGGCTCAAATCCGGCGCGTGATAGTCGTATTCGATGGACTTGGAATAGAAATGGGATTTCAGCAGATGGCAGCGGCGCAGATATTCCTGAGGCGTGATCTGCTTTTTCCCACTGGAAGGGCGTGTGGGGCTTGGGGACAAAGTACGCTGTGGCGACGTGAACGCGAAGGCCCCGTTTCTTGTTCACGGCGTGTTCCTTCCACGTCAGGATCACCTTGTACACCAGCTCCGCGATGCCGAGCACGTCCTCGTCCGTTTCCGTGGGCAGACCCAGCATAAAATAGAGCTTGACGTTGTTCCAGCCGCCGGAAAAGGCGTTGGCGCAGGTCGTCAGAATTTCGTCCTCGGTCAGATTCTTGTTGATGACGTCACGCAGGCGCTGGGTTCCCGCCTCCGGGGCGAAGGTCAGGCTGCTTTTCCGGCCGCCCGCCTGAAGCCGCTCCATCAGGTCACGGGAGAAGTTGTCCGCCCGGAGGGAGGGAACGGAGAGGCTGACCTTATTCTCCGTGCAGTAGGGGATCAGCTTGTCCGTCAGCTCTTTCAGCCCCCGGTAATCAGATGTTGACAGACTGGAAATGGTGATCTCGTTGTTTCCGGAAGCGCGAAGGGTCTCCACCGCCTGACGGTAGAGCACCTCCGGGCTTTTCTTCCGTACCGGGCGGCAGGAAAAGCCCGCCTGACAGAACCGGCAGCCCCGGATGCAGCCCCGGAACACCTCCAGATTCGCACGGTCATGAACAATCTCCGTGGAGGGAACGATCATTTTGGTGGGGAAATAGGCGTTGTCCAGGTCTTCGATGATGCGCTTTGTCACCGTCTGGGCGCACCCTCCAACGGCACGATGGCGGCGAGGGTGCCGTCGGCGTTGTATTCGTGGCGGTAGAAGCTGGGAACGTACACGCCGGGGATTTTCGCGGCTTCATGGAGAAAAGCATCTTTGCTCCACCCCTCGGCCTTTGCCCGGTCGTAGAGCTGCAAAATCTCCACGGTGATGTCCTCACCCTCGCCCAAGGAAAAAAGTCGATAAAGTCCGCCAGCGGCTCCGGGTTGAAGGCACAGACGCCTCCGGCGAACACGATGTTTTTCAGTCCCTGCCGGTCTTTGGAGCGAATGGGGACGCCTGCCAGATTCAGCATATTTAAGATGTTGGAGTACGCCATTTCATAGCCGATGGTAAAGGCAATCATGTCGAACTCCCGGACGGGAGTCTGGCTTTCCAGCGCCCACAGGGCAGGAACATCCCGCATGGCCTGCTCCATGTCGCCCCAGGGAGCGAACACGCGCTCGCACCAGACGCCGTCCATCCCGTTCATTACGCCGTAGAGGATACGCATACCTAGGTTGGACATGCCGATCTCGTAGGTATCCGGGAAGCAGAAGGCCACGCGTACCCGGACGTCCTTCAAATCCTTTTTGATCTCGCCCCATTCTCCGCCGGTGTAGCGTGCCGGTTTCTGCACGGTGGGGAGAATGCGCTGCATCAGTTCGGTCATAGTGATACCTCATTAAAAATGTTCTCCGCCTATTGTACCCCGAACCGTGTCAGTTTGCAAGGTCTTTTTTCGCAGGAATGCTTTGATTGCCAGCAAAGTTACCCGCCGTCATGGGCAGCATCCCCAGCTTCCAGTAAAAGGTTGCCGCCAGCGCGAGAGCGCCCAATATCCCTATTGTTCCCCATTCTGCCCAGATTGCAATGCGATTTGCCCATTTTGGGGCAAAACCGCGCCAGAGCGCAGCGCAGCGCCCGCCCGCCGTCCAGTGGGGAACACCGGCAGCAGATTGAAAGCCCCCTGCACCAGTGCGCAGACCGCCACCCGTGGGAACACCCGAAACATAAGCACCAGCAGCAGGCTTCCTGCGGGGCCTGCCAGAGCGCAGACCAGCTCTTTGCCGCTGCTCAAGGGTTCCGTCTCCATCACCGCTCCACCCGCGCCGATGCGGACGCCCCAGATCCGCCCGCCAAGGAGCAGAATAGCCGCCCCGTGGCACAGCTCATGAAACGCCGCCGCTGCCAGCGCGGACAGAAGCCAGTTCAGCGGTAGCGTCAGCAGCAGAAACGCGCCCATCAGGCAGGCGGAAACGTCAACCCGGACAAAGTCCCGCATTCGCAAAAAACTTCCCGGCAGAAGTTTTCACCGCGCTGCCCACCGGCGCCCGCTGGCGTGCAGCTCATGGGTCAATTCTGCCCACGCGGCCGCCGTCACCGCGCTGTCGCCGGGGAGAAGCATCTCCCGAAGCGCCTGCGCCCTTTCGGCCAGAATCCGCCGGACGATCAGCAGGAAAACTCAGAAAGCAGACTGCCGTCAGCAGCAAGGCTCTGCCGTTTCTCTGCCGGATTTGCGTTCTTTTGATTCCGGAAGAAGCATATTCCACCCGGTAACTCATGGAAATCACCTCGGGGAGAGTGTATGAACGCGGCGTGACAAAAATACGGACATGCGGAAAAAAGCGGCGGTTGGCACTTGACAATGGGGAAATAATTCATTATAATACCAGAGTTAACGGGGTGTGGCGAAGTTTGGTATCGCGCTTGGTTCGGGTCCAAGAGGCCTCGGGTTCGAATCCCGACACTCCGACCAAATAAGGAAAAACGCTGAAAATCTCTAAAGGATTTCGGCGTTTTCCCTTTCCATGGCTCCGCGCTTGGTTTTACTCTGCAATTTTGAATTACCAGAAAAGGACGACGGTAAATTACCGCCGTCCTTTTTTTCATCCCCAGTTGATTATATCGAGACAACTATACGGTAAAAAGGCAGATTTTTTCTTTATTTCCGAACTTTATAGGAAGTTTTGAAAGTAATTCTCCGAAACGTCCCTTTTCCGGCGTGATATGGGCAGGAAGCGAAAAGAGGTGCAGAAATGACAAAGGAGCAATTCTATACATACCAGCAGCAAACTGGCAGGCATCCGGCGAGAGCATCAAAAGCAGATTTTTGCCCGAACAGGCTCTTGCAAATATCCGAATTGTCTGATAACATAACAGTGTGTACGTAAAAAAGGAATCGAGGCGATCGACCAGAAAACAAAGGAGGCATTTGCACATGAAGGGAAGAATAATCGTATCAACGCTCCTTGCGCTGCTGCTTCGTCAGCATGCCCATGTCGGCGCACGCGGCGACCTGGGACATCGGCAAGGGCGACATCACCGTAAACGCCGAGAGCGGCGGGCAGACGGTCAGGCAGGGAGGCGGAGCCGCTGTACCGACAGCGCGCCCGTCATTACGGGAACCTCTAAGGAAAACAACGTCACCATCAACGCAGATAGCGGTCAGACCGCAAGCGTCACCCTCTCCGGTGTGAACATCGACGTGCGCGATAAGGGCAAGGCCGCCGTTTCCACCACCGGCGAGGGCAATGTCAGCATCGAGCTGAACGGCGGAAGCACGCTCAGGAGTGGCTATGAGCATGCCGGCCTTGAAAAGAACAACGGCGGCAGCCTGACCATCGCGGACGAGAACAAAAACGGCAAGCTGACCGCCTGGGGCGGCCAACAAGGTGCGGGCATCGGCGGCGGAAGCGGAAAGGACGGCAGCAACATCTTCATCACCGGCGGCAGGGTCAACGCCATCGGCGGCCTCGCCGCCGCAGGCATCGGCGGCGGCCTCGGCGGCAACGGCAGCAACATCACCATTTCCGGCGGCAAGGTCGGGGGCCACCAACGGCCTCAACGGCGCAGGCATCGGCGGCGGACAGCACGGCAGCGGCAGCCACATCACTATCTCCGGCGGCGAGGTCAACGCCATCGGCGGCAAAAGCGGTGCGGGCATCGGCGGCGGCCACACAGGAGATGGCAGCGACATCACCATCTCCGGCGGCGAGGTCAGTGCCAGCGGCGGCGAGAGCGGTGCGGGCATCGGCGGCGGAGTATATGGCAAGGGAGAAGGCATCACCGTTTCCGGCAATGCACAGTTGAAGGTGCGGGGCGGCAGTGTCCAAGGAGATCACGGAACGGGCGCAGGCATCGGCGGCGGCGGCAGCTATGGCACCAACGGCGCAGAGGTGGAGCCGGATATTTGCGCGCTGAACCCCGGCGGAAAAATCGAATATTACGCGCCCCGCAGACCCATGTCGGGAACTCCCAACAAAACGGTCACCAACCCCACCGGAGACTTTGTATGGGACAGCGGCAGGGTGACGACGCCCGCCACCTGCACGGGAAAGGGGGTTAGACTTACACCTGCAGCAGCTCCACCCATACAAGAACCGAGGATATCCCCCGCCCTGAACCACAGCTTTGCAGGGCAGGCGTATATTTCCGACAACAACGCCACCTGCGAACAGGACGGCACCAAGACGGTCAAGTGCGTGCGCTACGGCACAGGCGGCTGTACGGCAACAGACACGGTAACGGACACGGACAGCAAGCTGGGGCATTTCTTTGAGGACTATGTTTCCGACAACAATGCCACCTGCGAACAGGACGGCACCAAGACAGCTAAGTGCGTGCGCTACGGCGAAGGCGGCTGTATGGCAACAGACACGGTAACGGACACGGACAGCAAGCTGGGGCATCTCTTTGAGGACTATATTTCCAACAACGATGCGACCTATGCGCGCGACGGCACGAAAACCGCAAAGTGTGTGCGGTATGACCAGTGCGGGGAAACCCACACCGTACCGGATGAGGGGGAAGTCGGTTAAAACTCCCCCTCTACCGCGTGACCGACAGGGACGGCAGGGACATCGCCTACACGGCGGAGCAAACGGGCGACGTGCTGACCGTCACCGTTGACGAGGACTTCGCCATTCTCACGGGCAAGCTCAGCGGACTTCGCACCCTCAGGGCGCAGGGCGTGGAGAAAATCGTCTTTGTCACCAGGGGCGCAACGTCCGCGTTCCTGCTCTCCGATTTACTGAGCAAGGGCGAAAGCGGCGAAGCCTACCGCCTAACCCACGACACCAAGGCCGTCACCTTCACCCTGGGCGAAAAAATGACCGACATAAGCGCCATTCTCACAAAGCCGTAAGGGAAATCTCCAAATCCATACAAACGGGCAGGCACAATCTGTGCCTGCCCGCCTTGTCTGCCAACCGTCGCGGCTATCATTGGGAAAAACAAGAAATCGAACCTCTGACCGATTGCGGTCTAAGGCTCGGATTTCTTATGTTTGGTGGACCTGAAGAGACTCGAACTCTCGACCTCTCGGATGCGAACCGAACGCTCTCCCAGCTGAGCTACAGGCCCATGGGTTACTTGCACATTATAGCGCGGTGGGAAAAGATTGTCAAGAAAAAACTTGCGGGATTTTCAAATCCATGGTATACTTCCCGGGATAGAATTTCCGATCATCTCTTTCACACCACCCAACGATCGCAAAGGAGCAGTAAACATGAAATCAATCCCCGAAATTCTGGCCGAGGAATTGGGTCAGAAGCTGGAATATGTTCAGAATGTGGTGAACCTCATGGACGAGGGCAACACCATTCCCTTTATCGCACGCTACCGCAAGGAAATGCACGGCGCCATGGACGACACGACGTGCGGAATCTGGAGACCCGCCTGACCTACCTGCGCAATCTTCAGGAGCGCCGGGACGAGGTAAAAAGTCCATCGAAAATCAGGGCAAGCTGACGCAGGAGCTGTCCGACGCCATCGACAGCGCCGCCACCATGGCGGAGGTGGAAGACCTGTACCGCCCCTATAAGCAGAAACGCCGCACCCGTGGCTCCATCGCCCGGGAAAAAGGGCTTGCGCCCCTGGCCGAGGCCATTTTTGCCCAGGACGGACAAGACCCCGCCGGCTGGCCGAGGGGCTATATTGACCCGGAAAAAGGGCGTTAACTCCGTGGAGGAAGCCTTGCAGGGTGCCAATGACATTATTGCCGAAGACCTTTCCGACGACGCCGACATCCGCAAAGTCTCTGCGGGAGCTGGTGATGCGCCGGGGTACGCTGACCTGCACCGCCGCCGAGGATGCGGAGGCCGACGGCGTTTACAAGCTCTATTACGATTTCTCCCAGCCCATCTCCCGGGTGCTGGATCATCAGATCCTCGCCATGAACCGGGGCGAAAAAAGAGGGCGTTCTCAAGCCCAACGTCATTCTCGCGGGCAATGAGGGCGCAGCGCTGGTGTGCCGCGCCGCCTTTGAAGCCCACCATGCAGGTCTCCGCCTTCGTCCGCGCCGCCGCTGAGGACGCCTATGAGCGGCTGATCTTCCCTCCATCCAGCGGGAGGTGCGCAGCGACCTGTCCGACCGGGCGTATGCGGGCGCTATCCGCAATTTTGCCCTGAATCTGAAGCCGCTGCTGATGCAGCCCCCCTGTCAAGGGCTTCGTCACCATGGGGCTTGACCCCGGATACCGCAACGGCTGCAAGGTCGCCGTGGTGGACGCCACCGGCAAGGTTCTGGCCACCACCGTGGTCTATCCCACTTTCAGCGAGCGGAAAAAGCAGGAAGCCATTTCCTCCCTGTCCGTCCTCATGCGCAAATACGGCGTCAAGCACATCGTCATCGGCAACGGCACCGCTTCCCGGGAAACCGAGGCCATGACCGTAGAGCTGCTGAAATCCTTCCCGGAGGCCAGCTATATAATCGTCAGCGAAGCGGGCGCTTCCGTCTACTCCGCCTCTCCCCTTGCGGCGGAGGAATTTCCTGACTACGACGTCAATCTCCGCTCCGCGGTGTCCATCGCCCGGCGGCTGCAGGACCCCTTGCCGAGCTGGTGAAGATCGACCCCAAAGGCCATCGGCGTGGGACAGTACCAGCACGACTGCCCCCAGAAGGAGCTGGACGCCGCCCTTGGCGCCGTGGTGGAGGACTGCGTCAACGCCGTGGGCGTGGACGCCAACACCGCTTCCCGGAGCCTTTTGCAGCAGGTTTCCGGTCTGACCGCGACCACGGCGAAGAATATCGTCGCCTATCGGGAGGAAAACGGCCCCTTCACCAGCCGCGCACAGCTGAAAAAGGTTCCCAAGCTCGGCCCCAAGGCCTTTGAGCAGTGCGCCGGTTTCCTCCGTATCCCCGAAAGCAAGGAGATTCTGGACAACACCGGCGTCCATCCGGAGTCCTACGCCGCCGCCAAGGCGCTGCTGAATCTTCTGGGGTGCAAAAAGGGAGAGGATTTCTCCTCCCTGACGGAAAAGCTGAACGCCTACGGCCTGAGCAAAGGCCGCCGCGGAATGCGCCGTGGGCGAGCCGACGCTGCTTGACATTGCGAAGGAGCTGAGCAAGCCCGGCCGCGACCCCCGGGACGAGCTGCCCGCCCCCATTCTGCGCAAGGACGTGCTGGAAATGAAGGATTTGAAGCCCGGCATGGAGCTGACCGGCACGGTGCGCAACGTCATCGACTTCGGCGTTTTCGTGGACATCGGCGTCCATCAGGACGGTCTGGTGCATATTTCCGAGGTCTGCGACCGGCGTCTGCGCCATCCCAGCGAGGTGGTCAAGGTCGGCGATGTGGTGAAAGTGGTCGTGCTGAACGTGGACGAAAAGCGCCACCGTATCAGCCTTTCCATGAAACAGGCAAAATGACGCAAATCGGCTGCCGCGGAAAACCGCAGCAGCCGAAATTTTATGCTTCACGGATGTACAGTCTGGTCGGCTCCGGTTCCCCGTCGCCCTGCGCCATGGATTCCTTATATTCCGGTCTGTCGGTCAGACGGATGATCGTATGCTGTTCCATAGTTCCTCCGCAAAGTATTACTTTATGCTACTATAGCATATTTTGTCATCCCTGTCAAGCGTCCAAAGCCGTCCGTTTTCAGCTTCATTGTACCCGAAAGTTCCGTAAAACCGCAACTTTTCCCCCCTATGCTTGACTTTATCGCCGTTTTGTTGTATAATTTCTTGAAATTCCATTGGAATGGAGCAGTTTTATGAAGAAGTTTATCCGCGTTCTGGTGCCGCTCCTGCTTGCGGTGCTGATCATCGCCAGCATCGGCTGGTACCTGTTTACCTCTGACCGGGGTTCACCCGGGATTTCCTGCTGACCCAGGCTCGATACAATGACCTCCACGGCAATTCCCGCCTGTCCTCATGGTTCTATGACCTTGCCTACAACTTCTCCAACCACGACGAGAACGTGGCCATCGAGCTGGCAAACCTGTATAAGGCCGACGACAACTACACGAAAGCCGAGTACACCCTGACCAATGCCATCAACTCCGAACCCAGCGCCGAGCTGTTCACCGCCCTGTGCAAGACCTACGTGGAGCAGGACAAACTGCTGGACGCCGTCTCTCTGCTGGACAAGATCACGAACCCGGATATCAAGGCCGAGATCGAGGCGCAGCGGCCTGACGCCCCCATCAGCAACTACGAGCCGGGCTACTACAGCCAGTATATCGACGTCACCCTGTACGCCGCCGGGAAGCTCTACTACACCACCAACGGTGAATACCCCTCCGTGAAGGACCCCGTTTACGAAAGCCCCATTACCCTCCCCGCCGGTGAGACGACCATTTACGCCATCGCCGTGGGCGATAACGGCCTTTGTCAGTCCCCTGACGGTTCTGGGCTACACTGTGACGGGCGTCATTGAGGAAGTCAAATTCGCCGACCCGGCCGTGGAAGCGGCTCTGCGGGAGCTGACCGGCACAAGAGACGGCGACAGCGTCTACACCAGCCAGCTATGGCAGATCACGGAATTCACCGTCCCCGAGGACACGAAGGTCTACACCGACCTGACGTTCATGCCCTATCTGGAAAAGCTGACCATCGCCAATCAGGACATCGACAGTCTTGAGAGCCTGTCTTCTCTGACCAAGCTTACGTCTCTTGACCTCAGCGGCAGCCGGTTCAGCCCGGACGATCTGACCGTCATTGCGGGACTCTCCCGCCCTGACCGAGCTGAGCATGGTAGAATGCGGCCTGAGCACCATCGAAAAGCTGTCCGGCGCAAAGAGCCTTACCTATCTGAATCTGGGCGAGAACACCATCCGGAATCTGGACGTACTGTCCTCCATGACCACGCTGACCGAGCTGAATCTCCAGCACAACGCCGTGACCAGTCTCGACGCATTGGACGGCCTGAGCAATCTGCAAACGCTGGACGTTTCCTACAACGCCCTGACTACCCTCGCCCCCGTTTCCAGCTGCGCCCGACTGACGACGCTGGTAGCTGACAACAACCAGATCACAAGTCTGGACGGCGTGAGCAGCTTACAGGTGCTGACCCGTCTGTCCGTGAACCACAATGCGCTGACGGATGTCTCTCCCATTTCCGTCTGCACGACGCTGGTTGAACTGGATATCTCCAACAACACCCTGACGGACATCTCCGCCCTCTCCACGCTGGTCAATCTGGAGCGGTTCAGCTTTGCCTCCAATCAGGTCACGGCGCTCCCCGAATGGCCGGAGGGCTGCAAGCTTCAGACCATTGACGGCTCTTACAATGCGTTGACCAGTCTGGACAATCTGAGCAAGATGGAAGCCCTGACCTATATCGATATGTATTACAACCAGAGCAGCAACATTGATTCCTCGCCGACAGCTATTGTCTGGTGCAGGTGAACGTGTTCGGCAATCCCATTTCCGACGTCGCGCCCCTGAGAGAACATGACATCATCGTCAACTACGACCCGACCTGAGCACAGCAAATGCCCGCTGCTTTGAAAGCAGCGGGCATAATTTTTATCTTTGCATCGCACTAAACTGTACCCATAAAAATGGACACGGAGGGTGAGGGGTATCCCTGAAAAGTGGACATCCCTCAGAGGGGAGCCAAGGGGCTGTACTTCGGCACGAGAAGTGGAGCGTATCTGTACCGATACGCTCCATTATC
>VOFC01005892.1_pt1 | contig 13767 bp, 28 predicted proteins | sample 5384161 | NCBI WGS metagenome assembly VOFC01 (sample SAMN12384722, study PRJNA508395) | human gut metagenome | isolation source: healthy gut B | host: Homo sapiens | reverse complement strand
TTCTCCTCCTTGTAAATAATTACCCTTTTTTTTATAATACGCTAACCCCTGTCGAAATTCAAGCATAACATAAAGGCAGACACCCGGAAAAAAGTGTCTGCCCCTCTTTTCTTCGAATCAGGTCCGGATCTCTGTCCGGTTTAGAAATCAACCTCTGTTCCGTAATATAAAAACATGTAAGTTTTGCCATAGCGGCAGGATCAATGGCACGCGGATTTGATCCCGTGCACATGCATCGCCAACTGCCAGTTCTGCGATCTTGTCTACCTTCTCCTTGAATTCATCCTCATTAATACCGAAGTCTTTCAACGTCTTAGGAATGTTAAGTCTTGTTGAAATCATCAATCTTCTCAGCGACTGTTGATCAGTGCCCTCTCAGATGTTCCCGGAAGACCCATTCTGCGGGCGATCTCAGCATAACGCTTTGCAGCTACCGGATCTTTTGCGTTATATTGGATAACATACGGCAGATAAATTGCATTTGCACAACCATGCGGAATATGACCTGTTGAGAAAGCTGCACCTGTCTTATGAGCCATGGAATGGACGATTCCCAAGCAATGCATTGGAGAATGCCATTCCTGCAAGGCACTGTGCATAGTGCATCTGCTCTCTTGCAACCATATCGCAATGATAAGATGCCGGCAGATAAGCAAGAACCATCTCGATTGCCTGTAATGCAAGCGGATCCGTGAAAGGTCCGTTCAGCGTGGATACATATGCCTCAATCGCATGAGTCAGGGCATCCATACCTGTATATGCAACCTGCTTTTACCGGAAGTCCTGATACAAGGTCAGGATCAACGATGGCTACATCCGGTGTGATATTGAAGTCAGCCAGCGGATATTTTACTCCTGTCTGATAATTCGTGATAACGGAGAATGCTGTAACCTCTGTAGCTGTTCCTGATGTAGAAGGAATTGCTGCAAATTTTTGCTTTCTGTCTCAGTTCAGGGAAACTGAACGGAGTAATGATATCTTCAAAGGGAGACCTCTGGATATTCATAGAATGCCCACATTGCTTTTTGCAGCATCAATCGGTGATCCGCCACCCATAGCTACGATCCAGTCCGGCTGGAACTCCTGCATAACTGTTGCACCTTTCATAACGGTCTCAACAGACGGATCCGGCTCAACACCCCTCGATCAGCCTTACTTCCATGCCGCCCTCTTTCAGGTAGTTTACTGCCCGGTCAAAGGAATCCCTGACGCTTCATAGATCCTCCACCGACAACAAGACAGGCTTTCTTTCCTTTTCAGATTTTCAGTTCTTCAAGACAGCCTTTTCCATGATAAATGTCCCTTGGTAAACAAAATCTACTCATAACAAATCTCTCCTTTTTATGTAGTATTGTTATTTTTTAACATGTATATTATATCTCTCTGCACGCAAAAAGCAACCCTGTTTTTTGGAAATTTTGTATAAATTCCAGGTAAAACAGAGTTGCCTTATAGTAACTTTACACAGAACCTCTTTCTCCATAAAATTTATTCTGCCGAAGGCTTTTGGAATATAGGTCTTGCTTGTCATGGCTGTCGCTTTTCCATTCTGATTATTGATCAGTACTACATTAAAAGTTACCTTTGCATCCAGCCGCAGGTCAACCGGTGCTGTATATTTCGTGGCACCTGCATCCGGTACAGAACCATCGGTTGTATAATAAACCGTATACCCATCCGGAACTGTCACAGTCACCTGGATCGTTCCGCTGTATGCACCGTAGATGGAGAAACCGCCGGTGCATCAGCCACCGGGAATGCAATCGTATATTTCGCACTTGCCACAACGCTTGGCACTCCTGCCTTGTTGACAGCAATCGCCCGAATCTCAGTCACGCCTTCTTCCTGCAGAAGGATTGCCTCAGAATATTTCTGACTGGCAGTCGTCGGTTCTGACCCGTCTGTCGTATAATAAATATCTCCTCCTGTCTCGGAAGAAAGAGAAACCTGCTGAACCTCTGTATAACTGCCCTCTTTCAGACTGAATTCCGGTGCTGTGGAAACATATTTTTTTTACTGCCTTAAGTACTTTTACTGTCATCGCAGTCTTCCAGCAGTACAGAGATTTTATCCAGTTCATCATTTTTTCACATAAAAAATCAATGACTGCCTCATAAAAAGCTTTTCATTGGATGGCTGTGTCTCCAACGCAGTCAGATACACAGATTCTGCACTGTCCAGATCTCCCTGATCCACATAAATATCTGCAAGCCCCTTGTACGCTTCCAGGCCTGATTTGTCCTTGATCACAGCACGGTCAAAATACTTCTGTGCAACTTCGTAATTATCCTCCTGCAGTGCTGACATTCCCTTTTCATGACTCCGGTATAAGAATTCTGATAAATCACATAAATTCCCACACCGATCAGACATACGATTAAAAAAAAGAACGAACAAAAGATTCCTTCTCTTTTTTCTTTGCGGCTTCTCTCCGCTTCATTTGCTGAATCCTGCGGTATTCCGGTGAATCTTTTCTGAGATTTCCGGTCTGTTGCCTCTCCGCCTGTCTCCGGTTCTGCTGTTCTTTAGAACGACGGAGATTTTCTCTTCTTGCCTCCCTGAGCCGTTCCATCTCATTTTCATTCAGAACGCGGGTAGAACGGACACTCTGGGTCTGACTCATCTGACGCTGTCTCCGGACATCATCTGTCCGGATCTGACGGGTAGCCCCTTCTACCGAACCCTTTTACTTCTCTTGCAAGAACATCATCCAGCGGGTTATAATCCGGGACCATCTGTACTTCAGCATTGCACCTGGGACAGATCAACTGACCATCCGGTATATTTGCTCCGCAATGTACACACTTCATGATCCGGTACCTCCTAGCTGCGTACAGTCTCTACACAGTTATTCATCAGCATGGCGATCGTCATCGGTCCTACTCCGCCCGGAACAGGAGTGATCGCTGATGCAACTGGTTCAACATCTGCAAAATCCACATCTCCACACAGCTTATTATCTGCATCCCGATGCATTCCGACATCAATAACAACCGCACCTTTTTTAACATAATCTGATGTTATGAAACGCTCTTTTCCGATTGCAACGATCAGAATATCTGCTCTTCTTGTCACATCTGCAAGATTCTTCGTTCTGGAGTGTGCAACCGTAACTGTTCCATTTTCCCGGAGAAGCAGTGCTGCCATTGGTTTCCCGACAATATTGCTTCTTCCGATGATCACACATTCCTTTCCGGCAATCTCTATTCCCGAACGCTTCAGCAACTGGATCACACCGGCCGGAGTGCAGGATAAAAATCCCTTTTCCCCGATCCACAGTCTTCCCACACTTTCAGGATGGAATCCATCCACGTCCTTATCAGCCGAAATCGTCCGGATGATCTTATCTTCATCAATCTGAGCAGGAAGTGGGAGCTGTACAAGGATTCCATTTACCGTATCATCCGCATTCAGTTCCTTTACAAGCTCTACAAGCTGCTCTTCTGTCGTATCCTCCGGCAGTTCATATGCCCTTGATTTTTACTCCGATATATGCACAGGCTCTTTTTTTATTTCTTACATAAACGGAAGAAGCCGGATCATCCCCTACCTGAATGACGGCAAGACAAATGTCCGTTCCGTCATTCTTCAATGCTTCTACCTCAGCTTTTAATTCATCTTTAATCTGCTGTGAAATTGCCTTTCCATCAATTAATTGTGCCATTCTTTTCTCCTTCTTGTTCCGGTCCCTATTATTTTATACACCCTTTATTTGATGTTGGGGGGTCAAAAGCCCCCAACAATGATGTACCAACGGATTGTTTCGTGCTACGCACTCCCACAATCCTGACATCTTTATTTTCCTGTATGACAGAAGATCCTTAGAACAGACCTGTGATCTTTCCGTCGTCTGTTACATCAATTCCATTTGCTGCCGGTACTTTCGGCAGTCCAGGCATGGTCATTACTGCCCGTCAGAGCGACAACGAATCCTGCACCGGCACTGACATAGACTTCTCTGATATGGATATCAAAATTCTCCGGTCTTCAAGCTTCTTCGCATCATCTGACAGGGAATACTGATTCTTCGCCATACATACCGGGGGAAATCTGAGAATCCCATCTCTTCGATCTTTGCGATCTGCTTTGACGCAGCCGGTTTCATACACCACATCTCTTGCACCATAGATTTCCTGTGCGATCGTTACGGATTTTATCTTTCAGAGAAAGTTCTTCACTGTAAAGTGGATGGAAACGGCTTTCCTTTGTCTCCAGCGTCTCCCAGTACTTTCTCAGCCAGTGCGATGCCGCCTTCTCCGCCTTTTTCCCATACTTCTGAAAGTGCAAATTCACAGTTATGGTCATGACAGAATTTTTCAATAAATGCATTCTCTGCATCCGTATCTGATACAAAAAGAATTCAGCGTAACAACAACCGGCACACCATATTTCTGAATATTTTCAATATGCTTTTCAAGATTTACAATTCCTTTTGCAAGAGCATCCAGATTTTCTTCTGCAAGATCTGCCTTTTGCAACACCGCCATTGTATTTTAATGCACGTACCGTTGCAACCAGAACTACAGCGTCCGGTTTCAGTCCCGCCATACGGCACTTGATATCAAAAAAACTTCTCGGCTCCAAGATCTGCACCGAACCCTGCCTCCGTCACTGCAATATCGCCAAGCTTCAGGGCCATCTTTGTGGCACGCACACTGTTGCATCCATGTGCGATATTGGCAAACGGTCCACCATGGATCAGTGCCGGTGTATGTTCCAGTGTCTGAATCAGATTTGGCTTGATTGCATCTTTCAAAAGTGCAGTCATGGCACCGGTTGCCTGAAGATCATCTGCTGTCACCGGATCTCCATTAAAATTATAAGCGACAATAATTCTTCCCAGACGCTTTTAAGATCAGCAAGATCATCTGCAAGGCAGAGAATTGCCATGATCTCGGAGGCAACGGTAATGACAAAGTGATCTTCTCTTACCATTCCGTCGGTCTTTCTTCCAAGACCAACTACAATATTCCGCAGGACACGGTCATTCATGTCCACGCAGCGTTTCCACACGATCTGACGTGGATCGATCCCCAGGGCATTCCCCTGCTGGATATGATTATCAAGCATTGCTGCCAGCAGATTGTTGGCAGAAGTGATGGCATGAAAATCTCCCGTGAAATGAAGATTCAGATCCTCCATCGGAACCACCTGTGAATAACCGCCACCGGCTGCTCCTCCTTTGATTCCAAAGCATGGTCCAAGAGATGGTTCGCGTAATGCGATCACTGATTTTTTGCCAAGCTTTGCAAACGCCTGTCCAAGACCAACGGTAATCGTTGTCTTTCCCTCTCCGCCGGGGTCGGATTAATGGCTGTAACAAGAACCAGCTTTCCGTCCTCGCGGTCCTTGATCCGTTCCCAGAGTTCATCAGAAAGCTTTTGCTTTATACTTTCCATAAAATTCCAGTTCATCCTCTGCGATTCCTGCACCCTCTGCCACCTCTCTGATGTGCTTCATTTCTGCTTCCTGAGCAATCTGAATATCTGTCTTCATTCCTGTTTCCTCCTTGTTCATCCCTCTTATTTTCAATAACATCCTCACACTTTCATGCAAGTTCTGTAAACTACGATTCCTGCTTATTTTCCGCTATGTATGCGTCAAATTCTTCTTTTGACATAAGAACTTTTCTCGGCTTTGTCCCCTCTTCGGGACCGACAACTCCTGCTTCTGCAAGCTGATCCATGATCCTTGCAGCACGGTTGAACCCAATCTTGAACATTCTCTGGAGCATTCCGATCGAAGCCCTGTCTTTGTCAATGATCAGTTGTCCTGCTTCTGTAAAATAGACATCCCTGTCATCTGTATCCTCCGCAGATACTCCTGAAATGGATGTCGGAACATCAGCAGTCATCATATGTTCTTCCAGTTCATTACTGTAAGCCGTACTTCCATTTTTGTCAATCAGATAATCTACAACTTTCTGAACTTCTTTATCAGAGACAAAGGATCCCTGCACCCTCACCGGCTTTGGATAACCGGATGGATAGAACAGCATATCTCCTTTTCCCAGCAGCTTTTCTGCCCCGTTCATATCAATGATCGTACGCGAATCCACCCCGATGAAACTGAAAATGCAATTCTTGACGGCATATTTGCCTTGATCAGTCCCGTGATGACATTCACTGACGGACGCTGAGTCGCAAGGATCAGATGAAGCCCCGCCGCACGTGCCAACTGTGCAAGACGACAGATCGCCCCCTCCACTTCTCCGGGGCTACCATCATCAGATCTGCAAGCTCATCAATGATGATAATGATCTGTGGAAGTTTTTTTTTTGCATCTTCTCCGGTCTCACCTCTCAGGACTTTTTTCATTGAATCCTTTCAGGTCCCTTACATTGTACTCAGCGAAAAGCTTATAACGCTTTTTCCATCTCGGCAACTGCCCAGTTCAAAGCCCCAGCAGCCTTTTTCGGATCAGTTACAACCGGAATCATCAGATGCGGGATTCCGTTATATACACTCAGTTCTACAACTTTCGGATCTACCAGGATCAGCTTCACATCTTCCGGATCTGCTTTGTAGATAATGCTCATGATCAGGGTATTGATGCAGACAGATTTACCTGAACCTGTCGCTCCTGCGACAAGGAGATGCGGCATCTTTGCAATATCTGCCACAACAACTTTTCCTGCAATATCTTTTCCAACTGCAAAGGAGATCAGTGATCTGCTGTTCTTGAACTCATCGGACTCCAGCAGATCTCTCAGCATAACGGCTGTATTTTCACTGTTCGGGACTTCAATCCCGACAGCAGCCTTTCCCGGTATAGGAGCTTCTATCCTTATATCGGCAGCAGCAAGATTAAGCTTGATATCATCTGCCAGCCCGACAATCTTGCTGACTTTCACTCCCTGTTCCGGCTGTAGCTCATACCGGGTCACAGACGGACCACAGCTTGCATTGGTGACATGAACCCCTACTCCAAAGTTCTGAAGTGTCTGCTCCAGCTTTAATGCTGTGGCACGCAGATGTGCATCGGAATCTCCACCGCCCTTTTTCCCTTTTACCAGAAGATTCATCGGTGGAATGCGGTAAATCTTCTGCGGCTGCTCTTTCCATTGCCCTGACAGACTGCTCTACACTGGCTGTCTCGGCTGCAACTGCCTGTGCATTTTCTTTCGTATTTTTCCTGTTCCGTCTGGCCGGCATCTCCTGCGGATCAGATGGCATCTGCATTGCATCAGGTACTCCTTCTTCAGCAGATCTTTCTGTTCCGGTCTTCTCTGTCTCTTCTGCTGTAAGCGGTTCTGCACGGTTAATAACAAACCGCCCCGGATCCGATTCTTCGCTATCTCCTCCGTCAGGGGACTGCTCCTTCCGGGGTCAGTTCCTGGATCTCAGGAGATTTTCTCCGCCTTCTGCTTTTTCTCTCCCGCGGTACTTCCTCTTCTCCTTCCCCATGCAAAAAGAGTCGTTGCAAAGGAAACTCCTCTTGCCTTTTTCTCTTTTCCACCAGGAACTCCTGCTCCGCTCTCTTCTGTCTCCTGAGCTGTCTGCCGCTCTCTTTCTTTCCTTTCCCGCTCTTTCGTACGGATCACTGCGGTTTCCTGTCTCTTTCTTTTGCCTCTTCATATGCGACTTTGCTTTTCCGTCCGATGGGAGACAGAAGAGAACGCTCTGTGATCAGGATAATACTGATGATTCCCAGTACAACCAGGATCACACCGGCACCGATCTTTCCAAAAAGCGGACAAAATAACCGGATCAGACAGCCTCCTGCGAAACCTCCTGCATTCTTATGCTCACTGGATGCGACATAATAAGAAAATAATGTTGCATTTTTATCGTATGGATGGAACAAAAGCTCAATCATTCCGCACAGGATCAGAAATAATGCAGCAACTGCTCCCTAATTTTATGTAAGCATGGGAATTTCCCTTATTGGAAATTCCAAATGCAACTGCTCCAAATAAGATAAACGGCAGAAAATATGCCATAAATCCGAAAATGCCAAAAACTACCGATGACACCGTCTTGCCTTACAATTCCACCCAGTCCAAAATTACTGAGGACAAGAAGGATACACACTGCAAGCAGTCCCAGAATGATGATCTCCCCTCTGATCTCATCCCGGTTCTGACTTTGTCCGGATTTCTGCTGCGTCTTCTTTGCCGTACTTTTTGTATTCTTCTTTCCTTTTGTTGACTTCGCAGCCATATAATTCCCCCTTATTTTCACATACTTATTTCAGTATACCATCAATTTTTTTAGTGTCATCAAAAAAATGATCCGGTTTTTCCTGCTCCTTTTTCTTCTCTCCTCATCGATCAGTTCATGAAGTTTCTAAACGCTTCATGAATCCTCCCACTTCATCGATCATTCCCTCTCTGACAGCTTCCTCTCCCTCCAGCATTGTCCCCACATCTTTCACGAGCTGTGTTGAATCCAGCATCAGCTCCACGATCCGTTCCTGGGAGATATGAGAATGGGACGCAATGAAGCGGGTAATGCGGTCCTGGGTACGCTCCATATTTCGATAACTCTGGATCACTCCGATGAACATTCCAGAAGAACGCACCGGATGAATAATCATCGTGCCTGATGGGACAATAAAAAGAATAGTCTGCAGATACAGCCAACGGTCCTCCGATAGAATGACTTCCTCCAAGGACCAGTGATACGGTCGGTTTTCCAAGGGATGCGATCATTTCTGCAATTCCAAGTCCGGCTTCTACATCTCCGCCCATTGTGTTTAAAAGGATCAGTACTCCTTCGATCTCATCATTTTCTTCTGCCTCCGCAAACGCGGGAGCAAATGTTCATACTTTGTAGCCTTTGTATTTCCGGATACATTCTCATGTCCTTCAATCTCACCGATGATCGTCAGAAGCTGAATCCCATACGGGTTTCCCTTTTTCCCCAGTTCCATCGTCCCCATTTCGCGGATCTCTTCATTTTCCTTATTTCTCTGCTCCTGTTTTGTATCCATTTTATCTGTTCCCATAGATTCTACCTCCTGCAAGTTCTGAACCATAGTATGAACAGATTTATAATAAATATGTAGGAATACATACAACAGTCCGGGGCGGAACATACGATCTGTATAGACACTCTGCCACTGTCAGTTTTTCCTTCATACCCCGGTATAAAAAAGAAGATACAAATGTATCCAATTTACACTTGTACCTTCTCATCGTTATTAATCTTCCAAAGCCTGCTTTACATCAGCGATCAGGTCTTCAATATTTTCAATTCCAAGACTGAAGCGGATCAGATCCGGCTGTTACTCCTGCCTCCAGAAGTTCCTGCTCATTCATCTGTCTGTGTGTATGACTTGCCGGATGCAGGACACAGCTTCTGCATCTGCCACATGCGTCACAATAGCAACCAGTTTCAGCTTATCCATCATTTTCACGGCAGCTTCTCTTCCACCCTTTAATCCAAAAGTGATGACACCACAGCTTCCATTCGGCATATATTTCTGCGTCAGATCATAATACTTATTGCCAGGTAACGACGGGCAGTTTACCCATGCTACTTTTTCATGTCCCTGCAGATATTCCGCCATCTTAATTGCATTTTCACAATGTCTTGGCATACGCAGATGCAGACTCTCCAGTCCAAGATTCAGGAGAAATGCATTCTGCGGTGACTGGATCGATCCTAAATCTCTCATCAACTGGGAAGTTGCTTTTGTGATATAAGCACCTTTTCCAAATTTTTCTGTATAGATGATTCCATGGTAAGTCTCATCCGGTGTTGTCAGTCCGGCAAATTTATCTCCGTAAGCAGCCCAGTCAAAATTACCGCTGTCAACAATCGCACCGCCTACACATGTTGCATGACCATCCATATACTTTGTTGTGGAATGCGTCACAACATCAGCCCCCCCACTCGAACGGACGGCAGTTGATCGGTGTCGCGAACGTATTATCCACGATAAGCGGCACCCCATGCTTATGTGCCGCCTTTGCAAATTTTTCAAAATCCAGAACGACCAGTGCCGGATTTGCAATCGTCTCTCAAATACTGCCTTTGTATTATCCTGAAATGCTGCTTCCAGTTCTTCTTCCGTGCAATCAGGATCAACAAAAGTAGCCGTCACACCCATTTTACGGATTGTATGAGCAAAAGGTTATATGTTCCGCATACAGGGCAGATGCACATACAATATGATCTCCCTCTTCTGCAATATTCATAATGGCATAAAAATTAGCTGCCTGACCGGATGAAGTCAGCATTGCCGCTGCTCCGCCTTCCAGAGCGCAGATCTTTGCTGCTACTGCGTCATTCGTCGGATTCTGCAGTCTTGTGTAAAAATAACCGGATTCTTCCAGGTCAAATAAACGTCCCATCTGCTCACTGCTAGTATAACGGAATGTAGTACTCTGATAGATTGGAAGAACTCTTGGCTCTCCATTTCCCGGTTCATATCCTGACTGCACACACTTTGTCTCAATTCTGTAATTGCTCATTTTCTCTTCCTCCTTGAAATTTTTTTAAAAATGGAGCAGGCTGTCAATTTCAGCTTGCTCCATATCTTTTTGGTAGGTTATTTATTCATTCCAGTTATGATATACATCCTGCACATCATCATCTTCATCAAGCAGATCCAGTGTCTTCTGGATGTTCTTGATATCCTCTTCTTTTGTAAGGTCAACATAAGTCTGAGGAATCATCGTAACTTCCGCAGAAGCCATCGCAATTCCTTCCTCTTCCAGCTTCAGACGTACATCACTGAAATCCTCCGGTGAAGTAAGCACTTCGTAGCTGTCTTCTTCATTAAAATCTTCAGCACCCGCATCCAGTGCAAGCATCATCAGATCATCTGAGTCCATATCACACTCTTCTTTGTCGATAATAATCTGTCCCTTTTCATCAAACATAAAAAGAGGACACATCCTGGAGTTCCGACATTTCCAGCTCCCTTTGTAAACGCATTTCTTACATTTGATGCTGTACGGTTCTTATTATCCGTCAGAGTCTTTACGATGATGGCTGTTCCGTTCGGACCATATCCCTCATATGTAATACGCTCATAATTATCTGCGGAACCTTCCCCGGCTGCTTTCTTTGATATTTCTTTCGATCGTATCATTCGGCATATTGTTCGCTTTTTGCCTTTGCGATCACATCACGAAGTCTGCTATTATTCACCGGATCAGCACTTCCACCTTCTTTTTACTGCAATCGCAAGCTCACGGCCGATCTTTGTAAATATCTTTCCCTTTGCTGCGTCATTCTTCTCTTTTTGTGCTTAATATTCGCAAATTTAGAATGTCCTGACATACTTTCATTCTCCTTTTCTATCTGACTTAAATCAATTAAGACTTGTACTTCATCCTGCTCTCCGCAACCAGAGCATTATCTTAATAAGTTTACCACGCTTTTTTCTCATCTGTAAAGTCCACGTTCCTGTCTTATGTAGGCAGATTCAGGCTGACGCAGATCGCCTCGTCTACTTTTTTTTCATCATTGCAGAATCTATATGACATACATATTCTTTCAGTCGCTGCTTGTCGATTGTACGGATCTGCTCTAACAGGATCACAGAATTTTTTACTATATTATAATCCCTCGTACTGATCTCGATATGCGTCGGAAGTTTCGCTTTATTCATTTTTTGAAGTGATCGCCGCACAGATGATCGTAGGGCTGTGCCGGTTTCCGATATTATTCTGGATAACCAGGACAGGTCGTATCCCTCCCTGCTCTGATCCGACCACGGGGCTTAGATCTGCATAATAAATATCTCCTCGTCTGACCATTTGTTTTCACTCTCCGATATCTCCGTTATGTTAAGCTATACTTAAAGTATCTCCGGATTCATCGGATGTATTCACAAATTCCTTCAGATTCGTCCTTTAAAAATAATCTGTCTGCGAAATGATTTTTCCATTCTTCAGGTAAACACGTGGGATTCTCTTTACTCAGGCAGCATACAAATTCATAATTGAATCTTCCACTTAATTCTGCAAGATCCTCCACCTGGATCTGTTCCTCCTGATCCCGTCCGATCAGAATCACCTCATCCATAAATGCCACATCGGGGATTTCCGTTACATCAACCATAAACTGATCCATACAGACTCTTCCAAGAATCCTTGCCTTTTTCCCATGGATCAGCACATACCCTTTATTTGACAGTGATCTGGGATACCCATCTCCATATCCCACCGGAATGGTTGCAATCTTCATCTTTTTCTCTGTAATATATGTGCCACCATAACTGATCGATGTACCTTTTTCCTACTTCCTTTACGAAACTGACATGACTGACCAGACGCAGAGCCGGACGCAGACTCACTGCATTCTGATCCACGTCGTCTGATGGATACATTCCGTAAATGGAAATTCCCGCCTCGCAATATCATGCTTTGAGATCTGGAAAATCAATGATTCCGGCACTGTTGTCACAGTCAAAAATACTGGATCGGAACATTTCGTTCCTCCATCAGTTCTTTTCATCCATAAAAATTTCTCATGCTGCTTTAACGTATAAGATTTATCCAGCTCGTCGGCTTTTTGCAAAATGCGTAAACATTGCCTCTGTCTGCACATTCGGAAGCCTGCTGATCCGTTCAATGGAAGATGCACTTTCTTCCGTTACCGGGAATCCGATCCTTCCCATTCCGGTATCAATCTTAATATGAAAAATACGCAGTCTTTCCAAGTCTTTGTGCAGCCTCTGACATTCCCCCGTGCCATTTCTTCAGTATAAACCGCAGCACGAATCTCTTTTTCTACCATCTCCTCGTATTCGTCCGGGAAGACACATCCCAGTACCAGAATCGGCTTTTTTGATCCCCTGTTCACGCAGGACAGCCGCCTCTCCCATACATGCAACAGCATAGCCCCAGATATATGGCATCTCTTCAAACATTTTCGCCAGCGGAACTGCCCCATGACCATATCCGTCGGTCTTGATGACTGCGATCAGTTTTCCGTCTTCGCCAATCCGCTTTTCATCTGCTCCATATTATATGCAATGGCATCCAAATCGATATATGCACAAACTCTGCTGTATTTCTTCATTTAGTTACACTCCTTTGCTTTCTTCATCGCTACCTGTATTCCATGGATCAGATCCCTTGCGAGAACACTGTAACCACCTTTTTATCCCTTGCCTCATCTCCACCACAGGCATGCAGAAAAACGCCTGTCACTGCACTTTGAAATCCATCCATTCCCTGTGCGAGAAGTCCGGTGATCACACCCGCAAGCACATCTCCCGAACCGCCTTTTGCCATGGCTGCATTGCCTGCCAGATTAAGGAAGTTCTGCCTGTCTTTCTGGGCAACTATCGTCCTGCTGTCTTTTAAGACACAGATACACGGGGATTCCTCGGTAAACCGGTGAAGTACTTCAAACCGCCGTTCTACAATTTCTGATACAGAGATTCCTGTTAGCCGGGACATTTCTTTCATATGAGGGGTGAGGATCATATTTTTCCCAAGTTTTTTTATACAGATCTTTCCTTCCTGCAAGAAGGTTCAGTCCATCTGCATCAATCACGCAGGAACACTTTGCTTTCTCTATTGTATGCAGCAAAATCTTTTCTGATCTACTGCTTTGTCCTAATCCACAGCCGATACAGATGACATCTGCCCACCCGATCAGTTGATCCAGTTTCTCTTCATCATACTCTCTATAGCAGGAAATGATCGCCTCTGGAAGAAGTCCCTGAAGTACCTGCCTGTTCTCTTCTGCTGTATAGATCTGGACAAGTCCGGCACCAACCGTATACGCTGCTGTAGCTGAAAGATAAGCTGCTCCTGCCATTCCCCGGACTGCCGGTGATCATAAGGACTCTGCCAAAAC
>VOFC01005188.1_pt1 | contig 13785 bp, 20 predicted proteins | sample 5384161 | NCBI WGS metagenome assembly VOFC01 (sample SAMN12384722, study PRJNA508395) | human gut metagenome | isolation source: healthy gut B | host: Homo sapiens | reverse complement strand
GGAGGCGCAGATCGAGTCCACCGACTATGCCGCCGAGGAACGGTCGTTTGCGCGGTCGTGGACGACAAGACCCGCGGCAGGGGTTTCCGCCTATATCGCAGACAACGAGTAAAAGAGATTTCCCGATTGGCGCAAAGGAACGGCTGATGGAAAAAAGACTACTTTGCCTTTTGCCGACTTCGGCGAGGATAAATTGAAGAAAAACGCTCCAAATTCACCGGACGGCTGTGGCACGTGGAAACGGCGGAGCAGGCGGTGGCGAAGATCAGGAGATGCGCGAGACCTTCTGGGACGCGACGCATAACTGCTACGCCATCCTGCGCGAGGGCAACGTCATGCGCTATTCGACGACGGCGAGCCGCAGGGCACGGCCGGCATGCCCATCCTCGAGGTGCTGCGGCACGAAAATCTGACCGACTGCGTGTGCGTCGTGACGCGCTACTTCGGCGGCATCCTGCTCGGCACTGGCGGCCTTGTCCGCGCGTACACGCAGGGCGCGCAGGTCGCTGTCGCGGCGGCGGGCGTGCAGCGCATGAGCCTGTATACCGTCGCGCTCATCGCGTGCCCGTACAATCTGTACGACATCGTGACCCATCTGCTGCCGGAGTATGACTGCGCGGTCGAGGAGACCGACTACGGCGCGGACGTCACGCTGACCGTGACTCTGCCGGCAGGCGGCGAGACAGGCTGAACGCCGGTCTCGCGGAGGCGACCGCCGGCACGGTCTATGCCGAGGTCATGGAGACGAAATTCATGGGACGGCGCGTGAAGTGAGGGGCGGCGAAAAAAGCCGCGCAGAATTTTTTCAAAAAAATTTCGGAAATAAAAAGATTTTCGAGACCCGGCGCGGTATATATATAATATGACCTTTTCTGCATAGCTGGGAGGAAGTATTAAGACTGTCGAAAAACTTCGTTTTTCCGACAATCTGTGTTCTGACTGGCGCAGAACACAAGTCGTCCGAAAGTTCCCATGCGGAAACTTTCTCCCTCCAGAGGTATCAAAACCGAGGTACACGCCCCCGGTTTTGATGCAATCACTGTGATTGCTGTTTCAAATGCGCGCTGTCGCGCGACAGCGGCAGCATCACCCAAATGGACTTTCTCGACAAGCGGGGAGGAAATATTATGACCATACGCGAACAGCTTGAAGCGAGGGAGCACGACATTCTCGCGCCGTGGGCGTCCTTTGCGGACGAAAGCGCGGGCCGCGAGAGGGAAATCGCGCCCTGTCCGTACCGCACCTGCTTTCAGCGCGACCGGGACCGCATTCTGCACTGCAAGGCGTTCCGCCGCCTGTCCAACAAAACGCAGGTTTTCATTTCTCCCGAGGGCGACCACTACCGCGCCCGGCTGACGCACACGCTCGAAGTCGCGCAGATCGCGCGGACGATTGCGCGGGCGCTCGGCCTCAACGAGGATCTTGCCGAAGCGATTGCGCTCGGCCATGACCTGGGGCACACGCCCTTCGGCCATGCAGGAGAGAGCGCACTCGATGAGGTCTGTCCGCAGGGCTTCCGCCACAACGAGCAGAGCCTGCGGCTTGTGGATCTGCTCGAAAATCTCAATCTGACGCGCGAGGTGCGGGGCGGCATTGTCTGCCACACGGGCAGCCGCAAGGCGGCAACGCCCGAGGGGCGCATCATCCATTTCGCTGACCGCATCGCCTACATCAATCACGACATCGACGACGCGGTGCGCGGCGGCATCATCCGCGAGCGACATCCCGGCGCATCTGCGCACGAGGCTCGGCGCCTCGCACGGCACGCGCATCGACACGCTCGTGACCGCGATGATCGACTACGGCCTGCAATACTGCGAGATCGGCATGGACCGCGCCGTGCACGACGATATGATGGAGCTGCGGCAGTTCATGTTCGAGCATGTGTACCGCAGTCCCGAGGTCCGGCGCGAGGAAACGCGCACGCGGACCATGCTGCAAAGCCTTTACCGCTATTTTGCCGAGCATCCCGACGAGATGCCGGATGATTATTTTGTACTGATGACGAAGGGAGAGCCGCTCGAGCGGGTCGTGTGCGACTATGTCGCGAGCATGACCGACCGCTACTCCATCGCGGTGTTCCGCCGGCTGTTCATCCCGAACAGCTGGAGCAAAACGGACTGATCGGAGGTGAGTTCTGTGCCGTTTGACCGTATTTTTCTGGACGAGCTGTCCGCGCGCAACGACATCGTGGACGTGGTCTCGCAGTATGTGCAGCTGAAAAAGAGCGGCGCGAACTACTTCGGCCTGTGTCCGTTCCATAACGAAAAAAGACCGGCTCGTTCTCGGTCTCGCCCGACAAGCAGATCTTCCACTGCTTCGGCTGCGGCGCGGGCGGCGGCGTCATCACGTTCGTGATGAAGGCCGAGGACTGTCGTTCCCCGATGCGGTGCGCTATCTGGCCGACCGGGCAGGCATGCAGGTGCCCGAGCAGGGCGAGGAGGAACGCCGCGCCGCGCGGCACCGCGACCGTCTGTATGCCCTGTGCAGGGACGCTGCACGGTTTTACTACGATACGCTGTGGAGGCCGGAAAACCGCGCGCCGCAGCAGTATTTCATCGGCCGCGGCCTGTCGCGGCGCACGATGAACCGGTTCGGTCTCGGCTATGCGCCCGACTCGTTCCATGCGCTCATGGACGCGATGACGGCGAAGGGGTATACGCGCGACGAGCTGCTCGACGCGGGCCTTGTCAGCCGCAGCGAGAAGGGGCGCATCTACGACCGCTTCCGAAACCGCGTGATGTTCCCGATCATCGACGTGCGCGGACAACGTCATCGCCTTCGGCGGCCGCGTCATGGACGACTCAAGCCGAAAATACCTCAACTCGCCCGAGACGCCGATCTTCCACAAGAGCCGCAATCTGTTTGCGCTCAATCTTTCCAAAACGACGAAAAACGACTACTTTATCCTTGCCGAGGGCTATATGGACGTCATCGCCCTGCATCAGGCAGGCTTTGACTCGGCGGTGGCCTCGCTCGGCACCTCGCTCACCGATGAGCAGGCGCGTATCATTGCGCGGCATACCGAGCAGATCGTCATCTCGTATGACGCGGACGGCGCGGGACAGAGCGCGGCGCAGCGCGCCATCGACATCCTGAAAAGGTGCGACCTTCAGGTCAGGTGCTGCGCATTCCGGGCGCGAAGGACCCGGATGAGTTCATCAAGGCGCGGGGGCGCGGCGGCGTTCCGTGCACTCATCGAGCGCAGCGAGGATCACAATGCGTTCCGCATCGAGCAGATCGCGGCGAAGTACGACCTGGAGGACGACGAGTCGCGCGTGCTCTTTCTACGGGACGCGGCGCGTATGCTCGCGGGCATCGAAAGCTCCATTGAGCGCGAGGTCTACGCAGGGCGCGCGGCGAAAATGGCCGGCGTCACGCCCGAGGCGATGGCGGTCGAGGTGCGGCGCGAGCTCGGCATTCAGCGCAAACGGCGCCGCGCCGCAGAGCGGCGCGAGATCCGCTCGCCGGTCGGCCTTGCGCAGCCGAAGGACCGGACGCTCGCCTATGCCGATGTGAAAAGCGCAAAGGCCGAGGAAAACGTGCTCCGTCTGCTGTTCACCGACCAGAAGCTGATACACAGCGTGGAAGAACAGCTGCCGGCGGCGTGGTTTTCTGCCCCGGTTCTGCGTAAGATATACGAGCGTGTGCTCGAGCTGGACCGCAGCGGCAGCCTTGTCGATGCGCTGGCCTTCGAGGGACAGCTCGAAACCGGCGAAATGAGCCTGCTTGCCGGGATACTGGAGCAGGGTGTACCGCCCGGCGACCATCGCGCGGAGCTGCGGGAGTACATAAATACGATACGATTACAGCGCGTCAAGGACGGAACGCTCACGCAGGCAGGGGAGGACCCGCTGCTGACGTTCGGACGCATGAAAAACCAAAACGGGAGGGACAAACGATATGACGAACAACAAGGCACAGCAGAGCGCTGAAAAAAGACGGCGGAGCAGCAGCAGGTTCTGCGCGATCTGCTCGCCCTCGGCAAGAAAAACGGCCGTCTGACGCTCAAAGGAAATGGCGGACGCGCTCAGCCACCTCGAGCTGGAGAGCGATGACATCGACAAGCTGTACGAGACGCTGGAGTCTATGGGCGTCGAGGTCGAGACCGAAGGCGTTCTGGAAAAGGCGCTCGGCGACGGCGACGACGACAGCTTTGAGCCGGGCACGGTCGAGGAGGTTCCTGAGGAGGAGCTGATCGACACCTCTGCCATGGCGGAGACCTTCGCCATCGACGACCCGGTCCGCATGTACCTCAAGGAGATCGGCAAGGTCGACCTGCTCACGCCCGAGGAGGAGGTAACGCTCGCGGAGCGCATGCAGAAGGGGCAGCGCCGCCGCCGAGCGCATCGCGGCAGAGGGCGACGCCATCCCGCCCGAGGAGCGCGCACAGCTCGACAAGGACATCAAGGCGGGCGACCGCGCGAAAAAGCGTCTGGCGGAGGCCAACCTTCGTCTCGTCGTTTCCATCGCAAAGCGCTATGTCGGCCGAGGCATGCTGTTCCTCGACCTCATTCAGGAGGGCAACCTCGGTCTGATCAAGGCGGTCGAGAAGTTCGACAGCACCAAGGGGCTTCAAGTTCTCGACCTACGCGACCTGGTGGATCCGTCAGGCCATCACCCGCGCGATCGCGGATCAGGCGCGCACCATCCGCATCCCGGTACACATGGTCGAGACGATCAACAAGGTCATCCGCGTTTCCCGTCAGCTGCTTCAGGAGCTCGGCCATGACCCGAGTCCGGAGGAGATCGCGAAGCGAAATGAACATGCCGGTAGACCGCGTGCGCGACATCCTCAAAATCGCGCAGGAGCCGGTATCGCTCGAAACCCCGATCGGCGAGGAGGAGGACACCCACCTCGGCGACTTCATCCCGGACGACGATGCGCCGGAACCGGCGGAGGCTGCCTCCTTCATGCTGCTCAAGGAGCAGCTCGTCGAGGTGCTCAAGACGCTGACGCCGCGGGAGGAAAAAGGTTCTGCGTCTGCGCTTCGGCATCGAGGACGGCCACACCCGCACCCTCGAAGAGGTCGGCAAGGAGTTCAACGTAACCCGTGAACGTATCCGCCAGATCGAAGCCAAGGCGCTGCGCAAGCTGCGTCATCCGTCGCGCTCGAAGAAGCTCAAGGACTTCCGGAACTGAGCTGTCGCGAAAACGGACTTTATCGACAAACTGACGCCTGCCCGGATTTCCGGACAGGCGTTTTTTGCGTTCTGACATAAAAAAATTCGTGCAAAATCGCGAAATGAAGGCGAATAATCATACGCAGACGGTTGAGAAGTGCGAAAATAAATGCTATAATTAGTAAACACTCTGGCACCTATCACAAAAAGAAGGAGCAAATGTAAATGAGCCCAGTTTTTTGTTATCGGACACCGAAACCCGGATACGGACTCGATCTGCTCCGCGATCTGCTATGCCGACCTCAAGCGCAAGCTGACCGGAGAAGAATATATCGCCTGCCGCGCAGGCCATGTCAACGCAGAGACCCAATTCGTCCTCGAGCACTTCGGCGTCGAGCCGCCGCGCTATATCGCCACGTTCGAGCCGCGCCTGAGCGATGTGCAGTACCGCGAGGTCGCGGGTATCGACTCGGAGATGTCCCTGCGCCGCGCATGGGACTACATGAACGAAAACGACATTCAGACCCTCGCCGTTGTCGATGAGGACCGCCATCTGAATGGACTGCTGACGCTGAGCGACATCGCGCGCTTTTACATGGAGGATCAGGACGCGAACGCGCTGGCCGAGGCAAAGACCAGCTACCGCAATCTGGTCGATGTTCTGGACGGCACGCTCGTCGACGGCGAGCTGGAGCAGCCGTTCGAGGAAGGCCGCGTCGTTGTTGCGGCGGCGAACCCGGATGTTCTCGAGGACTACATCGCGCCGAACGACATGGTCATTCTCGGCAATCGCTACGAGAGCCAGCTGTGCGCCATCGAGATGAACGCCGGCTGCATCATCATCGGCCTCGGCGCCAAGGTTTCGCGCACCATCCGCAAGCTGGCGTCGGAAAAACGGCGTTTCCATCATCGCGACGCCGCTCGACACATATACCTGCGCCAAGGTCATCAGCCAGGCGGTTCCGGTGCGTCATGTCATGCGCCGCAAGGGTCTGATCACCTTCGAACCGGAGGAGAGCGTCGAGGACGTAAAGCGCACGGTTTCCAAAAAGCGTATCCGCTACTATCCGCTGCTGGATGAACAGGGAAGATACATCGGTATGTTCTCTCAGCGTAACCTGCTGGACCTTGAGCGCCCGGAGGTCATCCTTGTGGACCACAACGAGCGCGATCAGGCCGCCGAGGGCATCCGCTCGACCAACATCGTCGAGATCATCGACCATCACCGCATCGACTCGGTGGAGACGAGCGGACCGATCTACTTCCGCAATCAGCCGCTCGGCTGCACCGCGACCATCATCACGCAGATGTACCATGAGCACAACGTGGAGATCGAGCCGAAAATCGCGGGCCTGCTGTGCTCGGCGATCCTGTCGGACACGCTGATGTTCCGTTCGCCGACCTGTACGCCGCTCGACCGCATGGCGGCCGAGGAGCTGGCGAAGATCGCGGGTCTGAACATCAGGGAGTATGCGTCTGAGATGTTCCGCTCGAGCTCGCGCCTGCGCGACCGCTCGATGGACGAGCTGTTCCACATGGACTTCAAGTATTTCCAGGTGCAGGACCGCAAGATCGCGATCTCGCAGATCACGAGCGTGAGCGAGGACGAGCTGTCCGGCATCCGGGACAAGATGCTCGAAATATGGAAAGCTGCCTCAAGACGAGCGGACTGTCCATGCAGTTCGCCATGCTGACCAATATCATCGAGGAAAAGACCGAGCTGCTCTATGTCGGCAAGGGGGCGCGGCGGCGCTCGTCCGCACGGCGTTCAAGAAGAAATGCGGCGAGCATTCGGTCGAGCTGCCGGGCGTCGTCAGCCGGAAAAAGCAGATGGTAACGCCGCTGCTCGGCGCGATGGAGGAGGAAGCAGGGCTCTGAGACCTGTCAGACGGCTGCATCACATCAAACAGAGAAATTTTTGACGGCGTCCCCGCCGTTCTCAGGAGAAAAAAGCAAATGATTAATATCGTTCTGGTCGAGCCGGAGATTCCGCAGAACACCGGCAACATTGCCCGCACCTGTGCGGCGACGGGCTGCGTGCTGCATCTGGTCGAACCGCTCGGCTTTCAGCTCGACGACAGGCGCATGAAGCGCGCCGGTCTGGACTACTGGCACCTGCTCGATGTCCGGATGTACAAAAATCTGGACGAATTTTTGAAAAGACCCGGACGGCCGCTATTTCTATGCCACAACAAAGGCGCCGCACGCCTACCACGAGGTGGAATACCGTGACGGCGACTACCTCATGTTCGGCAAAGAAACCCGCGGCCTGCCCGAGCCGCTCATCATCGAGCACCCGGAGCGCTGCGTCCGCATTCCGATGCGCGAGGGCGCAAGAAGCCTTAACCTGTCCAACTCGGTCGCCGTGATCGTCTTTGAGGCATTGCGGCAGACCGGCTTTGAAAATCTGAAGCTTGCCGGACCGTTTCCGCAGGCATAAAGGAGAAAAAATATGGAGAAGATACATATTCTGACGGATTCCTCGTCCGATATTCCGCAGGCCCCTCGTGGAGCAGCACGGCATCGAGATCGTGCCCATCATGCTCAGCCACGGCGGCCGCACCTTCCGCGAGTATTATGACATCACCCCGGCGGAATGCTGCAGGCTGCTCGAGGAGAGCGACGAGATCCCGAGCACTGCGATGGCAACGCCTGCGGTGTTCCTCGAATCGTACAACCGCGCGTTCGAGCGCGGCTGCACCCACCTCATCGGCGTTCTCATCAACGGCAGCGGCTCGGGCACCTATCAGGCGGCCTGCCTTTGCGAAGGAATGTTCGAGGAGGAGCACGGCGAGGGCGCGATGGTCATCGAGGTGTTCGACTCGCGCACCTATACCTACATCTATGGACACATTGTCGTCAAGGCGGCCGAGATGCGCGAGCAGGGCGAGAGCTTTGAGGCGATCACGAGCGTCATCCGCAGCCGGCTGAGCCGCGTCGAGGCGTATCTCGGCGTGTACACGCTCAAATATCTCAAGAAATCCGGCCGTATTTCGGGCGGCGCGGCGTTCGTCGGCGAGGCGCTCGGCCTCAAAGCCGATCAGCTTTGTCTACGACGGCGCGGTCAAGGTCTGCGACAAGGTGCGCGGCGAAAAGGCGCTCGCGGCAGGCATCTGCAAAAAGGTCGCCGCCCGCGTGCAGCAGCCGGAAAAGCAGACCGGCATCCTGCTCTACGGCGATGTGCCCGAGGAGCGTCTGGCCGAGGTCGAAAAGCGCATGCGCGAGGAGATCGGCTTCAAGGACGTCGTCCGCTGTGCGATCGGCCCGTCCGTTCTGAGCAATACCGGCCCGCTCGCCATCGCTGTTGCGTACTACGGCGCGCCGCGCGAGTAAAGAAAATTGTGAAAAATGTAGAATATTTTCCGGTTTTTCTGGTGCAAAACGCAAAAATCCTCTAAAACGTTGCCGAAAGGTGAGGTTTTTCTCAAATTTGCTTGCGAACAGGGCGGATTACGAGTATAATTTTGTAGTGGAAACGGAATTCTTTCGTTAAGAAATTTCGTTATTTGGGATAATACAATATTATCAGCTGTATTACAGACTTTTCATTAAGGAGAGGGATATACTATGCAGTACAACAAGAAGAGCGTCGAGGATATCGACGTTTCCGGCAAGAAGGTTATCGTTCGCTGCGACTTCAACGTTCCGCAGGACGAGAACGGCAACATTACCGACGACAAGCGCATCCGCGCATCTCTCGAGACCATCAACTACCTGCTGAGCCACAACGCAGCAGTCATCCTGTGCTCATCTGCCGCCCGAAGGGCGAGGTCAACATGAAGTACTCGCTGGCTCCGGTTGCAAAGCGCCTGTCCGAGCTGCTCGGTCAGGAGGTCAAGCTCGCAAAGGACGTTGTAGGCGAGGACGCAAAGAAGCTGGCTTCCGAGGTTCAGCCGGGCCACGCTGTCCTGCTCGAGAACGTTCGTTTCGAGAAGGGGCGAGACCAAGAATGACGCAGCTCTGGCAAAGGCTATGGCCGACATGGCTGAGATCTACGTCAACGACGCCTTTCGGCACCGCACACCGCGCACACGCTTCCACCGCAGGCATCGCAGATTACCTGCCGGCTGTATGCGGCTTCCTCATCAAGAAGGAGATCTCCATCATGGGCAAGGCTCTGAGCGACCCGGCTCGTCCGTTCGTTGCTATCCTGGGCGGCGCCAAGGTCTCCGACAAGCTGGCCGTTATCGAGAACCTGATCGACAAGTGCGATACCATCATCATCGGCGGCGGCATGGCATACACGTTCCTCGCAGCCAAGGGCTACGGCATCGGCAAGTCTCTGTTTGATGCAGAAAAGGTTGACTACTGCAAGGACATGATGAACAAGGCTGAGACCAAGGGCGTCAAGCTGCTCCTGCCGGTCGATACCGTTGTTGCCGCTTCGTTCCCGAACCCCATCAACGCAGCTATCGACGTCAAGACCGTCTCCGTCGATGCAATTCCTGCCGACATGGAGGGTATGGACATCGGCGAAAAAGACGCGCGAGCTCTTTGCTGACGCTGTAAAGTCCGCCAAGACTGTTGTCTGGAACGGTCCTATGGGCGTCTTCGAGAATCCCACCCCCTGCCAAGGGGCACCATTGCCATGGCACAGGCACTGGCTGACTCCTCCGCTACCACGATCGTCGGCGGCGGCGACTCCGCAGCAGCCTGCGAGCAGCTGGGCTTTGCAGACAAGATCACCCATATATCTCCACCGGCGGCGGCGCTTCTCTGGAGTTCCTCGAGGGTAAGGAGCTGCCGGGCATCGCGTGCCTGCTCAATAAGTAATAAACGCTTTATACCGGGGCGCGCGAACGCCGCGCCCCGTATAAATACATAAAGGATAAGGACGAACAAGAGAAAATCGTCTGAATTTTTGAAAGGGGTATATCCAAAATGAATCGCAGATACCGTAAGACCATCATTGCCGGCAACTGGAAGATGAACAAGACTCCGGCAGAGGCAAAGGCTCTGATCGAGGAGATGAAGCCGCTCCTCTCCAAGACCAAGTGGTGCGAGATGGTTCTTTGCGTACCGTTCACCGATATCCAGGCTGCTGTAAAGGCTGCCAAGGGTTCCAAGATCGCTATCGGCGCTGAGAACATGCACTGGGAGAAGAGCGGCGCCTTCACCGGCGAGATCTCCGCGGACATGCTCAAGGAGCTGGGCGTCAAGTACGTTATCATCGGCCACCTGAGCGCCGTCAGTACTTCAACGAGACCGACGAGGCATGCGGCAAGAAGGTTCAGGTTGCTCTCGAGAACGGCCTGCGCCCGATCCTGTGCGTTGGCGAGTCCCCTGACCGAGCGCGAGCAGGACGTTACCATGGAAGTTATCCGCAAGCAGATCAAGATCGCTCTGCAGAACGTAGCTGTTGAGGACATCAAGAAGGTCGTCATCGCTTACGAGCCGATCTGGGCGATCGGTACCGGCAAGACCGCTACCGCAGAGCAGGTTAACGAGGTTTGCTCCGCAATCCGTGACTGCCTGCGCGAGAAGTACGGCGCACGCGCTGCCCGCGGCATCACCATCCAGTACGGCGGCTCCATGAACGCTAAGAACGCTTCCGGAGCTGCTGGCTCAGCCGGACGTTGACGGCGGCCTCATCGGCGGTGCATCTCTGAAGAGCGCAGACTTCGCTACTATCGTAGAAGCAGCTAATCAGTAATTAAATCGCGTAGATCGCGGTAACGGAAGTCCTCCCGCGCTAATCGCGAAGAGGGGGCAGCGACAGGTATCGTTGCCCCTTTCTGTCCGTTTTTACTTCTGAAAAGGAGTCACAAGAATGATTAAAAGACCACCGCGCCGGGCGCTTCCGACGCAGCAGAAAAAGGCTGTACCGGTAAACGTTCTGGCGGATCCGGTCGTTGTCAAGGCTGAGGAGCCGGCCGCCAGAAGCGCGGCCGCAAGACCAAGGCTGAGGCAGAGGGCGCAGCAAAGCCGGCAGCCAAGCCGGCCGCAAGCCCGCCGCAAAGACGACGGCCGAGAAAAAGACCCTCGACCCGCAGGAGCACTGCCAAGAAGGCGGAAGGCCCGAAGAAGCCGACCGCTCTGATCATCATGGACGGCTTCGGCCACCGTGCGGAGAAGAAGGGCAATGCGATCGAGGCCGCAAACAAGCCGAATCTCGACCGGATCTTCTCTGAAAATCCGCTGACCTATATCGGCGCATCCGGTCTGGACGTCGGTCTGCCGGACGGACAGATGGGCAACCTCGAGGTCGGTCACACCAATATCGGTGCAGGCCGCATCGTATATCAGGAGCTGACCCGCATCACCAAGGCGATTCAGGACGGCGATTTCTTCGAGAACCCGGCTCTGATGAGCGCCATCAACCAGTGCAAGTGGTTCGATTCCACCCTGCACATCTTCGGCCTCCTGTCCGACGGCGGCGTTCACTCCCACATTGACCATATGTTCGCGCTGCTCGAGCTGGCGCGCCGCAACGGTCTGCGCAAGGTATGCTTCCACTGCTTCATGGACGGCCGCGACACGCCCCCGCAGTCTGGTATCGAGTATATCGACCGCCTGCAGGCGAAGATCGACGCCGTTGAAGTCGGCTGCATCGCAACCGTATCCGGCCGCTACTACGCAATGGACCGCGACAACCGCTGGGACCGCGTAGAGAAGGCATACAAGGCGATCGCGCTCGGCGAGGGCGAGCACGCCGCTTCCCGCGCATGAGGCGATGGAGAAGTCCTACGCCGCAGGCGTTACCGACGAGTTCGTCGTTCCGGTCATCGTGACCGAGGGCGCGACCGTCCGCGACGATGACGCGATCATCTTCGCAAACTTCCGCCCCGACCGCGCCCGCAAGATCACCCGTGCCTTCGTCGATCCGGAATTCACCGGCTTCGAGCGCGTACAGCCTAAGATCCATTATGTCTGCATGACGCAGTATGATGCGACCATCCCGGGCGTAGAGATCGCCTTCAAGCCGCAGAGCCTCAAGAACACCTTCGGTGAGTATATCTCCGATCTGGCATGACCCAGCTGCGCATTGCTGAAACCTAGAAGTATGCGCACGTCACATTCTTCTTCAACGGCGGCGTCGAGAAGCAGTATCCGGGTGAGGACCGTGCTCTGGTTCCGTCTCCCAAGGTCGCAACTTACGACCTTCAGCCGGAGATGAGCGAGCCGGCTGTCACCGAGGAGTGCGTCAAGCGCATCCTGTCCGGCAAGTACGATATGATCATTCTGAACTTTGCAAACTGCGACATGGTCGGCCACACCGGCGTGTTCGAGGCAGCCGTCAAGGCGATCGAAGCGACCGACGACGGCGTAGGCAAGGTCGTTGACGCGATCCTCAAGATGGGCGGTCAGTGCCTGATCACCGCCGACCACGGCAACGTTGACCAGATGCTCGACGCAGACGGCGTTACCCCCGTTCACCGCTCACTCCACCAACCCCTGTGCCGCTTGTTATGGTCGGCCACGAGGGCAAGCTGGCGGACGGCGGCGTTCTGGCGGATCTGGCTCCCACCATGCTCGACATGATGGGCCTGCCGCAGCCGGCCGAGATGACGGGCCACAGCCTGCTGGTAAAATGTAAATCCCCTGGATATCCGAAAAAGTTCCTGAAGAAACTTTTCGGATAACCCGCGCCGCGTGCGCGGCGCAGCGGAAAATGCTGCTTCCGGTATTTCTGCTGTTTGAATGCCAACCATTTATTTTAATATAAAAGGAGTAAGAATTATGAAGGGCTACATTGAAATTGTTGATGTAATCGGCCGCGAGATCATGGACTCCCCGTGGCAACCCGACCGTAGAGGTTGAGGTTTACGTTGAGGGCGACACCGGCGCATACATGGGCCGCGCTGCTGTTCCGTCCGGTGCTTCCACCGGTATCTTCGAGGCTTGCGAGCTGCGCGACGGCGACAAGTCCGTTACAACGGCAAGGGGGCGTTCTGAAGGCTGTTGACGCTGTCAACGGCGAGATCGCTGAGGTCGTTATCGGCATGAACGCTCTCGACCAGCAGGCGATCGACAAGGCTATGATCGAGGGCTGACGGCACCCCGAACAAGACCAAGTTCGGCGCAAATGCTATCCTCGGCGTATCCCTGGCAGTTGCAAAGGCAGCAGCTGAGGCTCTGTCCTGCCGCTTTACAACTACATCGGCGGCTGCAACGCCAAGACCCTGCCGATGCCGATGATGAACATCCTCAACGGCGGCGCTCACGCTACCAACAACGTTGAGATCCAGGAATTCATGATCATGCCGGTTTCCGCTCCGTCTTTCCGCGAGGCTCTGCGCCGCTGCGCTGAGGTATTCCATCAGCTCAAGACCACCTCAAGGAGAACGGCACCCCGGCTGCAGGTGTTGGCGACGAGGGCGGCTACGCTCCGAACCTGAAGAAGGACGAGGACGCTCTGAAGGTTATCGTTCAGGCAATCGAAGAGGCTGGCTACAAGCCGGGTGGGGACTTCATGATCGCGATCGACGCTGCTTCCTCCGAGTGGTGGAACGACGAGGAGAAGTGCTATATCCAGCCGAAGTCCGGCAAGAAGCTGACCAGAAGCAGCTGGTCAACATGTGGAAGACCTTCGCTGACAAGTACCCGATCATCTCCCTCGAGGACGGCATGGCTGAGGAAGACTGGGAAGGCTGGGCTATGCTGACCAGGCTCTGGGCGACAAGATCCAGCTGGTCGGCGACGACCTGTTCGTTACCAACA
>VOFC01004978.1_pt1 | contig 13802 bp, 12 predicted proteins | sample 5384161 | NCBI WGS metagenome assembly VOFC01 (sample SAMN12384722, study PRJNA508395) | human gut metagenome | isolation source: healthy gut B | host: Homo sapiens | reverse complement strand
GATTGGACATCTGCCGAGTGTTCTGAATTAACAAATGGATCGTTTACCTTAAAATTTAATTCGGTTTTTATTCAACCCTTTTCTTTGTCTACTGCGGTGCAAATTTTGACTTGAACAAACTGTTGTTCAGAGTTATAATAACCGTATAAAAGCAATCGCCTCTCGCGTGATAACGAGAGGCGTGTAGTGTGTATATTATTCTGCGGGAAATTTGTTGACCACATAACAGACCACCTAGCCGTTTCGGAGCACCTCGGAAACAGTGGACTGGGGAGTGCCAAGAGCGCGGTTTTCCGAGCGGAAAGGGGCGGAAAAAGCTATTTTTAGCGGAAATTGCCATCATAGGTCCGTTTGGGACCAAAGAGGCACGGAATTCAAGTATCCGCACTCGACCAAAATTTTTTGACCGAAAGCAGAGTTTATTCTCCGCCTTCGGTCATTTTTCACGCTTATTTAGGTGCTTTGCGCCTCTTTTTGAAAAAATCATATTTTTCACGACCGCATAAATGAATGCAGACTGAAAATTCCTTTTTCTTTTATTGACAAAACGGGTTATCACTGCAAATCAATATCTATCTTATAATTATTATCTATCATATATAGTTAATTTCATTCCTTTGTGCAAGCACTAAAGGTGCATTATCCTTTAATACGCTTTTCCAAAAGCGCAGTCATCATTCATTCGTTTTCAACGTCTGCATATTGCCTTGTCATTAAAATGCGTCCGAATATAGTTTCTAAAGCTCATAATAAGGCAGAAAACCTTTTATATTTCAAGGTGATCGATTTGAAAAATTCCAATCAAACGGAACAGCTCAATAATGAGGGTAGGTTTTGGCCATTTTCATTGCAGTTTTTAGATTATTTCCTAACGATAGGCCATAGGTGCATCGGCTTCAAGCCTGAATCATTGCTTAGCGGTGTAAGCTCTGTATTTCCGCTGCGTATCAGACCCATTTTTAAATGGTCGCTATTGATAACAAGGATATTTGTATTTTTTTCAAGAAGCCTTTGCGCCAATAGGGTTTTACCTGTATGAGACGCACCGCAATCAAAACAATCATAATTCTTTCTCCATAAGATAATTATGCCGCGCCAACCGATTTTTTCAGATTGATTATACCGCATTTAATTCCGAAACATCAACTTTCTTCTGCAAAGTAACAATATAAGCGATCGGGCAATCCGAAAACGGGTTGCCGACGCAGTAAATAATTACGCAAAACGGCTTTTTACCGCAATTATTCAGATTACTTATGTTACAGCTTTTAAATAAAAGAAGTCATTGTGCCGTGCGGCGTTGAACAAGGCTTTTTCAATTTGACGGAAGCCCATTTTTTCATAAAGCCCTCAAAGCCGCCAGAAAGATTCGTGTGAGTTTCAAGATAGAGACTTTATAACCGGAAGACCTTGCCCAATCCTCCGCTTTCCGCGTCGTTCTTTTCCGTAACCGTTTCCTTTAGCGGAATCGTTAAATAAAGCTTTGAAGCTGGCACAGTTTTCTATTCCGTTAAACTCGGCAATGCCTACGCCGCCGATAACCCGGTCCCTCGGCGCCGATTGCAACAAAAATAGGCTCTCGCTTTTAGACGGATTACCGCTATAATACGCGCTTAAATGATCCAATTGGGGTCAGTATGCCGTTCCTCGGAATATCCAACTTCGAGCTTTTCCAAATTTGCACGAATAATTTCGCAATTTTTTTATCATCTGCGGCTTTATTCTTCTTGTAATTCAGCATAACTGTCGTTCCGTAACGTTGATTGTTAAAAGTAATTATATCACATAATTTGAAAAACAGTCCGCCGCTTTATAAAAATCTCCAGGCGCCGCCGTATTATATTTTAACCTTTTTAAGGTAATTCTTATAGTCCCTCGTCCCACTGCTTAAACTCTGCGTTGCCGCGGCGATCCTCTAACTTATAGTTTTGCTTTTAAATATTCTCCAAAAATACCGTGCATTTTCTGGCACCGCGGTTATTCAGATGATTGCCGCCGTCGCGCGTGTCGGTCTTCCAGTTAAAAACCGAACCTGTCGCGTTCTATATTCATATCAATAAACTTAACGCCTAACGTATCGGAATATGCTTTTACCGCGTTATGCTTTTTTATAATTCCACGAGCTTTGCGACGGAAGCTCTAAAAGCAGCACCTTATATTATTTTGCGGCAGACCCTTACAAACGCCTTAGCGGATTTTTTAACGCAAGCGGAATTTCCGCTTTTCGTCCGTTTCCACCATATATTCCGCTTGCCGCGGCAGGGCTTTAACGTCGTTACCTGAGCCATTGACCCTTTGCGGCACAGTGCGCGGTAAAACCTCGGTTTTTTGAAAAGCTCGTTCGGCTTTACGTTTTTCCAGCGGTCGTGATACTGAAAAACAGAAAAAGAGGAACCGAGCGAGGCGTTAACCAATTTTAGCCGGCGCTTTCCACCAATTTTGATTTTGTAAAAAAATCCGTCGGTTTCAAATATTATAACCTTGGGCTTTTTGCCCTTTTTTTAAAATTTATTAAGCATTGCATACGCCTGAGCCACCGTTTGCCGCCCTCTCTCCGCTTACATATGAGGTATAACCGTAATTTTTCCAAAGCTCCATAGGGCGAAAAACCGCTGTATGCGTCCGAATTGCCTATAACCGCAACCTCCTATTGAATTTTCAGGTTCTGAAAAAAGCCGTGCGCGCTTTGGTTTACAATACCGCTTTGCTTTTGTGTTATCCTTGGGCGCCAGCATATAAGAGGAGGAAACCGTAAGCAGCAGCAAAAAAGTTATAAAGCAAACCGAGCGTATTAAGTTTTTTAATCCTTTTTCATATAAAAATTACTTTCCTAAAAAGTGCCCGTAAAACATAAAATCTACCACCTCGTAACCTATGCCGTAAGCGCCGAAGATTATAACCGAAAGCACAAGACAGATAAACCGTCCACCTAACGGGTAAAACCTGCTTTGCCAATGTATCGCGCACATTTATTGCCCTTTTCCTGCAAAATGCTTATAACAAGCATAACGGCGGCGCCTAAAATTACAATTAAAAAAAGTCCTGCTTATCCATTCCGCACAAAAGCGCGTCGTTTAAAAACGTGCCGCCGCCGAAGCCTGTAAACACTTTTTATCATACCGAGCCATATACCGACGGTCCCTGCCCTGAAAAGCGTCATTCCGCAAACCACCAATATAAAGCGTTCTTAAAATTCTGAGCGCGTTAAGCGGTTTTGAATTTCTGTTTTATGCGCGGCATTAAAAGCACGCGCAAACAGCGGCTCCGCGTATTCCGAGCATCATTACGGCGTAATAATAAAGCCCGTAAATAATATATTTCCAGCCTGGCGCCGTGCCAAAAGCCTATGCCGAACCAGGTGAAAAACAGGGCAAAGGACGCAGGAACGAGTGATCCCAAAAATTCATTCAGATGCTCCTTTGCAAAGCGCGAGAAGCTTCATAAACGGCTTTGAAAGCGAGACGGAATAGAAAACATAGTCCTTAAGCCATGGTGCCTAACGTTATGTGCCAGCGCCGCCAAAAACTCCGCAACGGATTTTGAAAAAACGGACGGCTGAAATTTTGAGACAGCGGCACGCCGAAAAACTCGGCGCTGCCGGTTACTATGTCCATACAGCCCGAAAACTCAGCGTATATCTGCAATGTGTAAAGCACGCCGCCAAGCAAAAATTATACTGCCGCTGTATTTTGATAATCGCCGAAAACCTCGCTTACAAAATATATTGGCGCGGTCGGCTATAACCATTTTTTTAAAAGTCCCCACGCCATAAGCTGAAGACCGGTCGTTTGAATGCTGCTATAAAGCGGTCCGCCAATAAATCGAATCTGTATCGGTTGCGGCAGCAAAACTTAAATGTTTTTAAAATGGGGTTTAAACCGAAAAAAATCCCTGCAAAATTCCGCAGCCGAAAAAAAAAGCCCGAATATTTAAGCACAAGCAAAATGCCGAAAATAAACAGCACCGCAGCGGTTACAACCGCCTTTTTCCGCCATAGAATATTTGCCTTAAGCTTTTTTTCGTCTTCCTTTTCAAGACCTTTTAGCAAGCGCAAAGCCGTCGTTTATTTTGGTTTAAAAATATGCCCGCAAAATATATACTCTCTACTGGTTGTAAGTTAATAAAAACAATTATAAGCCCAAGTCGGCTGTTGGATATAAAAACAGCGCTTGCCGATGAACAGCACCGTCCATTTATACTTTTTCGGAAATACCGTATACAGTATAAAGGTTTAAAAATATAAACAGATAATTATACGAGGTATAGCTCATACCGATTATTCATCCTCGCCTTTTTACCATTGCATAAATGGCTTCGGCGCTCTTAAAGTTTTTCGGGAACAATATCTATCGGCGTTATTTCAATATCAAATTCATCGTTAAAGCTCGCCACAAGCTGAACTATTTTAAGCGAATCGAGAATTTTACCGCCTATAAGGTTTCCTTTAAATAATCAACTCCCGGTTTTATTTCTTCAAAGTATTTTTATAACCTGTTCCATTTAATATTACCCCTGATCAAATATTTTTGTAATTGGCAGTAAGCCATTTACGGTCGGTTTTTGCCGTTGGCGTTGATCGGCATTGCCTTTATACGTATTATGCGCTGCGGCAGCATATAATGCGGCAATCGGTTTTTTTTAAGCGCCGTGCCCACCTCGTCGGTGTTTTTGCCTGCCCCCTCGTAAATAAGAATAATGCTGTCCTCGGTTTTATCATACACCGCCGCAGCCGAGGAAACGCCCCTCTGCAGTGTATGCAGCCGCCTCAATTTCGCCGCTGAGCTCTATACGGTAGCCCATATGCTTTATTTGAAAATCCTTGCGCGAAATATATATAATCTCGCCGTTTTCGTTTTGTTTTACAAGGTCGCCCGTTTTGTATACCGTTTCGGGATAGGCGCCGTTTAACGGATTTTTGCACAAACGCCGCAGCGGTTTTCGGGGTTATTGTAATACCCATACTTAAAAAAGAACCGCGGCGTAAAGCTCGCCCTCTTCCCCGCCTTAGCCTCCTGCCGTTTTCATTTTAAAATGAACACCTTGCAGTTATCGCAACGCTCTGCCTATCGGCAGGGGTTTCGCCGTCCGAAAACTTTGGGCGGTAAACTATATAAATAGGTGCATATATCTGTAGTTTCGGTAGGCCCGAAAAGATTGGCAAAAGCGCGTTCGGCAAATTTTTTGCGCCAATAGTTAAAGCGGCTTTACCGGCATAACCTCGCCCGCGAAAAGCACCTTTTCAAGATATTCCGGCATTAATGTAATCAAATACCTTTAAAGCAACGATCGACAGCGCCGATGGCACCAGTAAATTGTGTTGACTTTTCTTTCGTTCATAAACCTTATTAAGTTTAAGGGAAATGAAAAAGCGTTTTTCGGTATTATATTGAGTTCCGTTCCCGCTGTAAACGGTGCTGTATACATCGGATACCGACATACTGAAATAAAACGGGGTTGGCTGCCGAAAACGGTGTCTTCGTTTATTTTGAAAGTATCGGCGTACCATTTAATATATGCAAGCACGCTGCGGTGGTTTACAACGGCACCCTTGGGAACGCCGTTGAACCATGTAAAAGCACATTGCGGGGTCGGTATCTGCCATATTATCCTGTATTTTTCCTGGAGAACCTCTTTATTCGGCGCAAAGTGCTGCAGCCTCATTATAATACAGCACCGCGCCCTTTAAAATCAATCTCACAAATTTTTGGATTTGCAGGCCCCGGTCACCAAAACCGCGGCGGGATTCAATGTTTCAAATATCGCCTTTATGTTCCGCGGGCATATCCGCGTCTATTACGGTGTAAAAGCAGCCGCCTGCATAGCACCCCGAACATTGCGGCTAAATTTTCAACCGAGCGCTCGGCGATTACCGCAACGGGGGCTTTATAAACCCCCGCCGCGGCTATTTTGATATGCTTTGCACCGTTTTTAAAAGCTCTACATAGGTTATGCTTTTGCTTTCATCGGCAAAAACGGTTTTTGAGGAAAACGCTGCGCCGAGCGCTCAAGCATTTCAAGAATGTTTTTCATTATCTGCCCCTTATGGCGTCTATCGGGCGTTTTGACGCTATGCGTTTAACAGGCAAAAGCTTGCGACAAACGCAACAAATATACTCACAATCAAAAGCAAAGCCACCTGACGAATGCCGAAGCTCAGCACCGTTACAAGCACGCCCATCTCGTTGCGGATAAGGCTGTTTATAATAACCGTTGCGGCAAAAACGCCGATTGAGGATAAACAAAATTTATCATAGCAATAATAAAGCTTTCCGAGAAGAAAATTCTGAAAACATCGTTACTGCGCGAGCCTATGGCGCGTAAAATGCCGATCTCCTGCTTTTTATAGGCGATACTTGTGCCGATAAAGTTTGAAAGCATTTATAGCCGCAAACACCGCAAAAGCCCACGCCTATCCAGAAGAAATACTTTGAAAGGGTCTTGAGCACGCTGTTTATTGAATCAAGCTCAAAGGTAACCGGTTTTGTATGGCATAGCGCACGCCGGTATCCTCTCCGTAGCAATAGGAAACAAGCGACTGCACCGCGCTTTTTTCCTTCGGCATTGAGCCTACGGCAAAAGCCGTATATTTTATCGGTTCCCTCGGTAAGCTCGCTGTAAATACCGTCCGAGCAAACAACGGTGGATTTAAGCTTTGATTTATTGCCCTCAGGCTGTTATCTATAACGCCCACTATTTTGCAGCCCGCTTATATTCTCGTTATTATTATAGCCCTTGGCAAATACGTTTTTCCACATTGAAACGGTGTTTTATTTTTAAGAAGCTTTGCGTAATCGGTAACTTCGGTTTCACCTTCCGCGTCTGTCTCGGCGCGTTTATCGACTCCTCCGAATTGCTTGAAAGCGCGTCGACGGTTACTATTATTTCCTTATCGTCAAGCGTTTTTTTCTCGCCAAATCTATCCATATTACCTTTTTCGTTCTTTATATCAGAAAGGCGCGCAAGATAATTTGAGTCGGCACTGAAATTATCACCGTAGTAGGAAATATAGCCCTCGGTTATCGGCACCATTACGGGTCTTTCGGCAATCATTTTATCAAGATAACCGTTGCCAACCATTGCAATTTCTGCGCCGCTGTAACTTACCGCCGTACCAAACTCATTTAAAAGAATCATATCCACCATTTGCTCGGTTTCTGCTTTGGTGTACCTTTTTCTCGGTAAGCGAGGTATAGCGCGACATATCAAAGCCCGTATCTATAACGGCGGTAACGGTGTATTCCTTGTCGGCAAAGGTGAACTTTTGCCTATCAGATCGGTGTAGGCGTTAATTTTGTGTAAACAGGAGTTTTTGTGCCGTCCTTTGCGGTGTTAAAGGTCTTTCCGTCAAAATACTGCGCCTTTTTAAACACTTCAAAAATATAATCGCTTACGGCAATTTCGTCCTTGGCGCCGTCGGGCAGGGTGCCTGCCAATACCTTATAACCCATATCCTTTAAAACCGTATCGTTTACGGAGGCAAAGCCGTTAATAATAGGGTTATAAATATTGTAATCGGTCTCTGTAAGCTTTATATCGGGGTTTATGAAAGCAGATATATCGCCGTTAAATTTAATCGGACGATAAACGCCGTGCATTTTAACGTTCATACCCTCAGATATTTCGTTAAGCTCCTTTTCCGAAATACGGTAGCCGTAATCGCGCCAATAATCGCCGTTTTTCTTTGATTTTGCAACCGATATGGATTTAACGCCCGAATCAACAAGTGAATTCGTGCAGGTTTTAACGTGATTGTACGCCCCGAACGTATCCGAAAGCCCGAAAAGCCCGAACGCAATACAGGAAAGCAATATTGTAATCACAAGCCTTATTTTTTTTGTGCTTAAGACCGCCGGCTCCTATTTTAAAAAGCGTTTGAAAGCGGCAGCTTTTGATTTTTATGAGCTTAAAGCCCGAACCGTCGCCCGTTTTAATTTCAGAGGTATCGGTATTTTTTAAATCTTTTGCCCGTATTTGCGCTTTCGCGGTCAGCTTTAAATCGCCCGATTTTAATTTATCTAAATAATCGTTTATTTCGGTTCTGTCTTCCTCGGTCAAATGATAACCGAACGGTATTAAAAGCGGTGTTTCCGCAAAATTCGATACCTGTTTTGCTTTCCTCTGCCGCCAGCTCTCCGTCCAGCTCAACGTCGCTTATAACACAGCCGTCCGAAAGCTCCTATTATTCTGTCGGCATACTGTTCTGCAAACTCGCGGTCGTGCGATACCACAATTACAAGCTTTTCGGCAGATGGCTTTTTAAGCGTATCAAAACCTGCTTTCCCGCAATCCAAGCGCGCCCGTAAGGTTCCGTCGCCATTATAATTTCAGGCTTTTTAACAAGTGCGCGCGCTATTGCAACACGTTGCTTTTGTCCGCCAGACAGTTCGTTGGGCTTTCTTGCACCGAAGCCCCCTCTAAATCAACCTGCTTTAAAATATCGTTAATTTCGCTGTCGGAAGCCCGTCTTCCCTGCAGCTCGATTGGGCCTGTAAGGGCTATGTTTGCCCCCACCGAAAATTCGTCAAGCACGTTGTACTCCCCGAAAAATAAAGCCCACATAGGTATTCCTGTAAGAATCGAAATGCTGCTGCTTAAAATTCTTTGAGGATACGCCCTTTATTATGATCTCAAGCCGCCGTCGTATTTATCAAGTCCTCCAAGCACGTTAAGCAGCGTCGATTTTCCGCTGCCCGATTTACCGAGCAGAAAAACCATTCCCTTTTCGGGAAATTTAATGCTTATTTTGTTAAGCGCCGTTACCGCACACCCTTTTGGGTTTATAAATCTTTACAAGGTCTCTCTTGTTTCTAACATTTATTATCCTCCTGTGCCAATAGTGCTAACTGTACTATCTCGAATAATACAGACGTATCATACCACACACAATTGCGTTTGTCAATATAGGTTACAATTTTTAACCTTTAAGCTCTTTAAGCGCCGCACCTATATCCTTTTAAGCTTATTCCACGCGTCCTCGTGTTTAACGTAATATAAAGGGACACTGCTTTTCGGTTATATCGTAATGCCGTATAACCGCGTTTTCATCAAGTCCGTTTCACTTAAAAGCCACGCGGTAAGTTTACTACGGATTTATATGTTTCATCGCCAATTTCCTGCTCTTCGTCGGGGTGGTATACCTCAATCGATACAGTATCGTTGTTTCTCCAGTTGTTGCGGCTGATTTTTCCCACAACGGCACTGTATAATTTCGCCGTCAAGCCCCACAAGAAAGTGGGAGCTAACCTCAGTTGAATCCTTATCAAAATAATCGCGGTTGTTTTATGCGCTTGTGCCGGGGTTTCACATAGTGTATAACTATATTTTTAACCCCGTCAAGCGGCGTTCCCGTTCTTGCGGTGTTGTGCAGATGAATTATCTGCTTATCAACAAAGGCGGTATTTTATTGCCTTAAGCCTTTCTGTAACCTCGCTTTTTGATATTCCGCTTGCGGTTTCTTTTTGAAGAAAGGTGCTTTTTACGGCTGTTATGCCGCCTATTACCGCCGCGGCAAGCAATAAAAAAAGCAAACCGTTCTTTTAAAAATTATCCTTCTTTTGCGTTTTCTGCGCCTTTCGTAATACGCGCGGCGCTTTTATAATTGTCCTCGTACATTAAACAGCGTCAAAGGTAAGGGTAACCTTAAACAGGTCGCCGTCCACCTCGATCCGCATTTCCCCCTTTTGCCGGTTAAGCTTCTCGCAATCGAAAGCCCTAAACCGCTCCCCTCGGTATTACGCGATTTATCGCCCCCGTACAAAAGCGCTCCATAAGCCCTCGCCCGAAATATTAAGCTCATATTTTGAAATGTTTTTAAAGGTTATAACGCCTTTGCCGTCTCTTTTGCAAGCTCCATATAAACCCTTGTTCCGGGCATTGAATATTTGCACACGTTGCCTGTAAGGTTTTTCAAACACACGCCACAGGTGCCTGCCGTCCGCCATAATTTTCACAGGCTCTTCAGGAATGTTAAGCACTGGCGTAAATGCCTGCGTTTTTAAAGCGTTCGTCAAATTCGCCTACCGTTTGGCTTAAAAAACCCCAACGCCGCACTCGGCAAGATTTGCCTTAAAGGTTGCCCGTTGACGCCTTTAGAGGCTTCCACCAAATCCTCAATAAGCTTTTAAGCCTTACCGACTGGCGGTCGAGCACACCTATATATTCTTTATCTTTTTTCGTTTTCGGGCTCTTCCCTTTTTAATCAGATCCACATAATTTATTATAGAGGTAAGCGGGGTTTTAATATCGTGCGAAACGTTGGTAATAAGCCTTGTTCGCATACGCTCGCTTTTCATTTTCGTTAACGGCGTTTTGCATACCGCGGCTTATATTGTTAAGGCTTGCGCAAAAGCTCTTAAATTCGGGGCACATATACGCCGTATCTATTTTATAATCTATATCGCCGTCGGCTATTCTTTCTCCGCCCTTTTTAATTCTTTTGCAGCTGTATTGCGGTAAATATTACTATAACGGTTACCGCAATCGCGTTAAAGATAACAAGAATCATAAACAGCCCGTAAACCTGAACGGCACCGCAGAAAAGCGTTGCAAAAAAATCAAAAACAAGCACTGCCGCGCAGATAAGCACGGTTTTTTAACAAGCGAAAGATTTTTTAAATATAAAGCCCGCAAACCGGAAAAGCTTTTTAAAGCCCTTACCTATTATACTTAAAACCATATATATAATATTATTCTTTAACAGGGTTTTGTTTTTAAGCCGTGCCGCAAAGGAAAGTATTACGGCAAGCGCTATAAAATAATCAACGCTTAAAAAGCCCTGCGGTAACCGCAAACATCAGCATAAACGAACCGTATCGTGTTGCCGATTATCATAATAGTTAAGATAACCGCAAAAAGCGCCGAAGCAAGCAGCAGATCAAACGGCACCTTATCAAAGATAATTCCGCCGTATGCTGCCGTCCGCCTCCTATGCCCTGCCGCCGCGCACAGAAAAAACAAACAGGCACACAAACGCAAGCGCCAGAAATTATCGCCGCCGCTATAAGCAGGTAGCGGCACGAATACGCCGTTTCGCAAATTCTTAATTTCATACGCGCGTTATCCGAAAGCGGAAAATCCTCATATGCATACACGGCTATATCAATGCTTTGCGTTACTCCCTCAATAAAACCGGACTTTCGCCTACCTTTGTATATACCTCGCCGTATACTTCCATATTTTTTGCTCGGCTTCGACTGATGGTTCCTTACCGCTTGTATTATCGAAAAGTACTTCGTCGGTATCGCTGTCGGTTATTTTGCGGAAACCGACCGTTTTTCGCAAAGCTTTGCTATATCCTCACCCGAAATAAAGGCGTCATAAATTTCAGAGGAATAGCCGTAAAGCTTATCGTCGTAATTTTATCCTTTATTTCGTCAAGGCTTTTTTACATAAAAAATCCGCCCGACGCCATAAGTATGACCGCAAGCGTGCTTATAACGCATATAAACGCCGTAATAAACGAAAGAATAACCGCCGCGGTTTTTGCCGCAAGACTGCCTGTAAGCTTTTTTCATTTTTGCTCCCCCCTTTTTCAAACTTATAGCCGTGCGCCCACACTACCTTTTAAATGGCGGCGCGGCTCGGCAGGATTTATTTCAATTTTTTCCTTAAATGCCTTATATGCACCGCAACGGTGCTTTCGCTGCCGTATCCGTCGCCGCCCCATACCTTTTCGTATATTTCCTTTGGGGAAAGCACGTCGCCCGCATTTTCATAAGCAGCTTTAAAATCTCAAATTCGGTTGGGGTAAGCGAGACCTCGTCCCCCTTCCGCCAAAACCTGCTTTGTTTTATCGTTACGCCTCTATTCCGCCTATCGTTGGTATGCCTGCGGCCTGCTCGCTTCCCGCACCGCCGCCGAGCTGCATATATCTTCTTAACTGCGAACGCACACGCGCCGTAACCTCTACCGGATTAAACGGCTTTTGTTATGTAATCGTCCGCTCCCCACGTTAAGACCTAAAATTTTATCGGTATCCTCACCCTTTGCTGGTAAGCAGAATTACGGGTATATTTGAAATTTCGCGTATTTTGGTCGCATGGCTGTAATGCCGTCGCATTCGAAAGGCATCATAATATCCATAAGCGCCAAATGCACTGCATTTTCCTTTACGGCGTTTACCGCCTCGTTTCCGTTATATGCCAAAACCGTGTTGTAGCCCTCGGCTTCAAATATATTTTAAGCGAAACAATATCGCGCTCATCATCGCAAATTAAAATGTTATACATTCTCTCCGACCTTTCGTTATCATTATAGCAAACCGTTTTTTTAAAATTAAAGGGGTGAATTTATTAAGATTTTCTTTAAGACGGCTTGAAAGCCGGCCGAAAAAAATGATTATATTATCTATGTAATTTTTAAATGAGGGTTTTTAAAATGAAGCTTGAAATTTTTAAGCGAATGTCCCACTTTCTGCGTGATTTTCTTACATATAACGAAAACCATTAAGGGTAAATCCTCGCGTTCGGTAGAGGGGTATTATATCGATCTGCGCACTTTTTAAGATATATGCTGCTGGTGCGCGCGGCAAAGTGCCGAAGATACCGAATTTAAAAAGATAAATATTTCCGCCGCCGATACCGAGCTTATAAAACCGTTACGATATCCGACCTGTACGGTTTTATGGGTATACTGCAAGGAGGAGCTTGAAAAACAACACCGCAACGCGCGCGCGAAAAACCCTCAACCCCTGCGGATCTTCTTTAAATATATGTCGGTTCAAACCCATAAAATCGAACACAATCCCGCCGAGCCGTTAGAGTCGCCGAAGGTTAAGCACCGCTGCCTACACCTTACGCTTGAAAAACTCGCTTGAGCTTTTAAATTCGGTAGACGGCGCAAAACGAAAGACGGGATTACTGCATACTTACCCTGTTTCTAAACTGCGGACTAAGACTCTTCCGAGCTTTGCGGTCTTGACCTTTCGGATATATCGTCCGACGGGGTGATGACCGTAACCGGCAAGGGCAATAAGGACGCGCGGTATATCTTAACGATTCCGCAAGGAGGCGATAAGGCGGTACATAGCGGTACGCCCTGCCGAGGGTATAGCTTATGATGACAGAAACGCGCTTTTTATAAGCCGCAACCACCGCCGTTTAAGCCCCAAAACCGTGCAGTATATTGTAAAGACCAATCTTAGCAAGGCGGGGCTTTCGGGTATGGGCTTTTTTCCACCCACAAGCTGCGCCACACCGCCGCAACCCTTATGTATCGAGTACGGTAACGTGGATATAAGGGTATTAAAGGATATTTTGGGCCACGCGAACCTCGGAACCACGCAAATTTACACTCCCACGTTTCGGATAAACAGGTAAAGCAGGCTATCGATTCAAACCCCTTATCCGGCGTTAGAAGATAAAAATAGCCAAAAAGCGCGGTTCATATTTTGTTATATTGTATTTTACGGCTGTATGTGTTATTATTTACGCAGTGCCGTTTTTAAAATTCTTGGCGGCAGAATGGAGTTTACATGATGAAGCCGACGGAAAACGCCTGCGTAATAACGACCCTATGTATACGGTTGCGGCTTATGTTATGAACAAGCGCGTTGATTCAATGAATATGGTAACGCTTGATATACCCTACGACCCTATTCAGAATTATCTTAACGAAAAGCGCAAGCAGGAATATATACATAAGCCACTTAGGGCGTTATAATTGCGGCATATCTTCGCACCGCGGCGGAATTTCCGCTGCTTAACCGTTTTATAATGAACTGCAAGCCTTATGCGCGAAATGAATTCTGCGTTGCAATGGTGGTGCTGAAATCGGGCGAAAATGGATAACGGCACAATGTCTAA
>VOFC01004661.1_pt1 | contig 13803 bp, 15 predicted proteins | sample 5384161 | NCBI WGS metagenome assembly VOFC01 (sample SAMN12384722, study PRJNA508395) | human gut metagenome | isolation source: healthy gut B | host: Homo sapiens | reverse complement strand
CGCGTGCATGCGGACGACGCCCGCTCGCTTTAGGCGAGGTCGGACCAGATTCTGGGCGAGTTTTCCCGCGCCATTGCCGATCGCGATGTTGCCGAGCTCTATCGGACCTGATCCGTGCGCAGGTCGAGGAAGGAAACGACCTGGCTCGAGCTGACGCGCGACCTGGTGGCGCATGTGCGTGACGGTCTTGCGTTGCCTGCGTTGCCGGTGCCCGCGCCGAGCTGCCGGAGGCGGCTCCTGAAGCAGGCCGAGGCGCTTGCTGCCGAGGCGCGCCGCCTTTGGCGAGCATCTGCCGACCGCCTGGCCGTGCGCTGACGGTGCTCGACTGCGCCTGGAGATGAGGGCGCGAGCGACGTGCGCCTGGTGCTCGAGATCGCCTGCACGCGCTCTGGCACGTCCGAAGGCCGATTGGCACGGTGGGCATTGGCCGAGCGCGTAGCACGCCTGGAGGCCATAGTTGCCAACGGCGCGCCGTGCGCTTGGCAGCAGCTGCTGCTCAGGCCGCCGCGCCCACACGCGCATCCGGCATGCCACTGCCCAACAGCCGACCTTTAATTTCGGAGCGCCCGTGCTGCCGCTCCGGCGGCATCCGCTGCCCGCGCTACGTCGCGCGCCAGGGCGGTATGCCTTGGGACCGTGGTGCTGCTGTTATTCCGGCTGCCCAGCCTGCGGCGACCAAGTCCGCGCTCCTGCGCCGGCGCGCGGAGCCTGTAACGCCTGCACCTCAGCCCGTTGCGGCTCCGGCTTCCGCGCCTGCTGCATCGACCGTGTCGGTGTCAGAAAGCCCAGCAACGCGCCGCCCAGGTTGCCGCCGCCGGTGCCGAGACCCCGCGGTTTGAGGACGCCGGCGCGAGCTTCAGCGCAAATGGGCCGGGGTCGTCGAGGCGCGTCAAAGGCTCGTCAGGCCTCTACGCGGAACTTTTTGCTCAACGCCCGCGCCACGGCCGACGACGGCTCCAAGCTCACGGTCTCGTTCGCGGGTTCGACTTTTGCCATCAAGATGCTCGGCCGCGCCGATAGGCGGTCGGTGGTCCTGCCGACGGTTGCGCGGTCTTCGGTCGTCGTACCGTCGACTATGTCCTGATGGGGTGGCACGCCGGCTCCTCAACATGAGGAGCATTCTCCATCTGCACGGGCTGCGGCATCTGCGGACCCGCAACCCGTGTCCCGGCGGCCCCTGCATCCTCGAGCGCCAGCTCGACGCAGTCAAAAGCGGCACCGGTAGCAGCGCCGACCCCGTCGGCGCCTGAACCCGCTGCGCCCAAACCGGCTGCTCCGATCCCCGCGCCCAAGTCCGCTGCCGCGCCTGCGCCCAAGTCATCCGACCTGGGCAAAGCCCCCTGGCTACGCTCCGACAACCCTGCCGGCGCTCCTGCCACGGGCAAGCTCCCGACCGAGCCCGCGCCCCGAGCGCCCGAGCGCGCGCCGTCCCCATGGCTCAGCCGCCTGCGCAGGCTGCGCCATGGGAATCCGAGCAGGTGCCCTACGACGATGCTATGGTCGGTGGTTTTGCTGCCGATGCCGGCGGGGACGATCTGCCCCCGTTCGACGTGCCGGGTGCGGCGTCCGCGACCAAGGCCGCTGCTGTGGCACCCGCAGCCTCTGCAAACGACGACGTCCCCGCCGCTCCCTGGGAATCCAATCCCGGTGCTGGCAGCCCCTTCTGGCCATCAGGGCGCAGCCCCGAGCATCCCGCAGACCGAGGACGAGGCCAAGGCCCCTCATCCGCAGCGTCTTTGGCCAGGCCACCATCTTCGCCGGTGGAGTAGCTGCGCAGGCGGGTATACTGCTCAAGAAGAGGACCCCTTGTCCGGGCGCATCTGTATTTCGGACATGTGTAGTGTGGTGCCGCGTATCTCGCATTCGAGCAGACAGGTGCGTGACGGTCGGCCTAGGATGCTGAGGTCGATGCGATACGTCGCATGGCTGTCCGTGTACTCGACTTGCTCGGCGTTAATGGTTGCTCCGATTGCCAAATAAACGCCTAGCTCGGCATCGACAATCTTGAAGTCCTTTATCTTGACCTTGAACTCTTGATAGAGGGACGGGCTGTTGTAGTAGACGGTTCGGGTTCCGTCGGTGCACTCATCGGTCGTCTCCCCATTTGACGACGGGCTGGTCCGAGCTGGCTATCAGCAGTTCTGCTCCAAAAAAGCTATGGCATGGGTGATGACAACCAGCAATGCCCAGCCGACAAAGAGATAGAGAACCACATATGCAACGGGGTGTTTTGAGCGGATGTTTTGGAGCGCGTTGGGGGCATTCATGGGGCACCTCCAAATTACTATCTATGGCAATCAAATTATACCCTCGCCGCCATGTGCGCCGCCTCGAGCAGCGGTTCGGCATTTAGCTATTTAGTGGCGCATGAAATGCCGGATTCGGCTCTACTAGATTGAGTGTGCGATATTATGCAACCTTGCATAATCTTTGAGTGCGGTTTGTATTGGAGGACATGTATATCGACTGAGGTAACACGTCCGCCCCGCTCGCTGGCCGCGCGCCGTGGTACGATTTTTGAGTTTGAAAGTCCCGCCGTGCTCCGGCTGCCCTCGCAGCTCGGCGTGCGGCCGCACGTAAAGGAGCCATCATGGCCGGTATGAACATGCAGCAGATGATGAAGCAGGCTCGCAAGATGCAGGAGCAGCTTGCCGCCGCGCAGGAGAACCTCAAGTCCCAGACCGTCGACGCCTCTGCCGGCGGCGGCATGGTCAAGGTGACCGTTAACGGCGAGATGGAGCTCGTCAACCTCACCATCGATCCCGATGCGCTCGATCCCGAGGACGTCGATATGCTGCAGGATATGATCATGGCTGCCGTCAACGAGGCCGTCCGCGGCGTCAACGAGCTCGCCAACAAGCAGATGGGCGCCATCACCGGCGGCCTCAACATCCCGGGCATGCCGTTCTAAGACACGCATATATATGAGTGCCAACCACAGTCTGCAAAAACTGCTCGATGAGCTGGGCCGTCTGCCGGGCATTGGTCCCAAGTCGGCCCAGCGCATCGCCTATTACCTGTTGGAGGCCGACGCCGAGGAGGCGCGCCGCCTGGCCGAGGCCATCCTGGAGGTCAAGCAGGAGGTCCACTTTTGCAGCCGCTGCTTTAACTACGCCACGGCCGACGAGTGCTCCATCTGCCAGGACCCGATGCGCGATACCACTCGCATTTGCGTGGTGGGCGAGCCGCGCGATGTCCAGGCGATCGAGCGCACGGGCAGCTACCACGGTCTCTACCACGTATTGGGCGGCGTGATCAGTCCCATGGACAAGATTGGTCCCGAGCAGCTGCACATTCGCGAGCTGCTGGCACGTCTGGGCCACGAGGATATCCATGAGGTCATCATCGCCACCAACCCCAACATCGAGGGCGAGACCACGGCGAGCTACCTGGCCCGCACTATCAAGCCGCTGGGCGTCGAGGTGTCGCGTCTGGCGAGCGGCGGCTGCCCGTGGGCGGCGACCTGGAGTATGCCGACGAGCTTACGCTTGGCCGCGCCATCGAGGCCCGTCGCGCGATTGAGGTGGCGAGCCTGCTCCTGCCGTATGTTTTCCACAGTCGCACTGGGTAGTCATAATTTCCCCGTGCGACTGTGAGTTTGTTGTGCAACAAAGATGCTTCGTATCCGCTTATCGCATGGATGCTTCCGCTCGCATCCTTAATTTGTCCATTCGTTGCGCAACCTTTTTGATTCGCTGATACACTCACATATGGATATGAATGAATGCGCCGCTTCTGAGCGGCGTGTTTTTGTTGGAGGAGAACGCATGCGGCCCGGTGGCACTCAGACAAAGCGCGGCGCCGCGGTGCGCATGCGACGCCGACTGGGCTTGGCGCCTCGGGCGTACGCGCTGCTGTCGTGCTCGCTGGTGCTGGTCATAGCTGGCGTTTCTGCCTATGGCATGACCGTGCCGTCCATGATGCAGGCGCATGCCGCACGCGAACCGCGCGTGGGGCATGAGGTCAAAAGCGATCTGGGCACCACGACTGGATATGCTTGGGCAAGTGTGGTCGGGCATATTGTGTTTGGCACCGACGATGCGGACGGCGCCGAGGCCCCGGACAACGAAGTCACGCTTGCCAATGGCAAAACCATCGTGCTCACCAACACCAAGATCATCGATCGGTTGTCCAACAATAGCGTGGCGGCAACGGTGAATAAGGTCGAGCAGCAAAAGGAGCAGGACGCCCAGCAGTCCGGAAAGCCCGGTAGCTCGGATACTTCTGGCTCCGGCTCGGATTCATCGAGTTCGGGCGGCGGCTCTGGGTTGGGTTCCTCTACCGGAGGGCCTGGAAACGGCGGCTCGACGGGCGGCAACACTGACAACGATGCAAACTCCGGCGGCCTTTCCGCTGCCGAGGAAGAGAGCATTCACAGTTGGCTTGTGACCAAGTACAACATGCTCGACGGCTATGTTTCTCGTGCCAATGACGTAGTCTCGACCTATAACTCTACGGGAGATCCCAGGCCGTGCGACAGCCTGGTCGGGGAGATGTTTGTCATTCGAGCCGAGTTCGGTCGTCAGACATTCTCGCCCCGGTCAAAGTGGTATCAGCAGTATGCCAATCTGTGGGGCTGTTACACCAACCTATGTCAATGGGTCGGCCATTACGGCGATGATGACGTCGCGCTCGGTAACTTCAACAATAACGTGGCGGCGCTTGCCCTATGATGACCGATCTTGCATCCACCACACCACAATCGCTCGGTCGCGATCCCATGGTCGGCCTGCGCCTGGCGCGTGTCGACGGGTTTGAGCCGGCCATTGCGCTCGGTCAGGACGAACTGCCTGCCTATCTGCGTCGTTTTACGATGCTGTTTGCCGACGATGCCACCATGCGCCGTGGCGGTATCGGCCGCGTGACGCGTGCCGTCAACGCCCAAGGCGAGGCTGTGGCGCTCAAGCAGCTCATCTTGCCGGCGCGCGATGAGTTTGACGACGATGCCGCCCATGAGTCGCTGGTCGCCAAGTTCAAAGCGGCATTTCGCGAGGAATATGAATGCCATCGCGCCCTTTCGGGCCTTAAGGGCTTTCCCCGCCTCTATGGCTGGGGCGAGGTCGGCGGTGTCCCCGCGATTGTCATGGAATGGGTCGAGGGCGAGACGCTCGCCCGCCTGCGCTCGCGCCTTGCCGTTGACGATGCCGGGCGCCTGTCGCCGCTTGTGGCGGCGCGTCTGGGTCGCGACCTGTTCGATCTGCTCTGCCGTATGAGCCTGGTGGGCGAGGGCTTTGTCCATCGCGATATCTCGCCCGCTAATATTATGGTGCGTACGGCGCGTCTGCCGCTTGACCGACAGCTTGCCGAGGGCACTTTTGACCTGTGCCTGATCGACTTTGGCTCGTCGCTGGCGCTCGAGCCTGCATCGGCCGTGGCCGGGGCCGGCGGCAAGGCGTCGTTTACGGAGCGCTATGCCACGCTGCGCCGCGCGACGGTTGCCTATGCCCCGCCCGAGATGCTCACCGACGATATTCCCGACCTGCGTGCCTTGCGTATGTCGCCGGCGATCGACGTGTACGCCGCGGCGAGCGCGGTTTACGAGCTCATTGCCGGCGTCGCGCCATACGAAGCCGCGCCGAGCACTTCGGGCACCTCGGGTTCGCGCAAAAAGACGCGCGACATCGCGAGCCCCTACCGTCTCAAGATGGACACGCGGCCCGACTATCCCATTGGTGCCCATGCGCCCGGTTGCGATTTGACTCAGCTGCTTCGTCGTGAGCCCGATGTGGCGCTCGCCGCGGCCGAGCAGGCCCAGCAGCTGGGGCTTGAGCCGGATTCCGAAGAGCTACGCGATGCGCTGGCGTTTGTCGATGCCCAGCTGTTCGACGTGGTGATGGCCTGTCTGTCCAGCCATCAAAAAGATCGTCCCGAGCCGGCGGCGGTCGAGGCGGCGCTCTCAGCGTTTTGTGACCACTATGCGCAAAATGTCGGTCGTTCGCTCCGCGGCGAGCCGCTCATGCCGTGCCCCATGGATGCGTCTGGCCGCGCGGTTCGTCGCGCGCTGATGGTCGGCGCGACGGTCGCCTGTGGCGTGGTTTGGGCTGTGATCGTGGTTTCGGCCGCGCTGCTGGCGTCGGGCGCCCGCGTGACGGCGACTTTGGGATCGCTCGTGTGGTCCGGGTCGCTACCGGGTATTATTGCCGCACTGGCGTTGGCGCTGCCAGGCATAGCCGGCGTTGCCGCGGGGGCGCTTGCGCGCGATCGGCGCTCGGGCTTCCTGCAGGGTGTGCTTGCGCTTTCTGCCTGCGAGGTTCCGGTGCTGGTTGTGGCTGCATGTAGCGTATTTTTCCAACGCGCCGTGATGGGCGGCCTTGTTGCCGCTCTGGTTGCAACCTATACGCTTACGTGGTTTTTGCTTGCGATGGGCTTTGCCTTTGAACTTCCCGCTTCGGCACCGCGACGCACAAAAGCCCAGATGGCGACTCCGCTTGCCGGTGGAGCCGCAGCTGCCCGTACTTTTGGCGGACCTGTCGAAGTATCGTCCGATTCTATTTCTACGACCAAGGAGGCCTAGGTCATGGCATCTCAAGTTGAGCTCACCCCATGCGGGGCCATGTTTGACATCTTTAAGCGCGCGGCGCATCTGAGCCATATCGAGCTGTGCGGCTTGGTGCTTTCGTCCCGTCCGCTCGCCGACGGCCGCAGCCCGCAGAGCCGGGCCGCCGATCGCTCTTGGGTTTCCCGCTTTATCGTTCGCGCACCGGTCGGCACGCTTCAGCAGCGCTACTTTGCCGAATACGGTACCTCGGCTGCGCGTATTATGTCGCAACTGGCCCTGCGCCAGCGCAATCCCATGGACTCCACGGCTGTGATCAATATGGTGTGCGGTCCTGCAGGTGAACCGATGGTACGTGCGCTCGAAGAGTGCCACCAGGACACGAATCTCTATCGCAACGCGCTCGATCGCCTGTCCCAGGCGGCGGAACTCATGCCTGCCGAGCGCGCCGAGGCCGTGCTGGTGCTGTTTGTCGCCGTCGGCTGTTCGGCGGATGTGCGGTCCTCGGTGAACTATGCCATCGACTACGCGCACGCGACCTGTGGCGGAGGCACCTCCACGCCGCGTTCGCTTGGCATGTCGATGACCGCGGGCGAATGCGAACCCGCCCCGGCGCACCCCTTTGGGCTTGCTGCGCGTGCAAAACAGTTTTGTCGTGAGCGCCCCGCGCTGGATTCAGCCGAGTGAGCAGGGTGTTGAGATTGGCGCGCTGGCCACTGGTGAGGGCGATATTACCGACGTCGGCGACGATGTCTCGGCCCGCCATGCCCATATCTGGTGCGATGCTCAAAATATCTGGCACGTCGAGGACTTGTCGTCCACCAACGGAACCGTGGTGGTAAACGGGGCCACGCGCGTCTGCATTCAGGTCGAGCCCGGCCGTTCCGCCCAACTCAATCCCGGCGATGAGCTCAAGCTCGGCAAATCCACTACCTACGCCATCCTCTTCGGTGCTCTCTAGCCGGCAGATAGGGACGTTCCTTTTCTGCCGCCACTTGGGGACACTCCTTGGCGCGCCAGAGCCGGTCGCCCGGGGATGGAGGGGCCATTTTGGCCCTTGGCGGTCAGTCGGGGCGAAACTAGAAGATCTTTCCGATTCGCGGCTGTTCATGCTTGTAGAGCATCTAAAACAATAGGATGTTATTCTGGAATATGCCGGGTGCGTGAACTTGCCTGTCTTAGCCTTAATAAGGTATAGGGGAGTTTGGCTCAGGGTTCCGTCTTGTTCTTCAGCGCAGTATTGTGGGACAGATTTGCTGAGATTGGCGCCTTACACCGCAGAGCGCACGGAAGGCTCTCGATTTGTGTTCTGGCCCCAGAATACAGGGCCTGATACTTACCAACTGTGGCATGGATGTAACATCTGTAGAAATCAACCCTTTTGTTGTCGACCTTTGTAAGAAAAACACTGCCATCAACTCTTTGGATGACGAAACTAGGGTGCTTGAGGGGAGCCTTTACTCCCCTCTGAGAGATGACTCATGTTTTTCGCTTGTCGTTGTGAATCCTCCGTTGCTGCCGATTCCGGATGAGATTCCTTATCCCTTCGTTTGAGATGGAGGACAATCGGGTCTGGATAAAACACTTCGTATTCTTAAGGGTGGCGATACGCATTTAGAGAAAAAACGGTAAATACTGCTAATAGGGGTGACGACGATGGTGCAGGGGCGACCCGCGATGCTCTCATCAATACGTCGGATACTTGGGAAATCAGGTCTAGATGCATGTATGATGATGCTGTGTGGCTATTCAATTAATCCGCGTTCCGAATGGGTGCAGGGTATAGCTGCGACATCGTATGCTTTTTGACCCGGCGCGATACTCAGATATTTCTGAGGCGGTTGACGAAGTTTATACGCACTATGCCGCGCAAGGCGTTTCGGAAGTTTGCACATCTACGTTACGGGCTTAGGTTTCTTCAAGCGAGCAGGCCGGTTGCGTTATTTCGAGCGATTTTTCTAGTCTAGACGACAAAAGGCAAAGGATTTGATGGGTATAAACGCGGACGTTTGTGGGCGGATGCTCAAATCTATTGTGGCAATCGGGCGGTTGAAAAGATATTTCAACCGCCCGATTGCCAGGTTCGTCGGAGGAGATGTCCGATTCCGACTCTCTTGTAGGAAGAGCTTGAGATCGTATTGGCCCAAGGCAATCTTAAAGCAGTCTCATTGGCAAATCTTCGCTCCTGTTGTGTTGAGGTGTAAGGTATCAGTGATTGATGTTTTGTGGCGGGTAGATTGGGGCCTTCCTTGATTCGATGCGTTCTCTCGAGGTTCATCAGAGCAAAAGGGGCTTTCGTCTTCATTGCTATCACGGTGATTGGAACCGCTCTCTCCTATGCCATGCCATACGTGAACGGGAAATTCTTAGATTTTCTTCTCGGTAACCGCAGCGAAAGAGACGCCGTACTCTTCGCGCTCCTGGTTGCGTCAATAGGAGTTTTCTCCATCCTCTTTTACTTATTTTGCAGGAACACTTTCCATTCGCATAACCACGAGACTTTCCTTTGATCTTCTCAGGGAGGCCGTCTTGCGTTTTGAAAGAGACGATTACTTGGTGAGTCGGACCATCGATCCAGCCTATACAACGCAACGGATTATTTCCGACTCCAGCGTGGTCTCATCCTTCGTTTTGGCGAATTTTATCAGTGCGCCGCTGTCCATTGTAGCCATTCCCATCGTATTGCTTATCATATGGTCAATTGATTCAACTCTCGCGGTGTTTTCCATCATTCTCCTCATCGTGTATTTCTGTGTAATTACTGGGTTGAGGAAACTTTTTGTATAGGGTCACGTATGAGAAGAAAGAGGCGGACACAGCGCCTTTTACGCCGCAATTGCATCGCAGCTTAATCAGATTCTCAACATTCAACTGACATCTTCGTACGGCAAGAGCGAACAAGCGCTCGACGCTGGGTTTAAGAGCTATTTTCCCAAAGTTTTGCGCTCCGGAAAGCTATCATATTCTCTGACATCGCTCGATGGTCTTTTCGCAGCGTTGTTTCAAGCGGTGATACTTGTTGTTTCCGGAGTACGAATCATTAACGGAACTATGTCAATAGGCGAGTACACTATCATCGGTACATACTTCGCGGTTCTCTTTAAGACTTTGAAAAGTATGATGTCATTGTTCAAATCCTATCAAGATGCCAAAGCATCATGGGATAGGACGGCTATCGCGACGAGAGAAAAGGAGAGATCGGGGTGGAATCGGACCGATTTAGCTAAACTCGATGAAATAAATGACATTTCGGTATCTGATTTGGAATTCTCGGTTGCCCTTCCAGACGGATCTGTCCGAGAGGTCCTCGGCGGGTTTTCTTTCAAGTTTTCCGGTCCTGGTACATATTGCATAGTTGGGGAAAACGGAAGAGGCAAGACGTCACTTCTTTACTTGATGCTCGGGCTATACTCATCGAAAGGCAAAGTAAAAATACAACGGCGTGCCAATCGAAGAATGCGACTTGGATTACATACGTGCGAGAGAGATATCGTGCTGCCCACAGTCGTGCTTCGCGCCGGACGAAACGGTGAAAGAGCTGTTAGAGTATTTCGACACGCCCTTTTCTTCCTATCACCGGGCAGCAGACGGCCTACTTTCGCTGGAAAACAGCGTGAAGGAGTTGCTCGGGAAACGTTGCTCCGCGCTTTCGGGCGGTGAGCTGCGCCGAGTGTACTTATGGTCGGCGATTTCACGCAAGTCGTCAGTTTTGGTACTCGACGAGCCCACGACTGGGTTAGACGCTGTAAGCCGCGCCGAGCTTGCGGCCTATGTTAAGCGCAACAAGCAAAGCCAGCTGATCATCGTTGTCTCACGATGACGAGATGGTCGGCGCGGTAGAAGGGGTAGTGGATTTAGGCAGCATGTACCAGGGTAAATGATGACAAGTGTAGTGCTACCCAACTGGCAGAGATAACAAAAGGCGATGCAGATGCACGTAGCATTCAGGCGGTTCGGACTCGGTGCCTTCACGCCATCGCAACGCTTTCAGATATAGTTCTCGTTCTCTTACTAAAGGAAACTTTAGTCTACGTCATCTTGTCGAGACAGAGGTGAAGCGAAGTGTTGTCGCGACGTATCTTATTCCAGGTGGCTCAGTATCAGCGTGAGAATCGCACCAAAGTGTACTTACGATTCTCGTGTCCCACGGACAACATGAGCTGAGCATTGAGGTTCCACCCTTTGCTGCAACTACACGGGGTTGGACGGCAATGAATATGCCGGGCCGCATACCACGCGCAGCGGGGGTCCATGTCCCAGTATGTTGCCTACAGCAGCCTCGATGTCCACGCACACATCATCTCTGCCTTCGCGTTCAATCCATTTGCCGGAGAGTGCGAGGGTTGCCAGGCCGTAGAATTCGAGCCGAACAAATGAAATGCGGTATCAGCGCATAGGATTAAACTGACGATTGCTTTGCACTGAGAATACGCTTGGAAAGCCGCTATGGGTGGCGGCCCGGGTTAAATAGAGAAGCCCGTCCGATCACTTTCATGTGGCGAACGGTCGGGCTTCTTATTCCACTTGCCAATGCTCGGCTCATATTGGAAGAAAGCTACGCTAATGTTTGCGTGACACTCCTATTTTCTCCGAAGAAAGAGTCGGATAATGAAGAATAGAATTAAAAAAGGTGCCAGATATAACGCAAGTATAAAGGCTAATCCAACGAGACCTTGCAATAATGGCATAACTCCTCCCAGACACGAGATTTTGGTATTTGTTCCCATCTTATTCTGAATTGGACCAAATAGTTCCTAGCCACAAAACTACTCGTCAACTGGATCGCACCAATCTGCTGGCAAAACACAGCTTGATTCTTTATCGACATAGCACCAATCCGCAACAGGGCACTCGGCGATGTCGTAAAAATTGCATATATCAACTCCAAGACAACAAGGCTCAACGGGAGGATGTTCATTTGAACCAACAGGATGGATATGCTTCATAACAGCTCCTCACCTTAATCCAATTAGAGACTACGTTTGATCAATGCCACAGTGATCTACAACGCAGATGCTGCCGCCATCCATGTCATAGTCGCAGTAATCGTATGCACCACAGCCATCTGCTTTATCATAAACAGTACAGATGTCAGTAATGCCCAAGAGGCAGTCAAAAGACATCGGCTTCACGCCTGCCTCGTCGCCACTTCCTGGATTAATCGGATGAATATGCTTCACGACTACCGCCCTTTGAGTGCAGAAAAACCTCAATATTGTGTATAACAAACCAAGATGTCTAGTTCACCATATTTCTAGAATGGTTTCGGCGAACGTAGCAATAAGCTTCGCAGACGGTAATCAGAAGAACGAACACCTCCACAATGGTGACAGCAATGCGCTGAACCGCTTATTCCGATACAGTAGCTTCTCGTTGATTTTTCTCCTGCGAAGATGAGTGGCGGGAAATAAGGTCAAAAGCCATCTCGTAGCACATTTTTCTATATTCACATGATGCAGGGTGTAGACTCTTGGGCAAGTAGCCGTGCTCGTCTGCAGCCTCCCAGCTACAGCCCCCACCACAGAAAGACCGAGCCCAACAGTCCGTACAGTCAATTCTTTTTTCGACACCCTGACTCCAGTTTTCAATATACCTAGTTTCGTCAATTCCGGTGACGATGTTGCCCATTTTGAATCGCATCATCCCGACAAACCTGTGACAGGGTATACGTCCCCTTCGGGAGTCACGGAAATAAAACGCCTGCCAGCCCCGCATCCGACAAAGGCGATCCTGTTGCTCATAATCAAATCAACTGCAGTTTTCAATGTTCTAAACAAGGGCTTTTCCCCTTGATCAATCTGTTTGAGATATTGATCCGCCAAATCTATTAGGCCCGCCCTGATTTTTTTTGTTTAATGAGTGTTCGTCGAGTTTGATATTCTCATCGAATGAGCTCACGGGCGAGAAGTAAATCCTTCTGAAGCCCATCTCTTTAAACTGAAGATAGTCTTCAACAAGGTTACAGTTATTATTTGTTAAGGTCGCTCTTGCGCCGAAGGGGAACGACTCGGAAAAACGACGAACGTTTTTGTCGATATCGGAGAAAGAGCCGCCTCCCGTCTTGTACGGGCGCGATGCATCGTGCTTGCATCCTGTACCATCGAGACTAATCAGAACAGAAAACCCGTGCTCCTTGAAAGAATTCACAGCAGTGTCATTCAAAAGCGTTCCGTTGGTCGTAATAGAATAGGTAAAGTTTCTATTGGGGTATATTCTTTTTGAATAGTCGACCGTTTTCCATATCAGCGGCTCGTTAATCATGGGTTCCCCACCAAAAAGACGATCGCAAGCGTTTCGTTTTCCGATGAACTTGCGACGAGGTAGTCGACCGCCTTGAAGGCTATCTCGTCTGTCATCAGCAGAGGAGACGTTCCATAATCTCCTTTACCGGCAAAACAGTAACTACAACCAAGGTTGCATGCATGTGAAACGTGGAGTTCGATGGATCTAAGTTTTCGAGGCGTGTCTTTTGTTAAGAAAGTCCGCTCAGACAATCGTTGATACTCATCAATGTCGTCTTCAAGTTCTGCTATGGTCGTTTGGTCGTAGCCTTTCGCAGTAAAGTGACTTTGTTAGCAACTTCGAGTTGACCGTTCTTCCCGATGCTTCAAATATGCGAAGCGCATCTTCTGATGCTTGGTCAACCTGAAAGCAATTGCGAGTGACCTCATCGAAGCAGTAACGACGATCACTTACTGAGAAAAAATGCATACGTTCCTCAATTTCATGCTGGACTGGCACTAACCTTGTTTATTGTTGCGCAGCTATAAAAAACCACCAGCGGGGGATTCGGTGTGCGGCCCAATCGGACTCCCAAAAGGTTCTATTTGAGACTGGCAAGCTTTGTGTTGTTGGCACTTCGACAGCGCTCTTTATTCCAACATGGAGCCTCGCAGTTTGAGTCGACTTGCCTCTGGAAGGTCCGATCTTAACTTGATTTAGGATGAAAACAGATTACAGGCGCGCTCCTCTAGAAAGAAAGGAAACCAATCGCCGCCTTTCACCAGGAAAGTTTTTATAGCCCACCTCGAGCAAAATGAAAGATGCGAGAGCGATTGGGGGAACAACGCGAATCTCCCCTTTTGGGTGGGAGCGAGCCTTCAGCCACCGGCGAACGACTCGCCCTGGTCAGAATCTGGAAGTGGTGCCGGGCCGCTTGGGCCTCCCCGGTGACTTCGTGGGGCTTACCTGCCTGACGTCGAGGAGTACATCCGCAAGATTCGTTCCCTATGCCGTTTGCTCTCACGCCCGCCTTGGTTCCAAGTCGGGCGAGCACGAGGCGCCTCGCGCCGGCGCATCCGCTGGGA
>VOFC01006077.1_pt1 | contig 13807 bp, 21 predicted proteins | sample 5384161 | NCBI WGS metagenome assembly VOFC01 (sample SAMN12384722, study PRJNA508395) | human gut metagenome | isolation source: healthy gut B | host: Homo sapiens | reverse complement strand
AAGTACAACATATTTTACGACACCATCAGGCAGCGGCAAAACCACGTTGTTTCGTATGATTGCCGGACTGGAGAAGCCGGATGCAGGAGAGATATCCTGCGGGGGCAGTGTGGCGATGGTATTTCAGGAAGACAGGCTGTGTGAAGAATACAGTGCTTTGAAGAATGTAGAGATGATTACCGGAGACAGGAACAGAGCCAGAGAGCATCTGCTGTGTCTGCTGGAAGAAGGAGATATTACAAGACCATGTAAGGAACTGAGCGGAGGCATGAAACGCAGAGTTGCGATTGCCAGAGCCTTTGCATCACAAAGTGATATCTTACTACTGGATGAACCCTTTACAGGTCTGGATCAGGATACAATGCAGCGTGTGCAGTGTTATATGGAACAATATCGGAAGGAACGTACGCTTCTGATTGCGACACATATCGGACAGAATGTGCAGACAGTTGAAAGGTGTGGGGATTAAGATGGAGACAAGAGTTGCGCTTATGGGAATTATCGTAGAGAATAAAGGAGTCTGTGGCAGGACTGAATGCCCTGCTGCATGAATATGGTGACTATATAATAGGAAGAATGGGTGTGCCCTACCGGGAGAAGCATATGAACATTATCAGTGTCGTAATAGATGCGCCACAGGAGAAAATCAGCGCACTTTCAGGCAAGGTAGGCATGCTTTCCGGTGTTACCAGTAAGGTCATCTACAGCAGAAAAGAAAGTGATTAAGAAAATAAAAAGTATATATTATATAAAAAAATTATGAAATACTTTCCTTTTTAAAATTGCTATGCTATAATTGTAGAATGACTGTGAGTATGGGCGCATGTCAGTACGCCGTATATTTCACGATAGATTGATCAGAATGCAGGTAACAGTTCAGGACAGGTTCGCATGTAACTATGGTAAGGCTGAATAGTTACAGATGCGTTATGTGAATCACCAAGGTGAAAATAATTTCTAGGAGGAAAAGAGAAGAAATGAGTTTACAGGTTGAAAAGTTAGAAGGAAATATGGCTAAGCTTACAATAGAGGCATCTGCTGAAGAGTTTGAGCAGGCAATTGAGAAGGCTTATCAGAAAGAAAAGAGCAAGATCAGCGTTCCCGGATTCAGGAAGGGTAAAGTACCCCGCCAGATGATCGAGAAGATGTATGGCAAGGAAGTATTCTATGAAGGAGCAGCTAATAAGCTGATTCCTTCTGCTTACGCTAAGGCAGTAGATGAGTGTGAAGAAGAGATCGTATCCCAGCCTGTTATTGATGTTGTTCAGGCAGAAGCAGGCAAGCCTTTCATCTTCACAGCTGAAGTAGCACTGAAGCCGGAAGTTAAGCTTGGAACACACAAGGGCATCAAGGTTGAGAAGGCAGATCTTACTGTAACAGATGAAGAAGTAGATGCTAAGATCAACGAAGAAAAAGAGAAAGCAATGCAAGAACTATCACAGTAGAAGACAGAGCAGTTAAGGATGGCGATATGACAGTAATCGACTTCGAAGGCTTTGTTGACGGTGTAGCATTTGAAGGCGGCAAGGGCGAGAACTATCCTCTTACAATCGGTTCCGGTTCTTTCATTCCTGGATTTGAAGAGCAGTTAGTTGGCGCTGAGCTGAATAAAAGAAGTAGAAGTAAACGTTACTTTCCCGGAAGATTATCATGCAGCAGATCTTGCTGGCAAGGCAGCTGTATTCAAGTGTACAGTTAAGGAAATCAAGGAGAAGGAGCTTCCTGCATTAGATGATGAATTCGCAAGTGAAGTATCTGAATTTGATACATTAGCTGAGTACAAGGAAGATGTTAAGAAGCAGTTAGCTGAGAAGAAAGAAATCGACGCTAAGAACGAGAAGGAAGATAAGGTAATCGACGCTATCATCGAGGGCGCTGAGATGGTAATTCCAGAAGCTATGATTCAGACACAGCAGAGACAGATGGCTGATGATTTTGCTCAGAGATTACAGATGCAGGGTCTTTCTATTGACCAGTACTTCCAGTTCACAGGTCTTACACGTGAGAAGTTCTTAGAGCAGATGAAGCCTCAGGCTGAGAAGAGAATCAAGACAAGACTTGTATTGGAAGCAGTTGCAGAAGCTGAGAAGATCGATGTAACAGAAGAAGAATAAAGGCAGAACTTCAGAAGATGGCAGATGCATATTCTATGAAGTTAGAAGAAATGGAAGATATGATCGGTGCATTTGAACAGAAGGCAATCAAGTCTGACCTCAAGATCAGAAAGGCAGTTGACTTCGTAGTTGCACAGGCAAAAGAGAAGAAATAAAACTGATAGGTTGTAGAAAAGTAGAACTGGAGGTAAGTCACATGAGTTTAGTACCGTATGTCATTGAACAAACGAGTAGAGGAGAACGTTCCTACGATATCTATTCCAGATTATTGAAAGAGCGTATTATATTTCTTGGGGAAGAAGTGAATGAGACAACTGCCAGTCTGACAGTCGCACGCTTTTATTCTTGGAAGCAGAAGATCCAAGCAAGGATATTCAGCTTTACATCAATAGCCCAGGTGGTTCTGTTACTGCCGGAATGGCTATCTATGATACCATGCGTTATATCAAGTGTGATGTATCCACAATCTGTATCGGTATGGCAGCCAGCATGGGCGCTTTCCTGTTAGCAGGTGGTAGACAGGGTAAGAGATATGCTCTTCCTAATGCAGAGATCATGATTCATCAGCCCCTTAGGTGGAGCACAGGGCCAGGCAACAGAGATTGAGATTGCTGCAAAGCATATCTTACAGACCAAAGGAAGAAGTTGAATAAGATCCTTGCAGAGAACTGTAATCAGCCTTATGATGTGATTGCAGCAGATACAGATAGAGATAACTGGAAGACTGCACAGGAAGCCAAGGAATATGGCTTGATCGATCAGGTAATTACTTATAAGTCTGACAGTAAGGAAAAGGAAGACTAAATTTTATTAGATAGTAAAAAGGGAGAAGCGGAATGGCTGGAAAAAGCACTGATGGAAAGGTAAGATGTTCCTTTTGCAATAAGACACAGGATCAGGTCAGAAAAAACTGATCGCCAGGACCCGCAGGTGTATATATCTGTGACGAGTGCGTAGATATCTGTGCTGATATTATTGAAGAGGAATATGAAGATGAGCCGGTTGGCAACAGCGTTGACATTAATCTCTTGAAGCCGGTAGAAATTAAAGACTTTCTTGATGATTATGTAATTGGTCAGGATGAAGCAAAGAAGGTTCTGTCTGTAGCAGTTTATAATCACTATAAGCGTGTTATGGCTCAGAAGGATCTGGACGTTGAATTACAGAAGAGTAACATTATTATGTTGGGACCAACAGGTTCCGGTAAGACTTATCTTGCACAGACTCTGGCAAAGATCATCAATGTGCCATTTGCTATTGCAGATGCTACAACATTGACAGAAGCCGGTTATGTAGGTGAAGATGTAGAGAATATTTTTACTGAAACTGATTCAGGCGGCAGACTATGATGTGGAACGTGCACAGTACGGTATCATCTATATTGACGAAATTGATAAGATTACGAAGAAGAGTGAGAATGTATCCATAACCAGAGACGTATCCGGTGAAGGGTGTACAGCAGGCGTTACTTAAAATTATCGAAGGTACGGTTGCAAGTGTACCACCACAGGGCGGCAGAAAGCATCCGCATCAGGAGCTGATTCAGATTGATACGACCAATATTCTATTCATCTGCGGCGGTGCTTTTGACGGTTGGATAAAATCGACGGTGGATCGTACATCAATCGGATTTAATAAAGACTGATAAGACAGAGCAGGATATCGGAGAAGTATTTAAAGAGGTAACACCACAGGATCTGACCAAGTATGGACTGATTCCTGAGTTTGTTGGCCGAAGTACCTATCGTGAGTCTCTGGAGGGACTGGATAAGAGTGCTGGTGCGTATTTTGAGAGAGAGCCTAAGAATGCTCTGATCAAGCAGTATCCAAAGAAGTTATTCGAGGCTTGATGATGTGAAGTTGAGCTTTGAACCGGATGCAATTGATGCAATTGCAGAGAAAGCATTGGAAAGAAAGACCGGAGCAAGAGGTCTTCGCTCCATTATGGAAAATATCATGATGGATGTTATGTATGAAATCCCTTCTGATGATACCATCGAAAGCTGCGTTATTACAAAGAGGCAGTAGAAGGAGATAGTCAGCCTTTCATTGTACATCGCGAGAGTCTACAAGAACGGAACGCGAAAAGAAGGCGAAATAAGAATAGACAGAATAAATGAAACGCCGCCTGCCAAAAGGCGGCGTTTTTGATTACTGAAAGGTAAGATATGTGATATGAGTGAAATTAGCAGCATACAAATAGAACTGCCATTGGTAGCTTTACGTGGTTTGACAGTTATGCCGGACATGATTATTCATTTTGATCTGTCAGGGATTTTTCCAAAGCTGCAGTAGAGCATGCTATGACAGAGACACAACAGATTTTTCTGGTAGCACAGAAGAATCCTGAACAGGATACTCCAACAGGAGAAGATCTGTATCAGTATGGTACAGTGGCATTGATCAAACAGATTACCAGACTTCCCAATGATATAGACAGGGTGCTGGTAGAAGGACAGTATAAAGCAAAAATGACCGAAACCAGGGATAACGATGGATATTTCAGCGCTATTCTTGAACAGATAGAAGATACAGAAGGAACATTAGATGAAGTAGAAGAAGAGGCATTAGTACGATCTCTCAAGGATGTATTTGAGACTTATGTGAAATTCTATCCAAAGATCGGTAAGAGTCTTGGAAAGTACTTTAGTGAGAAGAATAAATTGTCTTTTTCTTGTGAATCAGGTGGCAATCAATACACCGTTTACATATGAACAGAAGCAGCAGCTTCTGGAGACAACAGATCTCAGGGAACAGTGCACTTTACTGATTACAATGCTGATCAATGAAGCACAGATTGCTTCTATACGAACCCAGCTGGCAGCAAAATTAAAAGAAAAAATAGATAAGAACCAAAGAGACTATATCCTGCGTGAACAGATGGATTATATCCGCAATGAACTGGGAGATAAGGATGAGGACTCTGAACTTGCCCAGTTTTCACAGGCTTTGGAGAAGTTAAAAAGCCGATAAAGAGATCAAGGACAAAATCAAAAAGGAAATCTCACGTTATAAGACCATTATGGGAGCAAGCTCAGAGAGCGCTGTGCAGCGTGGCTATATCGAGACTTTGCTCGAACTGCCATGGAATAAGGTATCTAAGGATACCATTGATATGGATAAGGCAGAGGAAGTTCTCAACCGCGATCATTATGGACTGGAGAAGGTGAAAGAAAGAATCCTGGAATATCTGGCAGTGAGAGCGCTGACCAGTAAAGGAGAAGCACCTATTCTTTGTCTGGTGGGACCTCCCGGAACCGGTAAGACTTCCATTGCAAAATCTATAGCAGATGCATTGAATAAGAAATATGTACGGATATGTCTTGGTGGTGTGAGAGATGAGGCAGAGATCAGAGGTCATAGAAGAACCTATATCAGGGGCAATGCCCGGCAGAATCGCCAATGGTCTCAGACAGGCGGGCGTAGGCAATCCGCTTATGCTGTTGGATGAGATTGACAAAGTAAGCAGTGATTACAAAGGAGACACTTCCTCTGCACTTTTGGAAGTACTGGACCCAGAGCAGAACAGCCATTTCAGAGATCACTATGTGGAATTGCCGCTGGATCTGTCCAAGGTTCTGTTCATAGCCACAGCAAATGACGCAGGCAATATTCCACGTCCATTGCTTGACCGTATGGAGCTTATTGAAATCGGCAGCTATACTGCTAACGAGAAATTCCATATTGGTAAGGAACATCTGATAGATAAGGAACTTGCAAAAAACGGTCTGACGAAAGAACAGCTTAGTATCAGTGATTCAGCATTAAAAGACATCATTGAACATTATACAAGAGAAGCCGGTGTGCGTGGACTGGAGAGAATGATTGGAAGCATCTGCCGTAAAGCTGCCAGAGATATCCTCCAGAAGAAAGTAAAGAGTGTTCATGTCAGTGGCAGAAATCTGGAAAAATATCTTGGAAAGCCCAAGTATCGCGCTGATATGGCAAATGAGGCAGATGATATAGGTATTGTAAGAGGACTTGCATGGACCAGCGTGGGGGAGATACCCTGCAGATAGAAGTGAATGTAATGGCTGGAAAAGGCGAAGTAGAATTGACCGGACAGCTGGGAGATGTAATGAAAGAATCTGCCATGACGGGAATCAGCTATATCCGTTCCATTGCAGATCAGTATAAGATCACACCGGATTATTTTAAGGAACATGATTTTCATATCCATATCCCGGAGGGCGCAGTGCCAAAGGATGGACCATCGGCAGGAATTACCATGGCAACAGCGGTATTGTCTGCGATTACAGAGACACCGGTAAAATGCAAGGTGGCAATGACCGGTGAAATCACTTTAAGAGGCAGAGTGCTTCCTATCGGAGGACTCAAAGAGAAGCTTCTGGCGGCTAAGACTGCGGGCATCACTACAGTACTGGTTCCAAAAGAAAATGAACGTGATGTGGATGAAATCAGCAAAGAGATTAAATCCGGCATGGAGATTATATATGTGGAGCGAATGGAAGAAGTAATAGAGCATGCTTTTGCTAAAGCGCAGAAGAAGACAGGAGCTTCGAAACGTAAGAAAGGAGTAACAGATGGTAATTAAGAATGTCAGCCTTGAGACAGTAATTGGTGTTACGAGCAAAATCCCAGATAATCAGTTACCGGAGATTGCTTTTGCAGGCAAGAGCAATGTAGGTAAATCTTCTCTGATCAACGCCCTGATGAACCGTAAATCTCTGGCAAGAACCAGTGCACAGCCGGGTAAGACACAGACTATTAATTTCTATAATATTAATGATGAATTGTATTTTGTGGATCTTCCGGGATATGGATATGCCAAGGTAAGTCAGCAGGAAAAAGAAAAATGGGGTAAGATGATAGAGAAATACCTGCATCGCTCCAAGGTATTGCAGGCTGTATTTCTTTTAGTTGACATCAGGCATGAGCCTTCAGCCAATGACAGACAGATGTATGAGTGGATTCTGGCAAATGGCTATCATCCTATCGTAATCGCAACCAAACTGGATAAGATCAACCGCAGCCAGATTGCAAAGCAGGTAAAACTTGTTAAACAGGGGCTTGGGGTGGATAAAGATACGATTGTGATTCCTTTTTCAGCTGAGACGAAACAGGGAAGAGAAGAAATCTATGATCTGATAGATCAGCTGACCGGTAAAGAGGAAGTTACGCAGTAGCAAGGAGGCATTCCTATGAAAAGGCAATATCAGAAGAACCTGAAATTAATAGTCAATTTGTTAGTCTTTATAACACTTATTTTATTGTGTATTTTACTGCTTCCGAAATTATTGGTGTTCTTTATGCCATTTGTAATCGGATGGATCATATCCTGTATGGCGAATCCACTGGTACATTTCCTGGAGCATCGGATTAAAATACGACGAAAAGCCGGAACGGTCATGGTCATCGTACTGGTTATTGCTGCAGTAGTAGGAGCCTGCTATCTGGTCATATCTATTCTGGCGAAGCAGATAGTCGGTTTCGTGGGGGAGATTCCCGAGATGTGGGAGAGTCTGCAGCAGGATTTCTCACATTTTGGTTCGCTGGTGAATGCCCTGACTGTGAACCTCTCACCGGATCTGGTAGAGAAGCTCAATGAATTCGGCAATTCCATAGGAAAACGATCAGTGATTTCGTAGGGAAATACCCAGGCTTTCTCCGTACAGGAGTCAGCGGTATGGTAGGAAGTATTGCCAATGTGGCAATCGGAGTCGTGATGTGTCTTTTATCTGCGTATTTCTTTATTGCAGACAGAGAATATACGCTGGAGCTTGTGGATAAGATAATTCCCAAAAGTATAAGACATAAATACGATATTTTTTATAACAGTATGAAACAGGCATTTGGTGGGTACTTCAAGGCACAGTTCTTTATTGAAATCAGAATTTATGTGCTGATACTGATAGGACTTTTCATATTGAGGATTGACTATTCCTTTCTTATTGCATTGGCAATTGCCTTTCTGGATTTCCTGCCGTTCTTTGGAAGTGGCGCAGTATTCTGGCCGTGGGCAATTATCAAAGCTGCTTGGTGGAGATTATGTAAGAGCAATTGGATTCCTGATTATCTGGGGCGTAGGACAGATCGTGCGTCAGCTGATCCAGCCTAAGATTATGGGAGATTCTATTGGAATGGAGCCGATTCCAACTTTGTTTCTGCTGTTTATCGGATATAAGCTTGCCGGGGTAGGCGGTATGATCATAGCGATTCCAGTGGGAATTTTACTTCAGAATATGAATGAAGCAGGCATTTTTGATACACCTAAGATGTGCGTGAAGCTTCTGATTGCGAATCTGAATGACTACAGAAAGCTTACGAAGGAAGATATGGCTGTACTTCAGAAAGAAGAGCAGGATAAGACGGAGGAAAAGAGTGCGAAACTTTAAAATCTTGATACAATACGAAGGAACGAAATATCAGGGCTGGCAGAGACAGGAATCCACAGGGAATACCATACAGGGTAAGTTTGAAGCGATTCTGTCCAAAATGACAGACAGTAAGGTGCAGATTGACGGCTCAGGCAGAACAGATGCCGGAGTACATGCGTATGGTCAGGTGGCTAATTTTAAAATTGACACGAAGATGAGCGCAGATGAGATTATGGACTATATCAACCGCTATCTGCCTGAGGATATCGGAGTCATTCAGATTCAGGAGATGCCTGAGAGATTTCACAGCCGCTTGAATGCTGTGGGTAAGACATATCGCTATCGGATATGGAACAGCACATTTCCCTGTATCTTTGAACGCCGTTATGTATATGAACTGCCACAGAAGCTGGATCTGGAAGCTATGAGAGAGGCTGCCTCCTATTGTATAGGCAAGCACGATTTCAGAGCATTTACCTCTAATAAAAAAGCAAGAAGTCTACTGTCAGAACGATAGAAGCCATTCAGATTGAAAGAATAGGCGAAGAAGTTGTTCTGACATATCGAGGTGATGGCTTCCTGTATCATATGGTGCGGATATTGACGGGAACACTTATAGAAGTAGGACTTGGACAGCGCAACCCTTCAGAAATGGAGATGCTGCTATCCAGAGGATCGAGAGATATGGCAGGAGCGTTGGCGCCTGCTAAAGGACTTGCCTTAATGGAAGTTCGTTACTAACTCTGATGAGGTGTCCCTAACAGATAGAGAATTGTATCAATAACGATAGCTTTCATTTGATCCGGATTCAATCCGGGGTGCTTATGAAAAGTTAATTCATGGCTGAGAGAGTCTACCATGTTATAGATAATGTGGGTCTTCTCAGCCAGATTTTCACAGTCATATCCGGCATTTCTTAGAAATTCTTCCAGCTGTAGAGTAAGTCTTTAACTCCATATCTGCCATGAGAACGGCAACCTCGTCATTGGTCATGGTCAGCGCTTCAATCTCTTTATGGGCGTGATTAAATATTTTATGTGATTCAATTAAGGAATCCACAATTCTCTCAAGACTTGTCTTAGGATCAAAAGGCAGTGTAAATTCCTCAAATACAGGAACCATCATTTTCTGGCTGTATGCCTTTAATCCATCCATAAAAATATCATGCTTATCTGTAAAATAACTGTATATAATACCGGTGGAAACGCCGGCTGCTTTGGCAATATCCGCAGTTGTAGTCTTCTGATATCCTTTCTCACACATCAAAAGAAATCCCACTTCGATAATTCTGTTTTTCTTCTCAATAGAGCGTTTCTGCTGTGGCTCTCTGGTTTTCGTGTCTGACATGGTGTATCCTTTCTGGTTGTAACTAATCAGACCACATGCGCAAAATCGCATCTCGATGCTTTACTTTTGCTTTTTGCATGTGGTTACTTCGCCATATAAATTGAGCCCAATATGCTTGTAAACAAGCATATTCTGTCTCGATTTGCATGGCTCTGATTAGTTACATGATAATATCTTTTTTTATTTTTGTCAAATAATGTGAATAAAATTTCATATTCATATTGACAGATGGAAAATACAAGATTATCATGAAGATATGAACAATGATTCATATGTATTTACATATGGAATGAACTGAATATAGAAGAATGTAAAAAAAAGAAAAGAGGAGTCGGGATGAAGAAGAAACAGGTTGCTAAAATAGTAGGAATCATCGTAATTATTGGCTGCGTGGCAGGAACAACGGCTTTTGCAGGAACATCCAAGATGAAAGTGGCAGTGGCAGCAGTAGGACAGGGAGATGTGGTCAGGACAATAGCAGTAGAAGGACACATTGAGACAGAAGAGGAGAAAGCATATTATGCGAAAGTGACTGCACCGGTATCGGCTTTTGACCTGAAGGCAGGAGATGTGGTACAGAAGGGTGATACACTGGTTACATACGACACACAGGAATATGACAGAAGCTTGGAGCAGGCACAGCTACAGGCTAAGGCAGCCAAGGCTGGCTATGCAGGAAGTGCAGCACAAAGCAAGGAAATGACTCAGGCTTATGAAGAAGCACAGGCACAGGAATCCATGTATCAGCAGGCATACGAAGCAGCACTGGCAAATGTCAATGATCTGCAATATAACATAGAGACAGTAGCAGATGCGGTAGATGATAAGAGAGATAAGATCAATCGGGATATTGCGCAGGTAGAGATTGAGATTGCACAGAAGAATGCACAAGCAGCAGATTATGATGATGAGGACCGTCTTGATTATTTGGAAGAAGCAGCACAATTGCAGGTGAAGCTGGCAAGTCTGAAGAAGAAATTACTGGAGCTGCCGGATAGTGGAGCCAAGCCTATAGAGGACAGATATTTCAGCGAAGCACAATATTATCTGAATGAGCTGGCTACGCAGAGAGCGCAGCTACAGCAGGAGATGCAGACAACGAAGCATGCTGCCATGAATGGTTCCCAGCTGGCACAGCTTGCCGCCAATGCGGAACTTGCCAATACTGCTGTCACCTGGAATGAGGAAGATGCAGAGAAGGCAGCAGAGGGCGTAACGGCAGACGTTACAGGCGTAGTGAGTGAGATCAATGTAGAAGAGGGCGCTTACGTGGCAGAAGGAACACGGCTTTTTACCATAAAAGACATGGAGCATGTAATGGCTGTCGTTGAAGTAACCAGCTATGAAATGGGACAGGTGGAAGTAGGTCAGAAGGCATCTATTGAAGCCGCAGGCAATACCTATGAAGGAACCGTATCCAAGATACGGAAGGAAACTGTGCTGGATTCACAGAACAAAGCCAAATTACAGGTAGAGATACATATTGAGAACCCGGATGATAAGATTTATCTGGGTACAGATGTGGATGCTGTTATTGAGACCGGAGAAAGCGACAGCGCAATCGTGATTCCCAATGATGCTCTTTATACAGATGATGAGGGAGATTACTGCTACCTGTTGTCTAATGATGTGATTGAGAAGAGATATCTGACTTGTGGTATTGCAAGTGCTGATACGACAGAAGTTCTCGAAGGACTAAGCCAGGGAGAATGGGTAATTACCGATGCCATGACAGATGCCAATGTGGGTAAGGGCGCACAGGTGAAATAGTTTGCAGGTAACTGAAAGGTATGGTGATTATTAGATGGGAGCTTTTATTGAATTTGATAAGGTAACGAAGCAGTATGGCACTGCAGACAGAGTGTTTTATGCATTGAAGGATGCCAGCTTCACGATTGAACAGGGAGAAATGGTAGTCATCCTGGGACCAAGTGGTGCGGGTAAGAGTACTTTGCTGAATCTGTTGGGCGGTATGGATGTGGCGTCCTCTGGAAGCATTATTTCCTGTGGAGAGGACATCAGTCAGTACAATGATAATCAGCTGACCGGATATCGGGCGAGAAATGTTGCAGTAGTTTTCCAGTTCTACAATCTGATTCCTACATTAACTGCATATGAGAATGTAGCGCTTATGAGGGATATTGTGAACGATACGATGGACCCGAAGGAAGCATTGGAGTCTGTAGGACTTGGCGACCATATGCATCAGTTCCCGGCGCAGATGTCAGGTGGTGAGCAGCAGAGAACGTCCATAGCCAGGGCAATTGCCAAGAATCCTAAGCTTCTGCTGTGTGATGAGCCGACAGGGGCACTGGATACCAATACAGGACGGGATGTATTAGAATTGCTGGTGAGAATGAGCCGTGAAAAGAAGAGAACAGTTGTCATGGTCACGCATAACAGCTTTTTTGCAGATATTGCAGACAAGGTCATCCGTGTAAAGAACGGCGCTATTGAGTCTGTTACAATCAATGAACATCCAAAGGATGCAAGTGAGGTGAGCTGGTAATGCTGAAAAGAAAGCTTTTAAGAGATCTGTGGCAGAATCGTACACAGTTCATTTCCATTTTTTTGATGGCTTTTCTTGGTCTGTTCGTTTTCGCAGGAATAGATGCGGAGAGTACAGGAATCGGGATATCTACAGCACAGTATTATGAAGAGACCAATCTGGCTGATAACTGGGTCATGGGTACTTCATTCAGTACGGAAGAGGTGAAACGGCTGGAAGCACTGCCACAGATTGCTTCGGTTGACCGTAAGCTGGTGCTGGAGGGCAAAGCCAAAGTAGGGGACGGAGAAGAACCTTCTATGGAGTTTAACTTTGTAGAGAGCATGAACAGCTCGTTCCCTTATATAAAAGAAGGAGAAGCCTTCGATGTTGACAAGGAAGGGGTATGGCTGGAAGAACTGTTTGCTAAGAAGTGGAATCTTCAGGTCGGAGATTATGTACGGCTTGAATATGAGGGCATTCTGTTCACGGAGCAGATCCGCGGTATTATCATTCATCCGGAATATGTATTCTATTCACTGGACAGCGACAGCATGATGCCCAATTATGGTACATATGGATATGCTTATCTTTCCTCAAAGGAATATCCGATACAGGATGAATTATATTACAACTATATGGTAATAAAGCAGACCAATGCAGGAGAATCCTCAGAGGAATCCATGGAGTTCAAGGAGCTGGTAAAAGACACGCTGAACCGACAGAATATTGTGGTACTGGACAGAAAACAGAACGGTGGCATTGAAGCCATTGCGTCAGAACAGTCACAGCACGAAGAAATGGGAATCATGTTCTCAGCAGTATTTCTGTTGATTGCTGTCATGGGAATTGTTACAACTATGACACGAATGACTTCAAGCCAAAGAATCCAGATTGGTACACTCAAAGCATTGGGATTTGGCAAGAGGAAGATTACCTGGCACTATATGTCTTATGGCATTGTGATCAGTTCCCTTGGAAGTATCGTCGGGGGGCGGTATTGGGGTATTTGTATCTGCCACTGCTTTTCCTGCCGAGCATGAGTGCATACTACATCCTGCCCAATTGGGTGTCACAGATGTCAGTAAAGACTTATTATGCAATTGTACTGGCTATTCTGGTCTCTACACTGGTCAGCTTCCTGGCATGCCGTAAGGAATTGAAGGATATGCCTGCCATTACATTAAAACCGGCTGCACCTAAGAATATCAGACACTCCATGCTGGAGAAGAGCCGTATGTGGCTGTCTTTGAACTTCTCTACACAGTGGAATGTCAGGGATGTACTCCGCAATAAAGCCAGAAGCCTGATGGGTATCGCTGGTGTAGCGGGCTGTACGATGCTGCTTCTGTGTGCCTTTGGCTGCAGCGACTGTGTAAAAGAGATTGCGGTGTGGCAATACGGAGAACTGGTGACAGGACAGTACAAAGTAATATTCGGGCAGCAGGTCACAAATCTGGAGAAAAAAGACAGTATAAGCAGCAGTACAAGGGACAATCGGTACAGGAGGGAAGCTGTGA
>VOFC01002571.1_pt1 | contig 13823 bp, 16 predicted proteins | sample 5384161 | NCBI WGS metagenome assembly VOFC01 (sample SAMN12384722, study PRJNA508395) | human gut metagenome | isolation source: healthy gut B | host: Homo sapiens | reverse complement strand
AGCGTCTGGGTCTTGGAAGAGGCGATCTTGCGGGAGATTTCGACTGCGGATCGAGCGTGTCGCCGAAGAGGCGGGCGCCCGCCGGGCAGGCCGTCACGCAGGCAGGCAGGCTGCCGCCCTTGATGGAAGCTCCAGACAGCCCTCGCCCATGCACTTGCTCGGCAGGCCCGTCTTCGGGTTGGACCAGCGGGGCGTCGTACGGACAGGAGGCCACGCAGTAGTTGCGGAACCGATGCAGCGCTTTCGGATCGTTGCAAAGCACGAGGCCGTTCTCGTCATAGTAGTTGGCGCCGAACGGGCAGGTCGTGACGCAGGGCGCTTCGAGCACTGCTGGCACTGGACGAGGCTGCATCGGACGGTTCTTCTCGACCTTGACCTGACGGATGTTGTTGCACACCGTGTTCCAGGCCGGATGAACTCGTTGATGAGGTCCGGATAGTTGGTCTGGGCGCAGGCGGTCGTGCACGCGCCGCAGTTGATGCACTGGGTCGCATCGAAGAGGTGCGCCAGCTGTTTCTTGACTTTCTTCATGGTGACTTATCCCTTGATGCGCTTGACACGGATGCAGCTGTTGTTGGCAAGATTGCCGACGACGGGCTGCGCATAGCCGGTTGCAAACCAGTGCGAGTTGATGCCCTCTCCCTTCACGAAGTCGATTTAGCGGGGATCGTTGACCAACTCCTTCGTGCGGACGCCGCCGGAGAAGCCGAAGGCGAACACGCTGCCGGCCATGACCTTCTTCGTCACGGTGACGACGACCTCGGCCTGGTACTCGCGGTCAACGCCTTCAACCATGACCTTTTCCTTGTTGGCGATCCCGAGGCGCTCGGCGTCGTACGGGTTCATCCAGAGGGGCGGTCGCCCGTGAAGCGGGTGGTCGCGGCGAAGATGTTGAGACCCGAGGAGGACGTGCAGTTTTGCCCGAGACGAGCACGAACTCGTTGCTCTGGGGCTTCGAGCCGTGTAGGCGGGAGCCGGAAGTAGTCGCTGATCGGCTTTATCTTCGTAGCCCGGCTTTGCGAAGGACTTGAAGCCGTAAATTTCGATCTTGCCCGTAGGCGTGCCGAAGGGCTTCTTCCAAGGATAGACGCCGTACTTCTTCTTGTTGACCGTGGTCCAGCCCTTGGTCTTGAAGTCGGCGAGGATCTTTTCGCCGGAGCCCGGGTTCTTGGCTTCCTGGTCCTTGACGAACTTGGCGATGCCCTTGTCGTCGAACTTGTTCCACCAGGCGTCGAACTCGTCGGCCGTCTTGCATTCCTTTGTAGCCCACGCGTTCGGCGCGTTCCGGATAGGCGCGGCGGAGGATTTCGAGGAGGATCCACACACGTCGTGGCGGGCCTCGACGCCCTCGGGCGGACGGATGCCGGCGTCGTTCGTATGTGCACGGAACCGTCAAGCGCCCACTTCACGCCGGCGGTTTCGCGACGTTCGAGGAAGTAGGTGGCCGGCAGCACGTAGTCGGCGTAGTCGCACACCTCGTGCGGCAGCAGGTCCTGCACGACGAGAAGGTCGAGCGTCTTGAGGGCCTTGGCAAGGCGCGTGGAGTCGGACTCGCGGTGGAAGAGCGTGGTGCCCACCGTGAAGAGCGCGCGGATCGGATAGGGCTTGCCCCGTGATCATCGCGTCGAGCGCGGCCCAGAGGTTGCCCGCGATTCCGGAGAGAGCATCTTGTCGATGCGCTTGGCGTCAACCATGTCCCACTTCTCGCCGTTGGGGGCCCTTGCCCGCGGCGACGCCCGGACGCTTGAAGCCGCCGCCGGCGGTCACGACGATGCCGCCTTCGCGGTCGACGTTGCCATTGAAGGGCGTTGAGGATGTTGATGAGCTGATAGAGCTCGATGTCGTTGCCGTTCTTGGAGGAATACCAGCCGTCGTCAACGACGCCCTTTGAGGGTTGGCGAAGTTGTGGGCGAGCCTGACGAGTTCGTCGGCCGGAATGCCCGTGATCTTCTGGGAGGCCTCGGGGGGTGGCGGGCGGCGATTTCGGCGAGGATGTCGAGCGCGGTGCGCACGGCGGTCGTCGTGCCGTCGGCAAGCTTCACCTCCTGGGCGAAGTGCAGGTTGGCGTCCGTGTCGGCGGATTCGTCGAAGCCCACGGCGGCGCCCTTTTTCGTCGAGCACGACGCCCTGGAAGACGATGCGGTTCGTCTTGAGGTCATGCACGGCGTAGCGGTCCTTGCGGCCGCCGGCCTTCATGTCGGCTTCGGTGAGCGGACGGCCGTCGGCCTTGATGAGGTAGGCGGCATTCGTGTGCTTGGCGAGGAACTTCAGGTCGGCGAGGCCTTCCTGAGCATGACGTTCATCATGGCGAGCACGAAGGAGGCGTCGGTGCCCGGACGAATCGGGACCCACTTTGGCGTCTCCGTAGGCGATGTCGGGCATGCGCGGGTCGACGCTCACCACCTGGGCGCCGCGTTCACGGGCCTCGTTGAGCGAGTGCAGGCAGCCCATGGCGGAGCCCATGGAGCGGCCGATGAGGATCAGGTAGCGCAGGTGCTTGTAGTCGGGCTCGATCTTGCCGGCGCCCGAGAAGCCCTTTGCCGTACACCCAGTCGCGACCGGCGATCGAGGCGGAGTTGCAGGTGCTCGAGTGGCCGATGTCGTTCGGGGAGCCGAGCGGGAACGTGATCCACTTGGAGTAGGAGGAGAAGGAGTGCGACGTGGAGACGACGGACTGCTCGCCGTGCTTGGCGACGACGTCCTTAAGCTTCGCGGCGATGTCGTTGAGGGCTTCGTCCCAGGAGACTTCCTTGAACTTGCCTTCACCGCGTTCGCCCACGCGCTTGAGCGGCTTCCTGATGCGCAGCGGGTGGTTCCAGATCCACATCGTGGCGGCGGCGCGGCCGCAGTAGCCGCGCTGGGGTGATCCGGATTCGGGAAGATGCGAACCGTCTTTTTCAGAGGTCGGCTCGCCGATCTTCTTCATGGCCACGAGGCCGCAGAAGGCGCCGCACATGCAGCAGGCGAGCGGATGACGGCTCCAGCCCTGGTGCTCGAGCTCCTTGAGCTGTGCTTCGATGGGCCACATGGCGCCGGCCGCGCCGGTCGTGGCGACGGCAGCCGCACCGCCGAGCTTGATCAGCCCGCGACGCGACATTCGAAGGTCGACAATGGTGTCTGCCATTCGTTGTTCTCCTTGGTGTTTTGTACGAACGGCTCCCCCTGAACGGGGCGGGAGCCGCACAGAAACAGATTCTGTCCGCTATGCGGGACGGGAGGAGCCGCCTTCGGTACTACCCCCCTATTGGATATTTGTCCATACTCCCCTACCCCGTTATTCCAGATATGAACAGCGAATCAGCCTGAAATCGGTGAAAAATCCCCAAAACACCATGGTTTTGCCTGAAAGCGGGCGTCCTGCAGGTGTTTATACCCAAAACCACCCTTTTAATCCGAGCTAACCCTTATAAACGAAACACCCTATGGCGACAATAGCATTCACCTATTTACCTAGTTCCAAAGAACTAGGCGGCCGTTTCCCCTCCTCCTCCACCTCCTCCTTTTGGCGAAGTTTCGGGGGCGCGGGTTAGAATCGAACCGTCCCTCTTCTCTCTTCCCGTCATTCTCCTCAGGCACGATGTCCGGTCCCTTATCCAGAGCCCTTGCGGGCCTCCTTTTTCGTCCTTATGCTCGTCCCCGGCGTCTCTGCGGCGTCCGACGACGGCATGCTCGTGCCCGACAGCGCCCACGCGGCCGCCGAGTCGGAGACTGCGTCCGTCAAGCGCCTCAGGCTTGCGATCGTCAACTCCTACGGCATGTCGATCATGGACTACTACAGCCGCACGATCGAGGCCGTGAAGGAGAAGCTCTCTCCGATCGAGATCGACGTGAAGATCTACGGTCCCGACAGCTTTCTGAAGGCGGCCGAAAAGGAAAGCTTCGACAGGTCGATCGCCTCGAGCGGCCTCACGAGCCTCATGATCGAGCGCACGGGCGGGCTGCCGCTTGCAGCCGTCGTCTCGGACGAGGCGCCCCGACCCCAACTACGCCAACGGCGCGGCGATCATCGTGCGCGCCGACCGTCCCGAACTCAGGACGCTCGAGGACCTGCGCGGCAGGAGCGTCGCCATCATGAGCCGCACCGCCTTCGCGGGCTGGCAGATTCCCGCCTCCGAGATGGTCCGCAAGGGGCTCGACCCCGAGGCCTTCTTCTCCGAGATCCGCGTCTCGGGCTATCCGATGACGCGCATCGTGCAGGAGGTGAAGTCGGGCGAGGTGGACGTGGGCTTCGTGGCGACGTGCCTGCTCGAGCGCATGGCCCGCGCCGGGCAGATCGACCAGAAGGACTTCCGCGTGATCGGCGAGCACGCCGACAGGCTCGTCGCCTGCCGCCACTCGACCGAGCTCTATCCGAACTGGTTCTTCTCGATCAAGCCCTCGGTCCCCACGTCCGTCGCCCGAACGCTCACCGCCACGCTGCTCGACGTGCCGGCCGCACCCGACGGCACGCAGTGGACGATCTCGAACGACAACCGACGCCTCTTCGAGGTGTTCCGCGTCCTGCAGGTGCCCTACGGCAATCCCGACGACTTCGGGCGCTTCGTGAGGCGCATCCTGCCCTGGGTCGTGGGCGCGGGCGGCGTGCTCCTCATCCTGCTCCTCAACACGCTTCTTCTTGCGCGCCTCGCCTCACACCGCGCACGCGCGCTCGAGAAGGCCATGGACGAAAAAGCTTCGCGCCGAGCTCGCCGCCCAGCAGAACGCCGTCCAGATCGAGAGCCTGACGCGCGCGAGCGCCGTGGGCCTTCTTTCGAGCATGGTCGCGCACGAACTCAAGCAGCCCCTCACCGTCATCGGCAACTATGCCGGCAGCCTGCGAAGACGCCTGAGCCGCGGAGAAGTTCCACACGAGACGCTGCTCGCCTCCATCACCGAGATCGAGGACTCGGGGACGCGTGCCGCCGCCATCATCGACCGCGTGCGAAGCTACGGACAGGTGCGCACACGCTCGCTTGCCGCCGTCGACCTATCGGACCTCGTCAAGACTGCCGTCGCCCGCTGGCGCCGCCACTCTGCGCACCGCGTCCCCTGCACGCTCGACCTCGAACCGGGCCTCACCGTTGAGGCCGACCGCCTTGAGATTGAGCTCGCCGTGCTCAACATCGTGAAGAACGCGGCCGCCGCCGTGAAGGACCAGCCCGACGCCGCCATCGAGGTGACGCTCACGGCAGACGGCGCCTACGCCAGACTCTGCATCGCCGACAACGGGCCCGAGCTCCCGACGAGGAGATCGCGCGTCTTGGCGACATCGGCTACCACCACTGCGGGCGGCCTCGGACTCGGCATCGCCATCGTCCACTCACTCCTCGAGGCCCACGGCGGCTCGCTCGCCTACCGCCGCAGGACCGACCTCGGCGGCCGCGGCCTCGTCTGCACCGTGAGGCTCCCGCTCTCCGGCGCCCCCGAGGATAGGACCGCCGCTTGAGCCGCAGGCGGATTCCGCCCCTTTGTTTCCAATTGCCGCGCTTCCCGTGCGGGATCCGCCAAAAAATGCGTAGAATTGACGGAGCCGATCCCATGACGACGGGAAATTTCGTATGAGAGCGAAGCAGTCGTCGAGCGCCGACAGACCAAACTGCGGCGGCGCCGAGATGGTCCCCCGGACATTGTTCCGGCAGCCATAGGACCGGCGGACGGGGCCGCGGGCAGAGACTGCACGCGGCCTCGTCTTCATTTCTGCCCCGCCACGCCCCTCCGAAAGCCACTCCCACTCAATCGTACACATGCGCAAGTCGCTTTAAAACGACACTCGCACAACAAAACCCGCGCATCCGACAGGTGACGCAAAGGCCGACTTCCGCTACAATTCGGCTCCGAAAATCCTGCGGTCCGTCGCGCGCGTGCGCGAGGGCCCACCGCCACTTTCGAACGCACAAGACATGACGATTGAAAACAGAATCGCCGGCGCTCTGGCCGGCATGGTGCTCGGCGACGCCCTCGGCGTGCCGGGCGAACTGTGGCCCCGCGAGAAGGTCCGCGCCCGCTTCGGGCACATCGACACGTTCCTCGACGGCCCCGAGGACAACATCGTCGCCTGCTACTTCAAGGCCGGCCACTACACGGACGATTCCGCACAGGCCTTCGTGATCCTCAAGGCGCTTCTCAAGGCCGGCACGGTGCCGCCCGTCAAGGTGCTCGCCGACGATCTGATCGCCTGGGTCGAGTCGATGAACGGGTTCGAAATCAACCTGCTCGGCCCGAGTTCCAAGGCAAGCCTTCTCGCCCATTCCCGGGGAGAAGACTACACGAAGTACACCAAGCTCTCGCTCACGAACGGCGCGCGGCATGCGCATTGCGCCCGTGGGCTGCCTCGTCGACTGGAACGATTCCGAAAAGCTCGCCGAAACGGTTGCGCGCGTCTCGATCGTGACGCATGGCACGGACGTGGCGACGGCGGCGCGGCCATGGTCGCCCAGGCCGTCGCGAGCGGCATCGGCGGACGCTCCTGGGAGGAAGCCGCAGAGGACGCGCTCCGCATCTGGAACGTTGCGCGCGCGCCAAGGAGAGCCCACCTGGGCAGCTTCGGTCGCGGAACGCTTCCGCCTCGCACTCTCCGTCATGAAGGATTTTGACGACGACGAGAAGTTCTCCCGCTGGGTCTACGACATCCTCGGCACGGGCACGATGACGAGCGAGAGCGTGAGCGCCGCGCTTGCCGTCGCCTTCTACTGCCGCAGCGCCGAACGCGCCGCGATCATGTGCGCCAACATGGGCGGCGACACCGACACGATCGGTGCGATGGCCTGCGCGATCTGCGGTGCCTTCGAGGGATTCGATGCGCTACCCGAATCGCGCTCGTCCTTCCTCGAGACGACAAACGCGCTCGACTTCCGCGCCATGGCGACCGAAATCGCCCGCGCCCGCACGACCTTTCACCTCTGAGGGAGCCCCTGCATGCGAAGCATCCGCTCCGTCCTCCATTCGCTCAAGCCTCAAAAGCGCGTCCTCATCATCGGCTCGGCCTTCGTCGACATGGTGATCAACGTTCAGAGATGCCGCGTGCGGGCGCCGACGTTGAGGGCGACTACCGCTGCACGACCGTCGGCGGCTGCTCCTTCAACGTCGCGGACGTCCTCTACAAAGCTCGACCTTCCGTTCGAGAGCTACATGCCCGTGGGCGAGGGCCGGTTCGCCGACCTCGTCGCGCAGGCCCTCACGGAGCGCGGCTTATCCCGTGCACCGCGAGGCGGGCGAAGGCGACAACGGCTGGTGCCTGTCGCTTGCCGACGCCTCCGGCGAGCGCACCTTCATCTCGATGTTCGGCCTTGAACGCCGCATGAAGCCCGACTGGTTCGAGCGCTTCGACATCGAGAGCTTCGACTACTTCTACGTCTCGGGCTACCAGGCCGAGGGCGAAAACGGCCGCGTCATCCTCGAGGCCCTCTCCCGCAAGCGCCCAGACGCCGTCGTGGTGTTCGATCCGGGTCCCCGCGTGCACTTCATGCCGCGCGAGCGCGTCGAGGACTTCTGCCGCCTCGGCTGCCTCTTCACCGTCAACGCCGACGAGGCCCTCTTCATGACGGGCACGACCCGGGTCGAGGATGCCGCGTTGCGCCTGCACGACATGTCGGGGCGCGATGCCGTCGTTACCGACGGCGGCCGCGGCGCGATCGTGGCCGACAACGCCAGCGTGCGCCGCATCCCGGGCTTCCCCGTCGCGATCGTTGACACGATCGGCTCGGGCGACGCACACACGGGCGGCGTGATCGCAGGCCTCATGTGCGGCCTCCCGATCGACGAATGCGTGCTGCTCGCCAACCGCGTGGCCTCCGTCGTGACGGGCCGCGAGGGCGGCGCCTGCGCGCCCACGATCGACGAGCTCCTCACCGAGCACTGCTGACGTACAAGGGCCCCTCATTCCCATTCAAATCAACCGCCCCGCCCGGCCTTCCCTGGGCCGAACCGGGAATTTCATCCCTTCCTCAAGAAAAAGACAACCAACATGAGCGACAACTCCTCCGCCTCCGCCATTGAGGTCAACGGCGTCAACCCCGTTCCCGACAGCGAACGCTACGGCACGCCCGCCGGGCTCTTTCCCATCTGGTTCTCCTGGAACATCTCCATCTTCGGCATCACGCTCGGCATCTACGTGCTCGGGCTCGGCCTCTCCGTCTGGCAGGCCATGCTCGCAGGCGTGATCGGCTACTTCGTCTCCTGCGCCCTCGTGGGCATCCTCGCCGTGGGTTCCGTACGCACGGGGCTGCCCACGCTCGTGCAGTCGCGCTTCGCGTTCGGCTACCACGGCAACAAGATCCCGACCTTCTTCGGCTACGTGGCCAACATGGGTTGGAAAGTCACGATGCTCTCGATGGCCTCGACGACGCTCGCCGACCTGATGTGCCACCTCGTTCCCGTGCTCGCACAGGTCGACGGCTCCCCCACGTCCGCCTGCGTCTTCGGCTCCTTCATCGTCGTGATCGTCCTCACGATGACGGGGGCCGTCTGGGGCTACCAGCTCATCATGAAGATCGAGAAGGCGATCGCATGGATCACGGGCCTCTTCACGCTCGTCTACCTCTTTTTTCTTCATCCCGCAGATCGACTTCTCCGTCCTCGGCGACCGTCCGTCCGCAGGCATCGTCGAATTCCTCGGTGCCGTCGTGCTTTCCATGACGATGGTGGGCCTGGGCTTCCTCAACTACGGCGGCGACTACTCCCGCTACCTGCCCCGCAACACGAGGGCGGGCGGCGTCATTTTCTGGACGATGACGGGCATCGCACTTCCCGTCTCGGTTCTCCTCATCCTCGGCGTCATGCTCTCTGCGGGCAACCCCGAGCTTCTCGCCAAGGCCTCCCACGAACCGATCGCCGCGCTCACCGGCATCCTTCCCTTCTGGTTCTACGTACCGTTCTCAATCGTCATCATCGTGAGCCTCATCTCGGCCGGCATGACGGGCGTCTACAGCCTCGGGCCTCGCGCTCCTCGCCATGGGCGTGCCGCTCTCCCGCGCCGCAACCACCGTCGTCAACGCCGTGATCATCACGCTCGGCGCCTTCTATCTTCTCTTCATTTCGGACTCCTTCGTCTCGACCTTCCAGTCGTTCCTCGCAGCGATCTCCGTGATCATGGGCTCCTGGGGCGCCATTGAAATGGTCGACATGCTGCGCCAGAAGCGCCTCAACTGGGACGTCCGCATGGCCTTCGACTACGGCGAGGGCGGCCGCAGCGGCCGCTGGACCGCACTCCTCTCGCTCGCCGTCGCCACGATCATCGGTCTGGGCACCATCACGTCGAGCGACCCCCTACATCGCCCGAATCGTGAGCTTCCTCCTGCCCTCGGGCGCCGAGACGAGCGTCTTCGCCAAGGCCAACATCGGCCTCGTCGTCGCCATGATCGCGGGCGGCCTGCTCTACGCAGTCCTCACCTTCGTCTGCCGCTTCGACGTCCCGCCCGTCCTGAAAAAGAAATAATCCCGCCCATTCATTCAGGCTGAAATCCTCCGGAAGGCCCCGCGCTTATGTAAACGCGGGGCCTTTTTCTTGATCCTCGTCCACTAATCCTGCGCCCGCTACCCGCCCCGCAGCGTCCTCAGGGCCCCCGAAGTCGAGCCCTTCCCTCAACTTCCATCGAGCGCACGCCGCTCTTCCCAGTGCCGCAGGCGTTTCCAACCATACCCGCCATACGCCGACGTCCGAACCTCCCTGCACGCGGCCGTTTGCCTCGCCAAAGCATTCGGGATTTCACCTAAAGAAAAAGCCCGGAAACGGCCTCAAACCTACCTCTTGAGAGGTACTTGACCCCAATCAGACACGCACCCGTAGAGTTGCGCCCAGGTCATTTCATTTCAAGGGCGCCCGCAGGTTCTCCTTCTCCTGCGCCCCTTTACGGCAAAACCCGCAGCCTCCCTGCGGGTCCCATTCGATTCGGAACTCATCATGAACAAGTCTCTCTCCCGTCGTGCATTCCTCCGCACGAGCATTGCGAGCGGCGCCTCTCTCGCCGCTGCGGCCGCTGGTGCGGCTCCCGCCGGCATCTACAGGCCGGCACGTATTCCGCCAAGGCCTCCGGCATCGGCGAAGTCACGGTCACGATGACCTTTGACGCCGACCGCATCATCGACGTCGTGCTCGACGTCTCCCACGAAACCCCGGGGATCGGTCAGGCCGCCGCCGACACGCTCAAGAAGAACTTGATGGCCGCTCAGGCCGCCGAAATCGACGGCGTCTCCGGCGCCACGATCACGTCGAAGGCCGTCTCCAAGGCCGCCGCCAAGTGCATTGCGCAGGCCAAGGGCGAAATTCCCGTTGAAGTCATCTCCGACAAGAAGACCGACGAAGACGACGGCGACTGGCTCGGCAAGGAGCCCGAAATCGCCGAAAAAAGGACATCGTCGCCACGCACGAGACCGACATTCTCGTCGTCGGCTGCGGCACGGGCGGCCTCTTCGCCGTCGCCGCCGCTGCCGAAGCGGGCGGCAAGGTGATCGGCATCGACCGATTCGCCGTCGGCACGGGCATCCGCGAGGACCTCGGCGCCATCGACTCCCGCTACCAGAAGGCCTGGGGCACCAAGATCGACAAGTTCGAGTTCATCACGATGGCCACGCAGTACGCGGGCGGCCACATCCAGCAGGACCTCGTCAAGCTCTGGTGCGACAAGTCCGGCGAAGCCATCGACTGGGTCGGCGACCGCCTCGCCGAGCGCAACATCGAGCTTCTGGCATGAGTCCGGCGACAAGAACGACGAAACCCGCTACAAGCACTTCGCCATCGGCCACTCTCCAAGCTCCCGATCGATCGAAGACGGGCAAATTCAAGATCACGCTCGCTCAGGTCGTCGAGCAGTACGCCGCCAAGAAGGGCGCCCGCTTCGACTACAACCCGAAGATGGTCAAGCTCGAGAAGAAGAACGGCCGCGTGACCGGCGTCATCGCCGAGAACGCCGACGGCAAAAGTACGTCCGCTACAACGCCGCGAAGGGCGTCGTAGTCGCCACCGGCGGCTACGCCCAGAACTGGAAGATGATGGAGGCCCTGCAGCCCTGGAACCTCCGCATCATCGGCCGCCCGGCGCCCTGCCCGGCGCCCGCGGCGACGGCATCCGCGCCTGCCTCTGGGCCGGCGCCAAGATGGACGAGACGCACTCGATCATGATGTTCGACCGCACCGCCATCCGTCCCGACCAGCAGCCCGGCCCCGACACGGTCAAGTCCGGCGACAGCGGCTTTTTCTGGATCGGCTCCCAGCCCTGGCTCAAGGTCAACGCCGACGGCAGGCGCTTCATGAACGAGTCCGGCACCTACGAGAACATCCTCCACGCCGACGAATATCAGAAGGGCCACTGCCACTACACGATCTTCGACTCCAACTGGGTCAAGTACGCCGAACAGTTCAAGATGCACGGCTGCTCTCGCCTCTTCCCGTTCGAAAACGGCGCCGAGCCCAACATTCCCTGGGAGGGCTTCCGTGACCGCATGCTCCCTGGCCTGATCGCCAAGGGCTACGTCCAGAAGGCCGACACGATTGAAGAGCTCGCCAAGAAGCTCGGTCTTCCGGCCGCCCAGCTCAAGGCCACGGTCGCCCGCAACAACGAGCTCTACCGCAAGGGTGAGGACGTCGACTACGGCAAGGAAAAGCACCGTCTCTCCGCCGTCGACAAGGCTCCCTTCTACGGTGCCAAGAACACGGGCTGGATGCTCTGCACCATGGACGGCATCCAGATCAACACCAACATGAACGCCATCGACACCGAGGGCAACCCGATCCCGGGCCTCTTCGTCATCGGCAACGACAGCGGCGGCTACTTCGCCAACGAGTACCCGAACCTCGCCACCGGCATGGCCTGCGGCCGCACGGTGACCTTTGGCCGAATCGTGGGCCGCATGCTCGCCAAGGCCTGATCCCGCGCACGGAAAGGGCACGCATCGAAAAAGGCATCTCACCTCGGATGCCTCCAGGGTCGCAAGAGAGGGAACAATCCTCCGGCGGCCCGCCCCCATCATCTTCAACCTTCCTCAAAACCACAACAGGACAAGGGCGCCGCGCCGATCCCGCACGCAGGACGCCCGAACTGATATGAAGCATTCCATCCTCTGCTGCGCCGTGACCGGCGCCCTCGCCTCCGGCGCCGCCTTCGCCGCCGACACTCAGATCTACGGCGTCATCGACACCGGTTTTTCCGTTCGCAACAACCAGTACGTCAACGGCAACAGCGACACCACCACCCGCATGGTCTCCGGCCAGTACATCGGCTCCCGCTTCGGCATCAAGGGCTCCGAAGACCTCGGCAACGGCTACAAGGCCGGCTTCGTCCTCGAAAAGCATCAAGACCGACGACGGCCCCTCGGTCAGGGCGGCCGCCTCTGGGGCCGCGAAGCCCGCGTCTCTTTCCGGCGACTTCGGCGAAGTCAGCTTCGGCCGCGTCGGCCCGATCGTCGGCGGCAACGGTCCGTACGCCCGCTTCGGCCACGTCATGAACGCATTCTCCTGCGGCTGGGGCGACGTCGGCGGCAGCCTTCAGGTCGTCTCGCTCGGCTACGAATTCGTCGACAACGCCGTCACCTACCTTACGCCCAAGTTCGGCGGCCTTGACGCCGTCTTCCAGTACTCCTTTGGCGCCGACACGCAGTCCGACGCCTACAAGGACGGCACGGAAGGCAAGTCCAGCGTCGAGCGCATGTACGCAGGCGCCGTCCGCTATCAGAACAGCACGGTCCTCGTGTCCGCCGGCGTTGAAGGCATCAATCAGGATCAGCCGAGCGCCGACCGCAACGGCCTCGACGATGCACTCTCCTTCAACCTCGGCGGCAGCTATGATGCCGGCTTCGCCAAGTTCTACGTCTACAGCCAGGTCTTCCAGAATTACGCCAAGGCCGCCAAGGTCACGATGTTCTCCATTCCCTCCGGCGTCGACGGCTACGGCGTGAACCTCGGCTTCGAAACGAAGGCTCTCGGCGGCACGGTCAAGGCCTCCTTCGGCTGGGGCGACTTCGAAGGCAGCCACACCGACAACCTGACGATGAAGACCTATCAGACGGCCCTCGGCTACAACTACCCGCTCTCCCGCCGCACGACGCTCTACACGGCCGCCGGCTGGATCCACAACGACTTCTCCGACGACTATGCGGCCGCCAAGCCCACCGCCGTCGAAAACGACTACGAATGGATCTGCGGCATCACGCACAAGTTCTGATGAAGAACAACCGGTTCTGACCGACGAAGGCCTGAGCTGACAGGCAGAAAAAACCAGAAGCAAGCGGGGACGGCCTCACGGCCGCCCCCGTTTGTTTTCATCCGCGCCACACTCCGGATCAGTCCTTCACGGGAATGATGAAGCGGCCGCAACACCTCCTTTCCGCGCCCGGCGCCTCAAGCTGCAGCTCGTGCACGAGCAGCGCGTCGCCCGCCTGCTCGAAGCCGAGCGCCTTCATCCTCTGGAAGGCGGGATGCTCGCCCTTCACGATGTCGGTCATCAGGAAGCCGTTCGGAATCCCGCTGAAGTGAAAGACGAAGGCCTTCCCTGAAGCCCATGCGGCGCACAGCCTCGTTGACGGAATTCCGTATTTCTTCAGAAGCGACTCCCGCACCGCAAAGCCCCAGTGCAGGTGCGACTCGTCGATCTCGAGCGACTGCGCGACGCACATCGCCGACTTCGTGACGGGGAGCCAGGCGCCCCAGGTCTTCAGGACGTCGTAGACGCACGACGTCTCAAGAAACTCGCGAGAATTCGTGTGGTAGAGAAACCAGTGCGGCTCCATGTTGCAGACCTCCCAGTCAACGGGCTTCGCACAACGCTCCTCAAACCAGAGGCGAATGCGCTCGTGCTCCTCGACCACGGCCTGCATGCGCTCGATCTGAGCGCGCATCTCGTCGACCTTGGCGTC
>VOFC01002341.1_pt1 | contig 13835 bp, 23 predicted proteins | sample 5384161 | NCBI WGS metagenome assembly VOFC01 (sample SAMN12384722, study PRJNA508395) | human gut metagenome | isolation source: healthy gut B | host: Homo sapiens | reverse complement strand
GATTGTTTACATCGTTGTTTTTGATACTGTGTAATGACGCACCCACACACCTGCAAAATGTAAGTTCTCGTTAAATCTTCCTTTGTACATTGCGATTTGCTCCATAAGAATGTCTAAGCCGTCAAAAGAGTATTGATCCATAAATACCGGTACTATTACATCGTTTGACGTTACAAGGGCGTTAATGATACTTCGCATGTTAATATCGGGCGCGTTATCTATGATGCAATAATCGTATGCCTCTGTAAGTGGTAAATAGTCGAATTTCGCCCAACCATGATCTAAAAACCTTGCTGTTACTCAATGCCTTTTTAAATCTCGTTTGCTGCTGCCTGCCGGTATCTACAATAGTTCGCAAGTTTGCCTCTAATAAATCCATATTCGCGGTTATAATGTCGATGTTTTCGTAATCTGTTTTTTGATTATTTCCGATACATCAATATTTCTTTCTAACATCATGCGCGCAACGGTGTTTTTGTCCCTCTGTGTCGTACTTCTTAAACGCCTTTGATGTGTTTCCCCTGCTTGTCATTGTCGATAATTAAAACTTTCTTGTTATGTACTGCTGCCAACGTGTACGCCATGTTTACGGCTGTCGTGGTCTTTGCTACGCCACCTTTAAGCATGATGATTGAAATTGTTTGCATTTGCTTATCCTCCTTATTCGTGCATTTTAGCATTTCTGCAATCTGTTTTTTTCTGTCCTTCCATTGCAATATTAAAAAGTATCTTCTGTTGCCTTAACAAAACCTTCTATAAATTGCATATCTTCTTTTTTATAACCGGCGTTCCGCACTCGCAATTTGCAAATGCGGCGTGAAAAATCTTACTTATCAATACCGGCAATTCATAGTAGATCATGTATTGCGCATCGTAAAATTGCGTTCTCGCCTCTCTTTTGGTTAGTTTCTTTTCTTCCATGTCTGCCCCTAGTTAAACGGTAATTCTTCGCCTTCCGGCATCTGCATAAAACCGTCTTTTTCCGTTTCCGGTTCGCCGCCTGCTGCCCTCTTGCTTTCCGCGAAACTCTTGATCCTCTACGATAAATTCCGTAACATAAACTTTCTTGCCCTCGTTGTTTGTGTATGTCCTTGTTTGGCAACGTGCGGTTACTAATAACTTGGTGCCTTTCTTAAAAATACTTTTTCTGCAAATTCGCGGCTGTGCCGTATGCTACAAAATTTATAAAATCTGCTGAAGGCTCGCCCTCTCTTTATATCTTCTGTCAACCGCCAATGTGTAATTTACAACCGCAACCGGCTTTTCGCTCTGCGTGTAGCGTATTTCCGGATCCCGCGTTAAACGCCCCATGAAAATACATTTATTCATGCTGTGCCTCCTCTGTAATATTTAATTATCGTGTCTGCATCTACGCAACTATCCACCGCCTCTAATGCTGTTTCCGGCGGTACGCCTGCGGCTAATACACCGTTTTTTAACTTTTTCAAGCTGATATAAATAGCCGTCAAATGAATATGCGTGTTTTCTCGGCTGCGTATATGTCGGCTGCTGCCTCTGCTGTTTCTAAACCTGCTAAATATGCAATGTTGTTTAATAGCTCGCCCTCTTTCCCGCTGCTTTATTGCCTGCTGCCGGAGGGCGTTTACTAATTCAGTTAATGCCATGTGCGCCTCCTATAAATACGATTTACCGTAACGCTTTCTAAATTCTTCCCGCGTTCCGATCTTACTTTCATATATTGCCTGCCCTAACATCTTAGATAACTTTTCAGCCATGATATTTTCGCGCATGTATGCGCTCAATCTGTTTACCCATAGTTATGACATTTATTGCAAGCCGAACTTTTAAACCGTCCTTGCTCTCGCCAACTCTCTAATGCCGTTACCAAATAATAAATGATGCTCACATTCTGCCGGTTTTCCACAAAAGAAAACATATACCGGCATAATCTGTTACAATGCTTTTTGTTTTACTCATTTTCTGCCTTTCTGTATATCCTCGGAAATGCAATATAGTAAACCTTGTATGTGAATATCCAATAGTACCCGGCTTTTTATGAACCGCCAATAATTAAGCATGATATATAACCGCCCTAATATTGATTTTTGATATACTCTATTTCTATTTCCGGTCTGATAATGTAAAATTTCTTTTGGTTCCATTTTCCTCCTATCGCCTGCGCCTTTTCTTTGTCGGCTCCTGGTGTTCCCCTCTGCTGCCTCGCGGGTTTTCTCAAATACTTAATGCAATATGTATCTATATGAAAGCCGTTTAATATATTGATTGCCTCTAATTCTGTTATGCCGCATCGCTCCTGCAGGTCTTGTCGTAATTGTCTACGCTCGCCTATATCTTGCATACCGTTATACGGCAGGGCTTTCGCCTTTTAGGTTGTATGCGTATGCGATGCTTGGCGTTAAAAGTTCTGCCATATAACCCTTGCTATGCTGTAATGCTTTTACTGCACTTGTTGGCTGCTTTCCGTTAAATACTACGATCATGCTTTGGGAATGGTGCCGGATCCTTGCTTTTCTGTCCGTCTATTTCAAAATTAACACGCCCTTTGATAAATCGTATTTCTGCTTTTCCTAAAATGTAATCGTGAAACATGGTCGTATCTGTTCGGGCGGGTATAAGCATAACCACGACGATCCCCCCTCGGTTGCCTCTTTGTAACATTTTTGTACCCATGCGATTTGACCGGCATTTGTTTTTGTTTTCCTGCTATATGGCGGGTTGCAAAATACCGTTTCGCCCGCCCATGACTGCGCCAAACCGTCCTGCTCTATGGTGTAATACTTTGCGCATTTATGGTTGTTATTGTCTGCGCATGGATCCAATGTAAAGTTAAATTCTTTATTGAGTGCATCGAAAAGATCCTGCGGTGTTCCCCAATCGTCCTTCCCGGTGCTAAAAGTGTACTTTTATTCATTGTGCGCCCCCTTCTGCGGTTTCGCCTAAAATTATTTTTCTGAAAATGCTTTCAAAAAATAGTTACTGGTATACTATTGCCCGCTTTGCTTGTATAACGCCATTGTGTAACGTCCGTTTTTCTTCTGTACTGCTGCCGCCGCTTCAAAATCTGCGTCGCTATACCCTTGACCAATCTCCAACATTCACGCTCTGTTAAAACCTGTATTTGCCACCGCCTAAGTCAATAACTTTGCCGGTGTTCTATCCTGCCTTGCTGTAATTGTATGGCATAATCTTTAATAACCGTCGCCCTCGTATTCCTTTTTGCCTATTGCATTGTAAACGCTTGGTTGTGTTACTGTGTAAACTTCTGATACGTCCTTTTCTAAATATTCCGATATGTCGCGCATTTCTGTTTTTATTAAATCGTCAAAATTGAACGGTTCGCCATTTAATACAGATATTGTAAAAACTCGTTCCCTTGCTTGCGGTAATCCGAAATCGCGCGCATCTAATGTTTGAAAACTATTTGTATATCCTAATTTTCTGCATTTCTGATAAATAACGGTTAAAAGTTATGTACCATGTGTTTTGATGTGACATTTTTTACATTCTCCCAAATGACAAAACGCGGTTTTCCAATCTCCCATTTGCTGTATAATGTGTATTGTTTCCCACATAAGGCTTTGATCGTGTTCCCGATCCTCGTCTGCGCCTTTTCCTTTGTTGATCCTTCCTGCTGCCGCTGTTGCTTTTCCTTGATGCCCGGCGATGCTAAAATCTTTGGCAGGGCGAACCATGTATTAAAATATCCGGTTTAAGATCCCAACCTATTACCGATTGTGTTTTTATATGCTAATTCGTTTTAAACATTGCGTTGTACGATCTTACCGCTTTTTCGTCTATCTCCACATAATCAATAGCCTTTACCGGTATTCCAATATTGCGAAGGGCGCATCGTGGCGAACCAATGCCTCCGAATAATTCAAGTATTTTTATCATTTTCCTTTCGTTCCTAACTGCTTACTTAAAGAAACTCATATACATTTCTTTATATGTTTTCGCCTGCTGCTCCGTTGTTTGCTGTCGTTCTGTCATTTCTGCCAACTGCTGCCGCAGGCTTTCTATTTCCGCAGGCTCTTTTCTGCCTTTGCATTTATGCCAACCGATACCGTTAAACACTCGTCAAGCTGTTTCATTTCTTCCGGTGTGAGTGTTCCGATCCACTCGCCGATCCGTTCCTCGTAAACGCTGTTGATTTGCTCACACAATACCGTTGAGGTACGCAACGCCGAATTTATAATAAAATGTGCCGGCAGGTCTGTTTTTGGGCTGCGTTGTCATATAAACAACTTCGTAAACGCTGCTATGGTTGTTATTCTGTCATTTGATATAATAATCGCCGGTCTGTCTGCTCTCTGTTCGCTGCCGATGCTTTTGGCGGGTATCAATGAATAAAATAAATGTCGCCTCGCTTAATCATTTACCGTTACCCCCCCACATAAATAATTTTTTCTGTCGCTCTGAAATGTTCTTTTGCTTTCATGCTGCGATCTACCTCCTTTTCCCCAAATTGTTATAAAATCGTCCGGTGCTTGTAACTCCGAAATCAAAACTATATTGTTGCGGCGGCTCCATTTCCGCATCGTTTCCCAAAATTCCAAATAATCAAAAATCTTTTGCATTGCCGTATTTTTTTGTACCCTCATAGGGTGGATCACAATATATAACGCAACCCTGTGGCGTATAGCTTTTATAATCTCTACAACTGAAATCAATACCGGATATGCCGCCCTTCTGCATCTGCATTAAAATGTTGTTGCGGCTCTCTTTGTAATAATCCCTTTACCCTACCTTTGTCTTTTTCCATATCCCGCATAACCGCCGTCGTAAAATCTGCCGTTGTACGATGCAAGAAACCAACCGCGCCAATGTACCACGCCCGCATGCTGTTATCTCCTGTTCTGTATGCCTCACGCGCTTTGTTATATTCTTCGCGTGTGATATGTTCCGGCAATTCGCCGCCGTCCTGCAGGTGTTGGAATAGCGCAATTAAATATTTATTGCTATCTGATGCAATGCGGTATTCTGCTTTTATCTTGTCTATCACATTGCAGCCGCCCGCGAACGGTTCCACATAATACCGCGCGCCGCTTTCGTCAATTTTTCGTTGAATAATCGGCACTATGTACTTTGTGATCTTCGCTTTCGATCCCATGTACTTCATTTTCGCCTCCTATGATTTTCTCTAACTCGGTGTCGTACCGGTTGTTGTACTTTTCAAATGTTACGGTGTGGATCTGCATTAGCATATAAAATTGTTTCCATTCCTCAACATTCGCCGGTGGCTTTCCGTTTGCTTTCTTCCAACCGTCCTGCTGCCACTTGTCCAACCAACCCAACCTGCAGGCGTTTTTTGCCATATAGTCGCAATCAATAAAAACGGTTATATCGCAAGGCTTTAATAATACCCGCATCGCTGCGATGCAAATTTTAAGTGCAGGGCGTTTTCGTGTCTGCCTCTATCTGTGTGCGCTGCTGCCGCTTGTGGCTTTTCCCTTGCTTGTCTATAAAACTCAATAACCGCCGCTGCCTCTCCTGCGCCTCTTGGGTTGCCTCTGAAACTGCTTTTTATGTATATGCTTACGTTCAATTTATCCACCTTCTTTTAACGCGCCCCTGCCGTCTAGTATTTATTAGACGGCTGCGGTTTTTCGTTGTGAGTTATCCACAATATTAACCACCGCTACCGGATAGCCGAACCATTGTATATTTTTGGTATTCTCTACCGGTAAACGGATCCACACCGTTATATACTGTGTCTTTGTCGATGTAATAGCCTTTTATCGGTTTTGGATCTGCCGCCCACCTTTGCGCCTTTTTATAATTTCTGTCTTTGGTGTTGGCATTATCAAATTGCGGCTGCAACTGTATCTTTGCTTATGCCCTCCGTCGTCATTGCCTTTATAGGTCTTTGATGTTTCTTTTATGAGGTATGCCGCTAAATCCTTATACTGTCCGGTATCGTCCAAATACTTAAAATCCGGTCTGCCAAATTTCCACAATCTGCGAACCATTTTAGAAACGTCCTGCCCTTCAATATGGTTAATCAATAAATGATGATGTATAGCTTTATTTTTATATTCCGTCACATTGATATATTTCAGATCTACGCCCAACTTTTTTAAACTCTTTTCGCAATCTGTCTATTACTTTTTTTATATTTTTCTTTGCCTGCTTTGGTGTTGGTCTTTCGTCTTTCCTGTATGTCAATGTGATAAATGGATCATCTACTCCAAAATTAGCATTGATCTTTAGGCGGAGGGTTCTCTCTGCGTTCATTTGATTAACCTTTTCCATTTCCTCGGCTGTTGGCTTTTCCCTATCCTTTTTTATCTTTTACCCCGATCCTCTTTGTATAACTCTTTGTTACTTCAATCGTGGCTCCTGCTCTTACTGTGGTTTTAAAATAACCCAACTCAATTACACCACCTTTGCATTAGTCTTATTAACCCTTATATAGATCCTAAAGTTAATAGTTTGAACAAGCCCGAAACCGGCTTATTTGCCGGTTCTTTGGCTTGACGGCAAACGCAATAAATGGTATAATTTCTTTAGGTTTGAAATATTGCATTTGCACCAATTCACTAGCCGATACGCTGCCAACGTAACGGCTTTTTTTCTATTCATTTTTTCAAGTATGTATATCTCACAAATTCCTCCCTTTGGTGGTTCTCTTGCTTTGTTCATGTATTCCCGCTTTGGCTTTTTTATATTTGCTGTGTTGGCTGCTTTTCGCATTAAAAAGCAACTGAAAACCCTGTTGACCGTCTACGCGCTTTCCTAGCAGGTGCGCCCCGCTGTAATTTTTCACAACATACAGATAACAGCTATTTTACCTGCTGCATCTGCCGCAAGGTTGCCAACCTTGCACAAATGCGCCGGCGGAATTGAACCCGCACCGCCACCTTCGGAAGGTGGTATTCTATCCCTTTTAAATTAAAAAGCGCATGGGCGACTTTTGCCGCCTTTATACAAATAACGCCTGCTGCGCTAACTCTGCCTTTGTAATGTCCTTCTGTGTCCGCGCCTTTTTTGAGTTCTCTATATATTGTTGCTACATGTACGCCGGTCACTTCCGCGATCTTCTTAGGCTCTGCCCCCTGCTCCGTCATGTGTTCGATTGTTTGACGGTCTGCATAGGTTAATTTTTGTACGCTTTTCTCACTTTCAACGCCTCCTTCTCGTTTATGGGTAAAATAAAAATGCGGTTAGAGTTTTTTACGCTCTAACCGCATTTTTTCTATGTAAAAAAAAAAATAAATGCGATAGAGTTTTATTAACTCTTTTCGCATTTAATTTTAAAACCTTGCCCACAGGAACTAAGATGAACTCGTCAGAGTTCATTTGTAGTACCTTTTCCGCGATCGCAACCGCATCGCGGATACAGTCCGGACAGCTCCGCAAAACCACGCCGGTTTCCACACCCCTTCAATTCCTTACAGACGAGCGCATGGTTCTTCTCGGCAAACTGTCTGGTAATCTCCTGGTCAGCTGATAGGTCGCCGCCTTGGTCTTCGGGTTCTTAGGATCGGCACAGCTGTTCTTGAAGCCCGCAAGCATTACCGCACCGGAGACCGCTCCGCAGGTTTCCCTCCATGCCGCCCATGCCGAGTCCGAATCCCTCCGCCGCCGCAAACAGCGTCTCTTCCGGCACGCCGATCTCCTCCGCAAACGCACGCCACCGCCTGTGCACAGTTGCATCCCTGTCATGCAATTCGATTGCTTTTTCCTGCTTTGTCATTTTATAACTTCCCTTTCCGTTCCTTATAAAATCCTTATAATTTGCCTGTATGCTGTTTCTGTGAACATCTTATCACAACTTATCACAAAAGTAAACAAGGAGGATTCCAGGACGTATGAATCAGACAACAATCACAAAACAACGGGGACTCTCAGGCTTTTGCGCTCAAATATTTTGCCATGGCATGCATGCCGATCCTCGACCACATTCACTATTTTTTTCTCATTTACAGGGAAGATCCCACTGTTCTTTTTTTCGTGGATCGGCAGGCTTGCCGCCCCGCTGTTCCTCTTCTGTATCGTGGAGGGTTTTCTTCACACGCACGACCGGAAAAAATATTTTCTGCGTATTTACGCCATCGCCGTTTTCATGGGACTGGTGCAGTTTTCCTTCTATAATATTGCATCCGGTCTCGTCCGGCCGGACGGCTTTTTCCCGCAGAATCAGATGCTTGCATCCTTTTCCGTCCTGCTCGTCGTTCTTTGGGGCATCGACCGGTGTCAGAAAAAACAGTGGATCCGGGGACTTTCTGCCATCCCTTTCCGGTCTTTCTGCCCTTTCTTCTGTACGGGCTGTTCGCCGTATCGGAAGCCTTTGGCATTCCCTACGGCAATTTTCTCTTAAACCTTCTGGTACAGTGTGTCCTGCCCTGCCACACTGCGATCATCGACGGTGGCACCGCCACACTGCTCGGCGGCGTGATTCTCTACCTGACGCACAGACACCGCAAATTGCAGGCAGGTGCCTTTGCACTTTTCGTGCTTGCGTGGGACATCCTGCCCGTGCTGCTTTTATACCCGCGTAGGAACTTCTGCCTCTTTCTTTTTTACCGATGCTTATGAGTGGCTGGAAGTTTTTGCCGTTATCCCTATGTTATGTTACAATGGAACCCGTGGACACGGCTCCAAAAAGCTGTTCTACTGGTTTTATCCGACGCACATTTACGTGCTGTACGCACTTTCGTTCCTTTTGTACGACCCTTTATGGAATGGGTTCTTGATAGAAATGAGGTTTTTATGGCTCACATTCTCGCAATTGACGATGATCCCGGCATCCTCGCGCTGATTGAACATGCACTCCGCCGGGAGGGCATACCATTACCTGCATGCCGCATGTACCGGCGGATCTTGCGGCGCACCTCGCAGAGTATGATCTCATCCTTCTCGACATCATGATGCCGCAGACGGACGGCTACGAACTCTGCAGCGCCATCCGCGACGACACGGACTGCCCGATTCTGTTCCTGACCGCAAAGACCATGGAGGAGGACGTCGACTACGGTTTTTCCGTCGGTGCGGACGACTATATCAAAAAGCCCTTCTCCATCGTTGAACTGCGTGCGCGCGTTGCCGCACATCTGCGCCGGGAGCAGCGCGAAAAACACCACTGTCTCTCCATACAGGGCATCCGCTTTCTGCTCGCCTCCCGCGAAGTCGCAGCAGGCGGTGTCACGCTCCCCTTTACCAGGACGGAGTATGAGATCACACTTCTGCTCGCAAAAAACCGCGGGCATACATTTTCCAGGGAGCAGATCTACGAAGCGGTCTTAGGATACGACAAGACAGGCGATGCGTCTGCCATTACAGAGCATATTAAAAATATCCGGAAAAATTTGCCGCAGTAAATATGGCGCCAATTCAGACAGTATGGGGATCGGTTTATCGATGGAACGCATGAAAAAAAAGAAAAAAGAAATCCGGCTGCGCATTTTTTGTGCGCTTTTTACTAAAGCTTGTCGCCGCGGTGCTTCTGGCGTTCCTGCTGTGGCTTCTCCAGATTACCGTCTCCGTCGGTACGGGTCTGATCCTGCCTGCGGACGCCGCCGAAAAAGAGGCTCTTGCCTACCTTCACACCATCGGCGCACATACGGACATCGTGTCTTCCGGGATCCCATCCGCCTGCGGCTACGCCATCTATGACGCATCCGGAGAGCTTCTTGAAACGGACATGTCCGGTTCCATCCGCGAAAATGCAGATCTTCTCGCACTTTCCGGGCAGAATTCCCTCTCCGCAAATATGCTCCGGGCGAACCTATGTCAAACGCCAGACCGACACCCGGATTGTGGTGCTCACTTATGATTTCCGGTCTGCCTTTGCAAATCCCGCGCTCCGGCGTCTCTTTCCGAGCGCTGAACTGCTGGAAGTGTTTCTCCTGCTGTTCCTGCTTCTTGCAGCTTTTGTACTCGTCATCACGCGGCAGGCAAAATACCTGTCGCGGGAGCTTTTTCATCTGCAGGAAGCTGCCGACGAAATCCGCAATCAGAATCTCGACTTTACCATCCGGGCGACTGCCATCTGCGAATTCAACCAGGTAGCTCGCTTCTCTGGACGCGCTGAAATCCGAACTTTCCGCCTCCTTAAAAGAGCAGTGGCACATGCAGCAACAGCGCAGACGTCAGTTTTCCGCGCTCGCCCATGACATCAAGACGCCGCTTACGATCGTCCGCGGGAACGCGAGAACTTCTGTCTGAGACAGCGCTTGATCCGACGCAGCAATCCTGCAACCGGTTTATTCTGGAAAACGCCGCACAGATCCAGGATTATCTGGCTAGAATTATCGAGCTCGCAAAGACGGATGATCCCGCTGCATGTTCCGCAGAGTGCCGTTTTCAGGCGCAGCTTCACGGCATCGTTTTTTCGACGATCTGCTCAGGGAATACAAAAGTCTCGGTCAGAAAAAAGAACTGCATGTTCTTTTTTTCCACCGAGACTCTTCCAGCCGTTCTGCCACTGCCGGAACATCCGCTGCGGCGTATTTTAAACAATCTGCTCGACAATGCCGTGTGCTACTCACCGCACAAAGGAACGGTCACTTTAGATGCCTCCATCCGCGATTATAGGGATGCACCCGAGAAAGAAAGCACGCTCTTTCTCACTGTATCCGATGAGGGACCCGGCTTCTGCGAAGACGCCCTGCTCTACGGCACGGAAGCCTTTACAGGGGAATCCGCCGACCGGAATGATAAAAGACCACTTCGGTCTCGGACTTTCCATCGCCGACCAGCTTGCCCGTGGACTTGGCGGATCGATCACTCTGTGTAATGCACCGGCAGGCGGAGCCGTCGTAATCGTAAGACTTCCTCTGACCGGACAGCTACAGCGCGATACCGGAATAAATCCTATTCTACCGGAACGGTCCAGCCGTACTTATCCGGAAGCTTGCCCCACTGGATACCGGTCAGTGTGTCGTACAGCTTCTGTGTCAGCTCGCCGATCTTGAAATCGTTGATCGTGACAACATCATCCTTATAGCGGAGTTCACCAACCGGAGAGAGCACGGCTGCGGTACCCGTGCCGAATACTTCCTCTAATTTTCCGTCATGTCCTGCCTTCATTAAATCATCGACGGATAATCTGGTCTCGTTTACCTTGTAACCCCAGTCTCTCAACAGATGAATCATGGAATCTCTGGTAACGCCCGGAAGCACCGTACCCTCGATCGGTGCTGTGTAGATCTCACCGGCGATCTTGAACATGATGTTCATTGTGCCGACTTCCTCGACGTATTTGCGGTGCTCACCGTCCAGCCAGAGTACCTGGGAGTAACCAAGCTTCTCTGCCTTTACCTGTCCTAAGATGGAGCCTGCATAGTTGCCGCCGCACTTGGTGAATCCGGTACCGCCCTTGACTGCACGCACCAGCTCGTCCTCGACAAGAATCTTCACCGGATTGATGCCCTCTGCATAGTAAGCGCCTACCGGGCAGCAGATAATCATGAATTTGTAAGCGGACGCCATATGTACGCCGAGCGCAGCCTCTGTTGCGAACATGAACGGGCGGATATAAAGAGAGGTCTCCGGCTCAGACGGAACCCAGTCTGCCTCCACCTTTACCAGCGCTTTTACCGCTTCTACGAACATATCCACCGGGAACTCCGGCATGCAGAGTCTCGCGTTGGAATTGATCATTCTCTTCGCATTCATCTCCGGACGGAACAGCTGGATCTTTCCCTCTGCCGTGCGGTATGCCTTCATACCCTCAAATGTCTCCTGCGCATAGTGCAGCGTCACACAGGCAGGCTCCAGACTGATCGGTCCTTCCGGCACGATTCTCGCATCCTTCCAGCCGTCTTCCTTCGTCCAGTCCATGACGAACATGTAATCGGTCATATACTTGCCGAATCCGAGATGTTTTCTGATCCGGCTTTCTCCTTTAATACGTCTCTTTTTTACAAATCTGATATCCATTATGCTACCATTCCTTTCCCGACATATAAAATTCTTGAAATCAATTATGATACTTTCTTTTTTCAGTGTCAAGATTATTCCAGCCGCTTATGCCGCTCATGATTGTAAGTTATACATTAGTCATCTTCCCATATCCATATGGAATGAAGATCCATATGGAATGCGGTATGCGTTAAACGCCGCAAAAAAGAACGGGCGGAGCAGGATCTTTTCTCCCGCTCCGCCATCGGAGTCTCTTTTCCCTATTTTACCACTTTTTCAACGGAATCCAGAGAATAAATGCATACACACTTCCGATCAGGAAGTCACAAGCTGCGTCACGGAAAAGGTCGTCTGGAACACTGCCATCTTTGCCTCCATCGGTGCCGGCAGAAGGTTCGGAATCAGAATCAGCGAGATCACAATTCCCATGAACAGTGCCTTTACGACAGATCCTGCCGCCATGCCGGCAATCAGTCCGCCGTTTCCTTTGCATTTTTTTCGTGACCAGTCCCACACCCAGGACCAGAAGGGCATTGCCCGCCATGATACACGGCATGATCGCCGGAATGGCACCGATGATCGGGCTTCCGTAATAAAGAATGATGTGACCGGCGTGATCACAGAGAGAATAATGCCGCAGGGAATTCCCACACTTAACACCGCTAAGATCAGGCATGCATTGATGACCGGTCCGGTAATATAGACGCTCGTGTTCTTAAAAACTGGCTCACGATACAGATCGCCAGAAGAACCGCTGTCGTTGTGATTTGTTTTGTTGTGATTTTCATCGCTTCCTCCTTCTGATGCAGCACTCCTTCGCAGATGTAATGCACTCTCCCGTCACTGCACCAAAGCAAGCATAATACTTCTCTCTCATAAAATCAAGCCGTCACTCCGCCAGCAGATTCTCCACAAGTGCGCAGAACTCGTCCCGGCTCAGTCCTTCCGACTGCACATTCACGGTCACACCGTTTTTCTTATAGGTCGCCAGATACCGTCCGTGAACGTTCCTCCACTGCTGCCCGCCGGATAATGTGCTGCTGTCACCTTCACACCGGAAACCGTCATCGGCTTTAATCCGCCGGATACATAGGACGTCATCTCCCCATGTCCGTTGAGCGTGCGCGAATGGTAAACCATCCCGCTGTCTCACTGTTCTCATAACGCATGACACAGTTGTCATCGATCACATTGCCATCTGCATCATAGCCAATCTGATACGTTTTTCTCCTCATCCGTCTGCACATAGCCGTCCGGAATCACATCCGAATCACCTTGATTCCGTAATAGTTCTGAAGCTGTTCCTCTGTGAGTGAAACCGTCTTCGCCGCTTCCGCCCCGCAGGCAATCGATGTCTGAAGTTCCTCCACTTCGTTAAAATACCAGTCAATTCCCGCAGCGCTCTCCGGCTGGGCAGCCTCTTGTATACCGTTGCCATCCCCCGCAGTGCTTTGTGCAGCCGCCTCATATTCCTCCGCACTCTCCGCGGTGCCGTCCGGCGCTGCCGCGTCAGATGTCATGTCGCCGTCGGATGCCACTGCCTCATAAGTGTCTGCCGTTTCCGCGCTCTCCGTCTTTGCCATGTCCGTACGCGCGTGGCATTCTCATACTGCTGCCATATTCCGTAGGAACCTCCGATCAAAAAAGAAGTGCTACACAGGCAGCCATCTGCATAAAATGCTTTTGCGCGCTCCGAGATAGCGTACATCCTCGGCTTCCTGTATATAGGCAGGATCCGCTTCGCCGAGCGCATCCAGTAAATCGTCCGTCTTCATATTTTCCGCTCCTTTCCGCCGCTATGAAAGCAGCCCCTCGCGCTCCAGATGTATCCGCAGTTTTCCCCGGACCGGTACAGCGAAGATTTTACCTTGCTCGCTGACCGCAAGCCTCCCGGCAATCGCCCGATGCCATCCATATACCAGTATCTGCGCATGAAAATAATCCGGCTTCACGGTCTAACCCTCCAGGAACCGGTTGATGGACGCCGC
>VOFC01002558.1_pt1 | contig 13837 bp, 25 predicted proteins | sample 5384161 | NCBI WGS metagenome assembly VOFC01 (sample SAMN12384722, study PRJNA508395) | human gut metagenome | isolation source: healthy gut B | host: Homo sapiens | reverse complement strand
CAATGGACATACCATAGCCGTTTATATCACGGCTAAATATGTCGCCAAAAAATCAAGATATGCATATGGATTCAGTCGTCAGCTTCGGTTGCGCTGTGATGCTATTACCGCATGATGAATGTCGCCGTATCCTGAAGAACACGGACAAATATATACCCAAATCAAAATAGATGATATCGACAATCTCGGCGTCAGCGAAATCTGTATCCGCGACCTCTTTTTAAGCCGCTGCTAATTTATTTGATTTAGACAGTAAATAAAGGAGATTTTTATGTCTGCAGGAAAAATATCATTTACTCCCTTTACGGAAGAGATGAAAAAAACACATACCATCCTTATTCCAGGTATCTTTGCCTTTACATTTTTTCCCCTCTTACGTGCGGCTTTTGCAAAGCTGTGGTTATAAAGCCGAAATTCTGCAAAATACCGGTCACGAAGTTATCGAAACCGGTTTAAAAATATGTTAATAACGATATCTGTTATCCGGCGTTGCTTGTTATCGGTCAATTAATTAACGCCTTGGAAAACGGTAAATACGATTTAAACAAAACAGCATTGATTATCAGCCAGACCGGTGGTGGCTGTCGTGCATCCAACTATATTTTTTTCTTTTACGTAAAGCATTAGAAAAAGCAGGCTTAACCCATATACCTGTTATCAGTTTAAATGTTCAAGGAATGGAAAAACAACCAGGCTTCCGCATTACTCTGCCTATGTTCAAAAAATTCTTAGCAGCTGTTGTTTATGGCGATGCCTTGATGTATCTGAGTAATAAAATCCGTCCTTACGAAATTAATCCAGGCACTACTGACGCCTTAGCACAGAAATGGATAAAAAGCTTAGTGATGCCTTTAACAGCGGTAAAATACACAGCGCCAGTAATATACGCAAATTCACGGTAGCCATTGTCAATGAGTTTGCTAATATTCCTATCGACAATCAGACGAAAAACCAAAGTAGGTATCGTAGGCGAAATTTATATCAAATATTCCGCTTTAGGTAATAATAATCTAGAAAAATTCTTACAAAAAACAAAATTGAATATATGCTTCCCGGACTTTTTTTAAATTTCATCATGTACTGTGCTGATACTTATCTTACCGATTACAAACTCTACGGCGGCAGCCTTTTTGAAATACAGTGCTAATAAAAAGGGGTTATGTGGTATCTAAAGCATGTGGAAACAATTCTGCATCAAGCACTTGATGTAGCACCCTTTAGTGCACCTGCTACCTATGCCAGAAACTAAAGCATTGGTTAAGGGCGTTATCGGCTATGGCAGTAATATGGGCGAAGGTTGGCTTTTAACTGCTGAAATGCTAGAATTGGTACATAGTGGGTACACTAATATTATCTGTGCCCAGCCCTTCGGCTGTCTGCCTAATCATATAGCCGGACGCGGCATGATTAACAAAATCAAAGAAATCGCTGCTGAAGCAAATATTTTAGCACTTGACTATGATGCCAGCGCCTCCCATGTAAATCAGGAAAACCGTATTAAATTAATGCTGGCTACAGCAGAATAAGCAATTTCTAACCTGTATTTTCGAAAAAAAAATACAGGTTTTTCTCTTTTCCTTCGACCATCTTGCATAATGAGTATAAAAAGCAAATACAGGGGAAAATCTCTTATTTTATGATATAATAGGGGCTAGAGAATATTTTTTATCATGACATAAAAAACATGAACAGAAAGCTAACGAGGGACCCTTATACATGAGTATTTTTCAATATGTAGCAGAACATTTAGATGAAGACGGCTGCTATACTCCTACAACTCTGCCAGATGAAGAAAAATGCTACCATCAGCAGAGCTCTCGGCAGCAGTGATTCTGCAGTCTATACCATGAATATGCCTGCCAATATGGAAGATGCCAGCAAACTTTCTAAATTACTGCAATTATATAGTGACGAACCGCTACAACCTCATCGCGAGGAAATTTATCATACAGTAAAAACTATGTGCATGGCGGAATATTGTGACCCCCTTAATCTCCGTCTTAGATCAAGAGGACATTAATGACGTCATCTACGCCTTGGCACGACGCTTTTTCTATAACGCTAAAGACCGTGAGCCTGGAAAATTAGCTTACGTACTACTTGGCGTATACGGAATGCAGCGTATCCATAACGAAGACGAAGAATTTTGGCGGGATTTAGTGACTATGGCCCACTGTGAAGAATTTACCTTCGCTTTCCTTTATTCCTGTCGCATCGCCAATTTTCAACCACAAAAAGAAATCTGGGAATTAATCGGCTGTACTAAAGGCTGGGGTAAAATTTTTGCTATTATCGACTGCAAGTGTAAGGATGATGCACACCGCTTGTGGCTTTTAAAGCACGGTATCGAATTAGATGCAGAATATCCACCTATTTCTGTTAAACTTTTTTAGCTGAAACACATTTAGAAGCCTTCCTTACATCTGAACATCAAAGCGAAATTTACAAAAAATGCTATAACTATTTTTAATCAATATCTGCTCATGCTAGTTGAATACCCGGCAGAAGAAATTTTTTACAAATTTCAATCTTGCTCCGATTCATTTACACAACCTTGCTACTAAATTATTACAACTTGCTAAAACAGAAATACAGAAAATCGAAGATCGTTTGGACATCTTAACTATGTCTATTTCCTTACGCCGTCTTGCCGAACAGCAAAAACATGACGCAAATCGACATCAACCAATGCCAAGTATTAATAGCTGAATGTGATAAAATAATTTATACTGCCGATTTGGCTACTGAAGTGGAAAATAACATTTTTTCCGAAGGTCAAGTTAATTATGCAGTATGTGAGCTGGCCTTTGAAACAGATATCGATATCTGGCCGCAATTATACGCTTATTGGCAGGAGCATCTTTTAGAAACAGAGTTATTGCCTATTTTGCTGTCGGCAGCTGACGAAACACGTCGCCAAAGGATTATAAATGATATAGAACGTCAATTAAACGTTTTCGACTGCAAAGAAGATGCTTTATTGACACCGCTGCATTATTTGCAAAGATCATCCAGGTTACGGTGAAAGAATTATCTGTCACGCCCTAACCGGCCTTTATGACTGGCCCTGTGGTGCAGCCTGTGCTATTTTAGAATCTTGGGATAAAAATATATTAACAGCAATATCCGCCAGGCTCTGCTTATAGCACACAACTTAAGCCATAATGAACTGGTAACAGCACATATCGAATCCTTGCTACAGGATAAAAAATTTTCTTTAAAAAATTTTTACAAAAAGAAGCTTAATTATAAACACAAGGTGCACAACAATTTCGTTTTATGCATCAAAGGAGGAAAACTATGGAACTTACCGCCGTTGCACAATTACGCAGAATGGTTTTGGAACACATTTCCCGTTATACTTGGAATGACGTGTTAATCGACCATGTTTACGATATTTTACAGGAAGTACGCGAGGATACTCCTCGTTATCGCTGCTGTGTCTACAAAGAACGTGCCGTATTAAAAACCGCATCGACATGGCTTTAGGCCAAGACTGCAAGGAAAATATTATTGAAGCTAGCAAAATGACTCTGCACGAGCCTGAACGCAAAGATTTACCACTGATTGATGTACTTCCTGCTGCTTGTGACCAATGCCCCATTGACGCTTATTATGTAACAGATGTCTGCCGTCACTGTGTTGCTCATAAATGCATGAATAATTGCCCGAAAAAGCTATCAGCTTAGTACAAAACCGTGCCTTCATCGACCGCACTAAATGTATTGAATGTGGCAAATGTAAACAAGTATGTCCTTATGGTGCTATTATCGAAATTCATCGTCCCTGCGTACGTGCTTGTGCATTAGGTGCTATCAGCATCGGTGAAAACCGTAAGGCTGTCATTGACCACGAAAAATGTGTTTCCTGCGGTGCCTGCCGCAATGCCTGCCCCTTTGGTGCTATTGATGAGCGTAGTAACATTGTCCGCGTTATCACCAGCATTAAAAGCGGTAAAAAGGTTATTGCCCTGGTAGCTCCTTCTATTGTAGGTCAATATGGTTTAAAAATTACCATGGGCCAAGTTTACAGTGCTCTCCACAAAGCCGGCTTTGCTGATATTGTCGAAGTAGGTATCGGTGCTGATATTACTGCTGTTAAAGAAGCTAAAGAATATATCGAAAAGGTTCCTGAAAAAGCAACCATTTATGACCAGCTCCTGCTGTCCGGCATTTGTTAAGCTTGTTAAAACACAAATTCCTGAAGCAGTAGATAAAATTAGTGAAACCGATTCTCCAATGGTTTCTACAGGCCGCTGGGTAAAAGAAAAATATCCGAATGCTATAACTGTCTTTATCGGCCCCTGCATCGCGAAAAAGAGTGAAGGTCGTGAACATAGTGATATCATTGATTACGTACTTACCTTTGAAGAAGCTATGTGTATGTTAGCAGGTAAGGATATTAAATTTGCTGACCAACCGACTAACGAATTTGAACGCGAAGCTTCTAAACTCGGTTTGGGCTTCCCTTTGACTGCAGGTGTAACTGCTGCTGTTGACGATACCGTCCGTGCTATGGGCGGAGAAGTACGTTCTTCCTACTATGCTAGCGGTCTTGATAATTGCCGCCAAGCTGTTACCGACGCTAATGCAGGTAAATTGGATTGCAGTTATTTAGAAGGTATGGCCTGCTCCAACGGCTGTCTTGACGGTCCAGGTACTGTCGGTGATTTCCGCATTACCAAGGTTGCCTTGAACAAATATGCTTGCTACAGCACCTAATCAACAAACAGTTGACGACAATCATACTAAATAACTAACACAAAAAGCTCTTCTCCCTACTTGAGGAAGAAGAGCTTTAATTTTAATTTTAATTTTATTTTTCTTCTTGTTCATGTGAATGCTGTTTTCGTTCCGCTGCATGCTCTTTGATTTCTTTAATAACCTCTGCCGGCAGCTTAGGACGCGGACAATTGGGTCCTGATGGTTTTAAAGTAAAACCTCGACCAAACACGTCATTAACATCATGCACGATAACAAAAGCATCAGGGTCAATCTCACGGCAGATAGAGCGAATCTTGGCTAGTTGTGTAAGCTTGGCAACAACAAACAATACTTCGCGATGTTGGTGAGTAAATGCACCTTCACCATGAATATAGGTTACACCACGACCAACAACCTTAATAATTTCTTCGGCAATTTCATGATGATAATTACTGATGATGATAACATTCTTTTTTTAAAGTCAAAGCCGGTAATAAAGGTATTACAGGTTTTACTCATAATAAAGAAGGTAAGCAAAGTATATAATACCGGCTCAATACCAAATAAAGAAACACTGGCAAAAAGCAGACACAGGTTAAATAAAAACCCGTAGTACTGATGCTGATAGAATAGTTTTTTGAATAATCGCACCGATAATATCCGTACCATCGCTGGAACCACCTACTCTGTACATACAGGCAGAGACACCAATACCATAGAGTACACCGCCGGCAATACAAGCCAAGAGTTTATCATGTACAATCGTATAGTTAGATAAAAAATAAAAAATCTAAAGAAAAAGAAAAAGCCAGAATACCATATAAAGCACTGATGGTATAATGACGATCCATAAATTTATAAGCTAAGAAGAATAGAGGTACGTTACATAACAAGCTTGTTAAGCCCATAGGCATACCTGCAACATAATAAACAAGTACTGCTACACCACCAATACCACCACTGAGCATTTTATTCGGCATATAAAAAACATTTAAGGCTATACCCATGATTGCACAGGCCAAAGTTACCATAAAATAATGGTAAAGATTTTTTTTCATTGTTGTACTCATATAAGACTCCTTAAAAAAAAATTCTTATTGATATAGTAACATTTTTACAAAAAAAAGCAATGATTTAATTATTAAATTCTTAGGGAAATTTCTTGCAATGTAAAATTACCGAATAAAAAGGAAATGAATATGCTAAATCAGGGCAATAATGTTCGAAAAAAACTTGCTATGTTTACTAAAGCAGTATAAAATATTATTGTATACATTTATGGGCAGGTGAACTTTGATGAAAACAGCAATGAACAGCATTACCGAAACTGCATACGCGAAAATCAATCTTGGTCTTGATATTCTTGGCAAACGTGAAGACGGCTACCATGAAGTAAGCATGATTATGCAAAGTGTAAGCTTACATGACACCGTTACCATCACTGAAGGCGGCGCCGGAGAAATTTCTATCTCCACTGACTTACCTGGCTTGAGCTGCGGTAAGGATAATCTTGCTGAAAAGCGTGCATTATTAGCGGCTCATTGCGCCATTATTCCTGAACGTTCACATAGCTTTGAACAAAAAATTTTTTTAGCAGCAGGTCTTGCCGGCGGGAAGCAGTGATGCCGCAAATGTATTACGCGGCTTAAATAGATACTGGAACTTAAATCTGGAAATATATGAGCTGGAACAAATCGCCGCTCAATTGGCGACGATATTCCTTTCTGTATTGAAGGCGGCACCATGCTCGCAACAGGACGCGGCGAAGTATTGACTAAACTACAGGATTTACCGGAAGCAATCGTCGTTTTAGCTAAACCGAGAAATCTGGAGGTTTCTACTGCATGGGTTTATCAGCATTACAATAAAGGTCGTGTAGTACATGCTCCCTGCATTTGGAAACTACAGGAAAGAATGCAGACCGGTCCACGTAATTTAATCCCTTATATGGGTAACGTTCTAGTAAACAGTAACTATTCCTGCACACCCTGTAATTGCCTCTATTAAAGCCAAAATGCTTAGTGCAGGTGCTTACTATACTTTAATGAGCTAATAGGCCGGCCGACCGTCTTTGCCCTTGCCGAAGACCAGCCAACTGCTAAAAATATCATTGAAGCTTTAGCTGAATTTGATGTGGAAACAGCTATCACTACTACTATAGGGAGGATAAAATAAAATGTCCGGACATTTAAAGCCAATAAAACTTGACAGTTATAAAGCCTTTACGTGAGCTTGTCTGCGAAAATATTCGTCAGGCTATTATTGATGGTACCTTCAGCCCGGGTGAACGTTTAATGGAAATTCAAATGGCAGATGAAATGGGTGTCAGCCGTACTCCTGTCCGTGAAGCAATCCGCAAGCTAGAGCTTGAAGGCTTTGTAGTTATGATTCCGCGTCGTGGCACATATGCTGACATTTCTATCAAAGATATTACCGAAATTTACGAAGTACGCACCAGTCTGGATGTTCTAGCAGCAGGCCTGGCAGCCAGAACATATTACCGAAGAAGAATTAGCTACCTTAAACGGTTATTTATTAGAAATCGGCCAACACGTTGCTAATATGGATATGGATAAAAATCGTTGCTGTCGATACTGCTTTTTCACGATGTTTGTACACCGCTAGCCGTAACGAGCGTTTACGTAGTATTATCAACAATCTCCGTGAACAATTAACAGGTATCCGCGGTCGTTCCATGAGCTATCCCGGACGCTTGATTGAAAAACCATGGATGAGCATCGCAATCTTGTAGATGCTATTCGCACGCGATGTAGAGCGTGCCCAACACGCTACGCACGTGTGTGCATATTGAAAAATGCCGAGCATACATTAATGCGTTCTTTATCAGAACATACTAAGAAGGACTAATCATGCAGAAATTTGATGCTTTTATTCTTGCAGGAGGCCAAACTCCTTGGCTGAAGGATTTCTGTAATACCGAATATCGTTGTCTGGTGCCTATTAACAATAAGCGTCTGATTGATTATATTATTTCTTCCTTTACAAGATAGCGGTTCTATCCGCCGCATCGTTATTGCAAAGCATCTGAAGGAGCCGCTAAGCAGCTTGAAGGTACCTTACCTGATGGCGTAAAAGTCTGCTTAGCAGCAGAGGATTTGCCTTTGACAGCAGTAAATGCCGTCAAGGCCTTAGGCACAGACAGTACCGAAAAACTACTCGGTGTTTGTGATGATATTCCCCTTATTACAGGGAAAGAAGTACATGACTTTCTCAGAGAATGTGCAAAATATCCTGAAAAAGAACTTTTTATCCGATTATTCTAAGCAAATCTGCTTAAAGCAATTTCCTGAAGCTAAACGTACCTATGCTACTCTTAGCGATGGTACCTTCACCGGTGGTAATATGATGTTTATGCACAAAAAATATCATTTCTATCGGTCAGGAAAAAAGCTAAAGAATTATTTAAATTACGTAAATCTCCCTTTAAAATTAGCTAACTGGCTGGGCTGGAGTTTTATTTTTAAGGCTATTTTTCATTGCCTTTCTATAAAAAAAAATGCTGAAGAACGTTTTCAAAGCTCATGCAAATTGATAGTAAGGCTATTATTACTAATAGTTCCAGCATCGGTATGGATGTTGATAAGCCTGCTGATTTACAGCTGGTAAATAAATATTTAAGCAAGTAATATTATAATATAAAGGAGCATCTGGGATGGCAGAGCCAAAAGAATTGAGCGTGTAGTAGCACTAACAAAACTTTTAGCCGATCATCCATATCGGCTGTTTTCATTTTCCTATTTTTGTAAAAAAATTTGATATTGCCAAATCAACTCTCAGTGAAGACGTTTTGGCAGTAAAATCTGGTTTAGAGCTGTATGGATTAGGCAAAGTAGAAAACTCTTTCCGGAGCGGCAGGCGGAGTACGTTTTATTCCCAACCATCCTGAAGAAGAGAATCAAGCATTTTTTAGAAGAATTGGCTGAAAAATTAGCAGCCCCGGAACGTATTCTTCCAGGCGGTATGTTATATACTACCGACTTATTATGCGAACCGGAAACAGTAGTACATTTAGGCGAAATCTTCATGACACGCCTACAGCATCTGCAACCTGACTGTATCATGACAGTAGAAACCAGTGGTATTCCCCTGGCCATGCAGGTAGCACGTGCTTTTAATGTCCCTTTGGTTATCGCCCGTTATACTAGCGATATTACCGAGGGCTCCACTGTCAACATCAATTATGTCAGCGGTTCCACCAAAAGCATTCAGACCATGGCCATGCCGAAGCGTGCTCTACAGCCTAACAGCCGTGTCCTGATAGTCGATGACGTTATGAAGGGCGGAGGCACTGCTAAAGGAATGGTTGCCCTAGCCAATGAAGTCGGTGCACAAGTTGTCGGTAAAAGCTTTCTTTTATCGCTACTGCAGTTCCCGAAAAGAAATTAGTTGATGATTACACTGCTTTCTTTCATTCTTCACGATATCGACGAAGAAAACAATGCTATTCATTTAGATATTTGCCAAAATTAATTGGCATCATTACGCCTATATCAACTGTAAGCAGGCAGTCTAAGAGAGAAGTATATTATGTCTAAAGATTTAGTAGCCATTATTCTGGCAGCTGGTAAAGGCACCAGAATGCGTAGCAAATATCCCAAAGTACTCCATAAAGTAGGCGGCAAAGCAATGGTCTGCAGCACGTTATCGACGCAGCCTCCGCTGCTGGCTGTAACGAAAAAAGTTGTTATTGTCGGTCACGAAGCAGAATTAGTAGAAGCGATGGTTGGTGACCAAGGAAAATTGCTCTGCAAGCCGAACAATTAGGTACCGGTCATGCAGTAATGCAAACCGAAGCAGCTTTGAAAGATTTCCACGGTACAGCACTGATTTTATGCGGTGATACTCCGCTTTTAGATGGCGAAGAACTGAAAAAATTCTGCGAAGCACACCAAGAATCCGGTGCAGCTGCTACTGTTTTAACCGCTGTTATGGATAATCCTTTCGGCTATGGCCGTATTATCCGTGATGCTAACGGCAATGTTCAAGGTATTGTCGAAGAAAAAGACGCTAATGCAGAACAAAAAGCTATTAAAGAAATCAACACCGGCATTTACTGCATGGAATGCCCGCAAATGTTTGAAGTATTGGCTACCTTAACTAACAATAATGCACAAGGCGAATATTACCTGACCGATATTCTGGAAAAATTGAATCAAGTAGGTCAAAAGGTTGGCGGACGTAGTTACCGAAGACAGCGATATGGTTATGGGTATTAACTCGTAAACAATTATCCATTGCTGAAGGCGTAATGCGTCAACGTATTTTAGATAAGCTGATGGATGCAGGTGTTACTATTATGGACCCTGCTAGCACCTTTATCGAAGACAGCGTAAAATCGGCCGTGATACTATTATCTATCCGTACACCTGGCTGGAAGGTACTACTGAAATCGGCGAAGATTGTGAAATCGGTCCTAACGCACGCTTTACTAACGTAAAATCGGTAATGATAACCATCTGCAATTCATCTATGGTCATGACTGCGAAGTTAAAAATCATGTTACTGCAGGTCCTTATGTTCATCTGCGTCCGGACACCGTTATCAGCGACCATGTAAAATCGGTAACTTCGTTGAAGTTAAAAAACTCTAATGTCGGCGAAGGCACTAAGCTGCCTCACCTTACCTACATCGGCGACAGCGATATCGGCAGCGGCGTTAACATGGGCATGCGGGCATCACCGTTAACTATGACGGCAAAAAAGAAACATCGTACCATTATCGGTGATAATGCTTTCGTTGGCTGCAACACCAACTTAGTTGCACCTGTAACTGTAGAAGCTAACAGCTATATCGGAGCAGGCGGCACTATCACTAAAGAAGTCCCTGAAAACGCTCTAAGGCAATCGGTCGTGCTAAACAAAAAAAAATATCGAAGGCTGGGCTGAAAAAATACAGAAATAGTTAAAAAGTTTACAAAAAACTTGTAGAAACACTGCTTTTTTAGTGTATAATTGATATAGCTTTTTAGTCCTTGCGACTATTTTAAAAACATCAAGGCGATATTTGGGGGATTGGACATGTTGTCTGACGAGAATAAGTTAAGAATTTTTACCGGTAATGCAAACCCTGATTTAGCACGCGAAATTGCTGCTACCTGGGTACTACTGTTGGTGATTCTGTTGTTAACCGTTTTAACAATGGCGAAATCCAAGTTATGATTAATGAAAGTGTTCGTGGTAAGGATATTTTCATCGTACAACCTTACCTGCGGACCTGAAGTTAACGATAACATCATGGGAACTGTTGATTATGGCAGATGCATTCAAATCCGCGCCGAGCGCTAACCACATCACTGCTGTTATTCCTTTCTATGGTTATGCTCGTCAAGACCGTAAAGCTCGCGGTCGTGAACCTATTACCGCAAAACTCATGGCAGACTTGCTGAAACTGCAGGTATTACCCGCGTAGTTACCATCGACCTGCATGTCTGCACAAATCCAAGGTTTCTTCAATATTCCTTTCGATCATATGCCTGGCGGCCCGCGCTGGCTGAATACATCAAAGAGAAAACCTGGACGATATGGTAGTTGTTTCTCCGGATTTAGGTGGTGTAGGCCGTGCACGTGGCTTCGCTGAAATCCTCAATGCTCCTATGGCTATCATTGATAAACGTCGTCCTGAACCTGGTGTTGCTGAAGTTATGAACTTAATCGGTAACGTTGAAGGTAAAAACTGCATCGTAGTTGACGATATGGTTGATACTGCCGGTTCCTTAACCGAAGGTGCTCGTGCACTGAAGAAAATGGGCGCTAAAGCAATCTATGCTTGTCGCACTCACCCGATTCTGACCGATCCTGCTTTAAGCCGCATCGCTCAATCCGATATTACTGAATTAGTTGTTACCAATACTATTCCTTTGGCTCCGTCCAAAAAACATCCGAAAATCAAAGTATTATCCATTGCTCCGATTTTTGGCAGAAACCATTTTACGCATCTACAATGATTGGTCTGTAAGCCAACTGTTTGACGTAAAAAATAAGCTTATGATTAAAAAGGCTTGCCTTAGGCAAGCCTTTTTATTTTACTACACATTATGAGAATTTTTATATTATTATCAGCTGTGCCATTTTTGGCTACTGCCCTGCTTTGGCTAGGACGCTTTAATTATCTTAAACGCAGACAGCGGCCGATTTTAGTCAGCTTTAAGTATGCTTGTGAGCGGTACATTGCTTTTGCTTGCTGTACTGCCTGGAAACAGCTTCTACGGACCTGTTATTACTCATGGCCCACGTGCTGCAAGTAATAATTTCTTTAGCAATAATTTAGCTGCATCACAAACAACTAAGCCGCGTATTGCTTTAACATTTGATGATGGTCCTTATCCACCTTATACACAGGATTTATTAAAGGTATTGTCTGCCAAAAACGTTCACGCCACCTTCTTTATGGTCGGAGATAATGCTGCCCATTATCCCGATGTTGTTCAAGCAGTCCACAGGTGGTCATGAAATCGCTCTACATGCAGGCTATCATGTTGACCTGTTAAAATTAGGTACTCAAAAGCACAAGCTAATATTACTTACGGCAAGCATACCTTAGAAAGAATTACAGGCCAGCAAATTAAATATATGCGTCCACCACACGGTTTTAAAGATTGGCATGTACTTCAAATTATGCAACACGAAAACCTGCAAGCAGTTAACTGGAATATCATTCCCGTGACTGGACTAATCCAGGTGTAGAAGTAATTGCTGATCGTGTCTGCGGCGAAGCCAAACCTGATGCTATCGTACTACTCCATGACGGTGACAGTCCTAAAAACAAAGCGTCCCGCGAGCAGACCATTGCCGCTGTAAGCCTTATTATCGACCGCTTACGTGCCCAAGGCTATGAATTTGTTACTATTGATCAATTAATCAACGAAAAATTAAAAGGAGAATTGTCTAACATGAAATTAATCGTCGGTTTAGGCAACATCGGCCGTGAATACGAAAACACTCGTCATAATATCGGCTTTATGGTTGTCGATGAGCTTGCTAAACAATTAGGTGTCACCTTCAACAAAGAAGACCGTAACGCTTACTGTGCTGAATATCGTGCACCCGAAAAAAATTCTTATTATTAAACCTACCACTTATATGAATCTCAGCGGTGTAGCTGTTGGTCAATATGCTAACTTCTATCATATCGACCCGGAAGATATTGCTGTCATCCAAGATGATATGGATATGCCGTAGGCCAATTGCGTATCCGCCGTAAAGGTAGTGCAGGTGGTCATAATGGCATCAAATCCATTACCGAGCATTTAGGTACTGATGAATATCCTCGCTTTAAAGTAGGTATCGGTCATCCTGCCCGCAATAATAAAGCAGTTGTAAACCATGTTCTGCATCAATTTCAAGGCGAAGACAAAATTACCATTGATGAAAGATTAAAAATATGAGTGTTTGCATTAAAAATGTGGATTGAAAGCGGCGATATTGAAGAAGTTATGCAAATGTATAACAAAAGAAAAATAATGCCTAACAAAAGACTGTTACGAAAAAAATTCCGTAACAGTCTTTTTTTATCTTTAGTTAAAAGAAAATTATTCAAAACGACCCTTCATAACCAGTTCACCGTTTAAAACAGCAGTTTCACCTTTAGCAAATAGACTGGCAATATCAAGATTTTCATCCAATACCAGTAAGTCAGCATCAGCGCCTACAGCTACACAACCTTTAACACCTGTTTTAGCCAACAGTTCTGCCGGAGTAGAAGTCAACAGCTTCAAAGCCTCTTCCAAAGCTAAGCCACGACGTACAAGGCTCTTAATAGTCTTATGCAGGAATTCGGGAGATGCATAAGTCAGACCGATGTATTCGCCGGATTCATCAAAACGAGGTTGAGAACCAAAAGCATCGCTAGACAAAGTTACATGGTCTGCAGTTACACCATCACGATGCAGTAAGTCAAAAATCTTCTCTGCATAGTCTTCCATATCCTCATCGGTACCACCTGCGGTGCAATCCATATAACCGCCCATACGAACTAATTTTACGCCTTCCTCAATTAACTCCGGAGTACGCAGCATATGAGTAGGCAGGAAGTTTTAGCAGGTACATCAGCATGTTCTAAAGCATAGAATAAGGGGTCAAGTTTACCTTTTACCACTACCCATGTGCATAGTTACT
>VOFC01006512.1_pt1 | contig 13847 bp, 19 predicted proteins | sample 5384161 | NCBI WGS metagenome assembly VOFC01 (sample SAMN12384722, study PRJNA508395) | human gut metagenome | isolation source: healthy gut B | host: Homo sapiens | reverse complement strand
CAGGGGAGATGCTCGCTGCAGCCAGGACCTCCTCGGTCATGGCGATATAAGGGGCGGACTCGGCGCGGAGGTGAGGGTGAGGGTACTGTCTCCCGGCAGCAGAGGTAAGGCCAGCAGCAGGGCGGGAGACGAACTGAGAGGAGACGTCCCCCGGGGAGGACATAGGTTCCGGGACCCAGCTCCCGGACAATGGAGGCCAAGCCGCCCGCCGGCGGACACATGCCGTGGCGGGACCGTGCCCGCTGTGCGGCTCTAAGGGTCAGCAGGCCCTCCGGTGGAACACGGCATATGCCCAAAGCGCCCACCAGGGCAGGAGAAAGCGCGCAGGGTGGCGCCGCTCTCCCGGCAGGCAGGATGCTGCCGGGGCGAGGGGGAGGGGGGCGCACTTCATAGGCCTCCGGCGTGATTTCCTTTGATTATCGGCGCCCAGAGCCTGCAGACAGGACAGGGTGGCGCGGATAGTCTCTCACAGACGCCCCCCGGCAATGAATGGTGACCGGGGCCCGGCTCGCGGCGGCGATGAAAACCGGTGGGCATAGGACTTGGAGAGGCGGGAACGGTGACCCGGCCTGTGCGGGGGCCGAGGGAGAATGATTTGATCATGATAGACCCGTCCCGAAGCCAGGGAAAACAAAAGTCCCGGGCCGGGATCGTCTCCACCCGGCAGCGGCCTAGCCAGCCTCCGGCAGGATGAGAGCAAGCAGTCCCCCGGCGCTTCTTGTCGGACAGGGGCGGCCCGGGCGATGGCCTGGGCGGAAAAATCCGTGTAATGGGTAAGGGAGGCCAAAAAGACGCTCCAGGTCGGAAAGGCCTCCGGAGTGCAAAGACCCCGGTGGCAGGCGGCCCGGGTGAGGACGGCCATGCCTATGGCCCACCGGCTTCTGGCCGTGGGAAACGGCATAGTGAGAGCAGCTCTCGATGGCGTGGCCCACCGTGTGGCCGAAGTTCAGGAGCCGACGGCAGCCGGTGTCCCATTCGTCGGATTGGACAAAGTCTCTTTTTAATCTCTACGCAGGCGGAGATCACCTGCTCCGGCAGCCGGGAGACCGGCCTCCGAGAGCAGGGGCGGAGTAGAGGGGGTCGCCGGAGATGGCGTATTTGACAAGCTCCCCACAGCCGTTTTGATATTCCTGCGGAGGGAGCGAGCAGCGGTCCGGATCGCACAGCACCAGGGCGGGCTGGATGAAATGCACCCACCTGATTCTTGCCCCCGGGGGAGGTTCACAGCGGTCTTGCCGCCCACGGAGGAGTCCACCGCCGAGAGCAGGGTGGTGGGCACCTGTACATAGGGAATGCCGCGCTGATAGGTGGCGGCGGGCAAAGCCCGCCAGGTCTCCTGCTACGCCGCCGCCCAGGGCAACGATCAGGTCGCTGCGGGTGAAGCCTGCGGGTCAGGGAGGGCCTGCTGCAGGGCGGCATAGGTCGAAAGAGTTTTGGAGCGCTCCCCATGGGGAAAGACAAAGCGCCGGGCAGAAGCCCGCGTCCCGGAGGGAGCGCCCGCCGCCGGGCCATAGAGGGCGGACACCGTGTCATCCGACACCACCATCACGGACCGGGGGGCGGCGAAAAGGCCCCGCAGCTGCACGCCCAGGTCGGACAGCAGGCCGCTGCCGATACGAACCTCATAGGGGTGGGGAGGCGCTGATGGAAACGGCCCTCATAGTTCCGAGCTCCTGCGCACCGCCGACACCTGGCGGCTCAAACGGGCAAACTGCTCCGGCAGCAGGGCCTGGCCCCCGTCGCACAGGGCGTGGAGGGGGTCGTTGTGGACCTCAATGAGCAGGCCGTCACACCCGCAGGCGGCGGCGGCCAGGGCCATGGGCGGCACCAGGGAGGCACGGCCCACGGCATGGCTGGGATCTACGATGACGGGCAGGTGGGTCAGCTCGTGGAGCAGGGGAACGGCGGAGAGATCCAAGGTGCTGCGGGTGCCGCCGCTGAAGGTGCGGATGCCCCGCTCGCAGAGAATGACGTTTTCGTTGCCGCCGGAGAGAATGTACTGGCACTGAGAAGCAGCTCCTGCACCGTGGCGGCAGGGCCGCGCTTGAGCAGCACCGGCTTGCGGCAGCGGCCCAGGGCACGCAGAAGATCGTAATTCTGCATATTCCGGGCGCCTACCTGGAGAATATCCACGTCCTCAAACAGAGGCAGGTCAGTGGCGCTCATAATCTCGGAGACAACGGGCAGGCCCGTTTCCCGGAGGGCGGTGCGCAGAAGCGCCAGCCCCTCTTCCCGCAGGCCGGAGAAGCTGTAGGGGGAGGTGCGGGGCTTATAGGCGCCGCCCCGGAGGAGCTGCGCCCCGGCAGCCTGACGCTGCGGCGATGGAAAGGAGCTGCTCCTCTGACTCCACGGTACAGGGGCCGGCCATGAGACAGAAATGGCCGCCGCCGATGAATACATCTCCCACCTGCACCACGGTGTCCGCCGGGTGCGAGCGGCGGAGGCCAGGGGGAGGGATCCACCAGGGGCAGGACGCTCTCCACCATAGGGAGAGAGGAAAGAATACCGGTGTCCGCCCGGTCTGTTTGCCCTGAAAGCAGCAGGATGGTCTTGCCCCTGACAGAGCTGCCTGGTGGCGGTCAGGCCCAGGCCCTCCAGGTAGGCGGTGAGCCGGGCATCCTGCTGGGGGTGAGATGTCTTTATTCAGCACAAGGATCATGGTTTTCCTCCTCCGGGTTTGCAATAAAAAACGCACAGGTAACTACCTGCGCGGCAAGGTCGGACAGCGGTGGCCGGCCAAAAAGTCGTTACAGGCCATGGCTGTATATTTTTGATTTAGTATAAATGATTTTATCACGGTTCGGAGAGTGTGTCAACCTTTTCCGGCCAAAAGGGAAGGGGTGTCTGCAGGTTTGTAAAGCGTATTGCATATGGAACAGGGAGCGCTGCGGGCGACAGCCGGGCATGCATACCATGCGGTCAAGCTGCGAAGAAAATTTCGGAAGAATAGGCGGATTACTCGGGCCTTCAGCGGGGAATAGGGGCGATTTAGCCTTACCTTATGAGACCATAATCTGCAAATCCCTTTTATCCCGATCCAATAGTACGGTTCTTCTATGCCAATGGCATTTTTTTCACAAAGCTATTGACAAGTTGAAGGACATGTTGTATCCTTTCCTCAGATGTACGAACATTATTACATTATTGGAGGCTATGATGAAAGGTAAAACATATGCTGAGATCAAACACCAGTATGAAGCGCTTAAAGCCACATCTGCCCTCATCGCTGAGCGCAGAGAGGCGCTGTGCGACTTTTTGGAAAGCGGCTGCACCGGCACACATTGTGGTGCTCGGGTGCGGGTCGAGCTCAGCTGAGCACAGCGCTGGCCAGCAGCTTAAATCTCTCCCAGGATATTCCTGCAGTAAGCATCCCCGCAGGTGATCTTTTGGTTCATCCACAGTGGTACACCCACGTGATGACCGGGGCCCTTTGTCATCACCCTTTCCGCCCGGTGAAACCAGCGAGCTTATTTATTCGCTCCAAAAAATCCGGAAGGATTTCCCGGCCAACAAGGTCCTGTCCGTCACCTGTGTGTGCGATTCCCAGGTGAAGAATTACACGGATATGCTCCTGAGCTTCCCTGGGCCTTTGATGCCAGTGTTTGCCAAACCAGCTCCGTTGTAAACCTGTATGCTGCGCTGGAGCTTATCATTGGATATGTCACCGGGGACGAGAAAAAGGTGGCCGATATTCATTGGCTTGCCGAAAACGGAGACGCATATCTGTCCGGTGTAGAGCCGCTGTGAAGGAGCTGGCGGCAAAGCCTTGGAATAATGTCACCGTGCTTTGCGACGGTGAGGCAAACGGTCTGGCTGAGAAGGCGCCCTTGCCTTCAACGAGATCGCATACAGACCCTCCATGTGCAAGCATATACTGGACCTACGGCACGGGCCCTATCGTGCTGATAGATTCTGAAACCCTTGTCCTGGCCTGCCTGAATAATGACAATTTTGAGTATCAGCGTGGGCTTATTGCCGATGTTGCCAAAAAGGCGCTCTCATCGTTGCCTTCAGTGCAGAAACGCTGCCTGCGCTGGATGGCGTATCTGCCCAATTCAGTGTAAAGCAAGAGCTGCACCCTGTGGCTGCCGCCCTTGCCATGATGCCCATTGCGCAGCTCCTTTCCGTCTACAAGGCTGCCGAGATAGGCGTCGACCCGGACAATCCGGATGGTCTCGATGCCTGGATAAAACTCAACTGACACATAGTAAGGCGCGTCCTGCGTCTGCGCAGGAGGATTTTTCAGCGCATGAAATCTCCCTCCCCATGCCGCTCCTCCCCTGCAAAAAATCGAGGCAGAGAGTCTCTGCCTCGATTTTTATTCACAAATCGCCTTGCAACCCATGCTTCTTATCTATATCGGCCGGGAAAGCCCGCCATTTACCAATCCGATTTTTCCGGGCAAAGGCCGCAATGACGCTCTCTATGCCGAAAAAAGTACCAGATATACCGCTACCAGATAGCTGATGGCACGGATGGTCAAGAACGAGAGCATGGGGCTAAAGAGCATCATAAAGCCCAAAATCAGGCCCAGAATGTTGAGAAACAGGGAGAAATAATAGTAAAACGAGTTGCCGATCAGCCGGACCAGATTCACCCGGGTTAGGCCGGAAATGCAGTGGGCAATGAACCAGATAGGCATCAGGATGGTCAGCGCCCACTTGCCCACGTTGGGATTAGCCAGCAGCATAATGCCGCACATAACGCTCAGAATCCCCGCAATCAGCGACAGCATAGGCCCAAACCCGGTGAACCGGGACAGGCGCACATACACCACAATGTCCTCAATGCCCAGGGCAATGGCGATGATGCCATAGACTACCACCAAGCCTGAGAGCATGCTCTCGGGCCTTGCAAAGGTGAACACGCCCAACAGGATCAGCAGAATGCCCGCAATCAGCTCACTCCAGCCGAAGCCGCCTTCCCTTTTCATTTCGCAGCCCCTCCTTATCCTGCAGGATCTTCATGAATTCGCTTCCGGTGATGGTTTCCTTTTCATACAGGTATTTGGCCAGCTCATCCAGTTTGCTCCGATGCTCTGCCAGCAGGCGGCGTGCCTTTTCGTGTTGAGCTTTCACGGTCTCCACCACTTTTTGTCGATCTCCTTCTGGGTGTCCGCCGAGCAGGCCAGGGAGGTATCTCCGCCCAGATACTGGTTGGTCACCGTTTCCATAGCTACCATGTCAAATTCATCCGTCATGCCGTATCGGGTGACCATGGCCCGGGCCAGCTTGGTGGCCTGCTCAATGTCGTTGGAGGCGCCGGTGGTGATCTGACCGAACACCAGCTCTTCCGCCGCCCGCCCGCCGGTAAGGGTGGCAATTTTATTTTCCAGCTCCTCCTTGGTCATCAGGACCTTGTCAGTCTGCTCCACCTGCATGGTGTAGCCCAGGGCGCCGGAGGTGCGGGGAATAATAGTGATCTTCTGCACCGGGGCGGATTCCGTCTGCAGCGCCGCCACCAGGGCGTGGCCGATCTCGTGGTAGGCTACCACCTTCTTTTCTGCATCGGTCATGATGGCATTTTTCTTTTGATACCCGGCGATGACCACCTCGATACTTTCCTCCAGGTCCGCCTCCTTTACCACCGTGCGCCCGTCGCGCACGGCCCGCAGTGCCGCTTCGTTGATGATGTTGGCAAGCTCCGCGCCGGAGGCGCCGGACGCCATGCGGGCGATTTTGTGGAAGTCCACATCCTCTGCCGTCTTGATCTTCTTGGCATGGACCTTCAGGATCGCCTCACGGCCGGCCAGATCCGGCAGCTCCACCGGCACTCGCCGGTCGAAAAACGGCCTGGGCGGGTCAGGGCCGGATCCAGGGACTCCGGGCGGTTGGTTGCTGCCAGAATAATCACGCCGTTGTTGCCTTCAAATCCGTCCATCTCGGTGAGCAGCTGGTTTAGAGTCTGCTCCCGCTCATCGTTGCCGCCGATCTGCCCGTCACGCTTTTTGCCGATGGCATCAATCTCGTCGATAAACACGATGCACGGCGCCTTCTCCTTAGCCTGCCTGAAAAGGTCCCGGACTTTAGAGGCGCCCATGCCCACAAACATCTCTACAAATTCAGACCCGGACATGGAGAAAAACGGCACCCCGGCCTCGCCGGCAACCGCCTTGGCCAGCATGGTTTTGCCGGTACCCGGAGGCCCACCAGCAGCACACCCTTGGGCATGGACGCGCCTGCATCGGAATATTTCTTGGGGTTGTGCAGATAGTCTACGATTTCCGCCAGGTTTTCGCTTGGCCTCGTCCTCTCCGGCCACGTCGGCAAAGCGGATGCCGCCGGAGGAGGGCACGTAGACCTTGGCGTTACTTTTTCCCATGCCGAAGGTCATGGCATTGGGCCCGCCGGCCTGGGACATCATTTTCTTGGCCATATACTGCCCTAAAATCGCAAAAATAGCGATGGGCAGGATCACGCTGAGGAAAAAGCTCAGCAGCGGCGACATTTCACCTGTGATGTTTCGGGTAAATGTTGCTCCGGCGGCGTAGAGCCGGTCCGTCAGTGTGGCGTCGTCCATTTTCCCGGTTTTGTAGATCTGCTGTTCCTCCTTATCCGTGAACACGATCTCCGAGTCGTCCACCTCCACATTGCCGATGTTCTTCTCCTCAATCATCTTCATAAAGGTGCCGTAGTCTACCTCCTTCACCTGGTGAGTCTCCAGCAGCGGTGCAACGACCATATTAAAAATCAGTATGACCAGCAGAACGATGCCGTAGTAGTAGATCAAAGGCTTTTTTGGTGATTTGACCTCTTTCATAGGGTTACCTCCCTTACGTCGTGTGTATCTCGCCCCTGCCGGTGCAGCTGCCGGGGCGCGGTAAAACAATAAAGGAAAATCCCACACGAATGTACAGGATTTTGGCGGGAGCGGATGGCTTTTTTCGCCGAACTGCTCCAGGGTTCGACCTGCAATCAAATTGGTGGAGGCGAGGGGAGTCGAACAATTCTAGGTTTTCTCCTCTGAAATAAAAAGCAATTTGCTTGCAAAAAATATCAGAATAAAAACCGCAAAATATTCCGATTCTTCGCCTATTACCCACGAATCTCACTTGCAAATCTGAAAGCATTTTACTTTCATCCGCGGCAACAGTCAAGTAGCACTCATTTTTCCGCCAGTTTTTCGACCTTGGCATATCGCTATCTATACAATTCAGCCTTTGATATGACCGTGGTCACATCAGTGGATGTATTCATCGTCATCATAGTACATCTTCCCACCACTGAAGTCGAGATTTACGCCATCCAACTTCGAATCGTTCTCTGTGTGCAGGATTATCGCTTCTCCAACGATCGGAACTAGAAGTGATTTGCTTGCGCTTTTTGGGAAGCGATCTATAAACAACATCGATACGCATTTTTCTAGTCGGTATTACACCCTGCCACATACCATATATACCTCTCAGCTTGTATCATTTGAAACGGCAACCACGCCAAGCTTGCTTGAGGGGATTCTAAGTTTGATATATAGACTTCCTAAGCAAATGTTTTCTGAGCAGACCTTACGCTTTGGAACAAAGAAAATCCTCAGCGATAAGAAGAAAAAACGAAGAATAAAAATGAGGTAGATTCAGAGAAAGAGCCCGAGGAGGATTTAGAGCAGAAGTCCGAGGCGGATTCGGAGGAGAATTCCGGAGCAAACTCGGAGACGGAGCCCAAGATAAACCCGAATCTTATCTATACAGCGGAGAAAATTATAGGGTGGTGTCAAGTAAATGGCTTTCCATTTATGGGCGAATTTGATAAGCAAGCGGGAATTATTCATCGAAGCAGAAACGGGAAATTAAGATCCGCGCTTCACGCAGCCTCAATAAATGCTCGTTTTTCTTTTTCTCACTTGAAAATTTTCTATTTCACCTTAATGAGATTGGAAATGCCTATTATCTCTATACAGGAATCAAAGGACAAGTGGATAAAGAAACCCAGCCCATTTTGTTACATCTTCTGATAAATGGACTGGTTTGGTATGCATTACGATGATTTAGGAAGTCATTGCTAAGGATAGCAAGACGGCTACAGCGGAAAGAATTCAAGAAGATTTGAGAAGAAATATGACAAAATCAACTTTAGAAGCAAGAATTTCATTTGAAAAGGGCTTCATATTGATGTTGTTGGGATTCCCTTTTTGATGTAGCATTTTACCAGTTGGCCAATTTGATGTATGATGACGAACTGGAGCTTAGGTTTGTCCTATGTGCAATGCATTCTTTTGTTCCAAAGCATAGAAATCAAAAATATTGCGACTCTGGAGAATGCTATCCACAAAAAGGCTTATAAACGGAAAAAAGCTGCTGAAAAACAAAGAAACAGCCAAAACTCAAAGGCTTGACTGCTTTCTCAAGTGCATATTTTATAAACAGCAAGGCAGCGTGTTTTCTAAGCACGCTGCCTTGTTGCTACACGCCCCATCACTGTGACGGCAAAGCCGCCGACATAGAAATAGGGTTTTGTGTAATATTGTGTTGGTGGGCGTGACGTTTCTGGACGGAACGGGGGCCCTACCGCCGCAGGCCCACGGAGGTGATCGTGTGCGCCTTCAGCCGCAGCTACATCATTCCGGTGAAGAAGCTGGTGCAGCAGCTCGATCCCGATGCCTTTATCATCGTGTGCGACACCCACGAGATCCTGGGCGAGGGCTTCGGCAGCTATGATCCCAGGGACTGTAAGCCCCGGGGCCTTTAATATTTGCGAAGAGATGTAGAAATAGGAGATGAGCGCTATGAAATACGCCCTGATTAACGGCATCCTGCTGGACGGCAACGGAGACCATGCAGCCCCGGCCGGGCCTGAGTATCCTTGTAAACGGCGACCGGATCGAGGCCATCGTCCCCGCCGGCACGGAAGGATCGGATTATGAAAGGATTGACCTGGCCGGCGGCTATGTGATGCCGGGGCTTATTAATCTCCATGTCCACCTGCCTGCCTCGGGAAGGCCCACCGTCAAGCAGAAGGACACGAAAAAGATCGTCCGTCTGATGACCAGCAACGCCCTCCTCCGGGCCGTTACCTTCCGGGTCTGCGCGGGCTATGCCAAAACGGAGCTGCTCTCCGGCGTGACCACCCTGCGCTCCGTAGGCGGCATTCCAGGCGGTGGATTCCTGCCTGCGGGATAAGATCCTCTCCGGCAAGGCCGTGGGCCCCCGCATTCTGGCGGGCAACATGGCCGTGTCCGTGCCCGGGGGCCATATGGCCGGGTCTCTGGCCTATGAGGCTGCCTCTCCGGAGGAGGCGGCGGCTCTGGTGCGGAAGATCGCAGAGGATAAGCCCGATCTTATTAAGCTGATGATCACCGGCGGTGTGCTGGACGCCAAGAGCAAGGGCGAGCCCGGGGAGCTGAAAATGCCCCCGGAGGTGGTGAAGGCCGCCTGTGACCAGGCCCACGCCCTGGGCCTGCCGGTGGCCGCCCATGTAGAGAGCCCCCAGGGGGTCCGGGTGGCCCTGGAGGGCGGGGTGGACACCATTGAGCACGGCGCCAAGCCCGATGAGGAGATCTTGCGCCTGTTCAAGGAGCGCCATGCCTGCCACATCGCCACTATTTCCCCGGCTCTGCCCTACGCCATGTTTGACCGCAGCGTCACCGGGGCATCGGAAACGGAGCAGTACAACGGTAAGCTCGTCATGGACGGCATCATCGACTGCGCCAAGGCATGCCTGAAAAATGGCATCCCCGTGGGCCTGGGCACTGACACCGGCTGCCCCTACATCACACACTACGACATGTGGCGGGAGGTCTATTACTTCCACAAGCTCTGCAATGTCTCCAATGCCTTCGCTCTGCACACGGCCACCCTGGGCAATGCCCGGCTGGTGGGCCTGGGGGGCGGAGACCGGCTCCCTGGAGCCCGGCAAGTGTGCCGACCTTTCGTCGTTACAGGGGGAAATCCCCTGGAGGATCTGAAGGCCCTCCGCCATATCGATCTGGTCATGGGCCGGGGAAACCTGATCCGTGCCCCCCCAAAGGTCAAAAAAAAATAGAGAAGGCCGAGGCGGGAGTTGGACAAATTCCTGTAAAAAGCAAGAAAATAAGCAAAAAGAGCCGCCGCAGGATTTTCATTCTGTGGCGGCTCCGCTTATGCAATAAAAGTGCCGGCGGCTGGGCCTACGCCCGCTTTCCAGCCTTTTCTCCCCTCCAGGTGACGAGTCGGAATACCGTGGATACCAGCAGGATGCCCACTGCCAGAGACCCGGCAATGCCCAAAGTCTCCAGCCCCTTGGCCACGGCCTCCATGGTTTTTCTCCCTCCAGCCCCAAGCTCATGGTGTAATACACACCGGCCCCGGGGAGCATGGGCAGAATGGCAATGACCAGATAGGCATGGCCGGGCATCTGCGCACCCGGGCCATGGTCTCGGCGTACACCGCCGCCAGCAGGGCGGCGAACAGGTTGGCTGTGTATACATCGCAGCCCAGCGCCCGGCACAGCAGATAGAGCGTCCAGGAGGCCGCTCCGCCCATCATGCACAGCACCATGCCCCGGCCATGGGTGTTGAACAGGATGCAGAAGCCGCAGCAGCCTACGAACACCGCAATGGCCTGCACCCATGCCGGCCAGCTGACGATGGCGGAGCCTGTCCGGCCATAGAGACCTGCGGTCAGCTGCCAGGCCGCTGCCGTGCCCAGGGCGATGGCCAGGGCGGACAGCACCACGGACACAATGCGGAAGACACCGGAGTTGGTGTCCCCGTAAATGATGTCGCGCATGGAGTTGGTGATGAGCAGGCCCGGCACCAGGAGCATCAGTGCGCCGATGATGGCCGCGTCAGGACTGTTGAGCCAGCCCAGCCCCGCCGCCGCGTAGGCCGGCAGCGCCATCAGGCACGCGGCCAGGATCGTGCTGAAAACGAGTTGACCTCCCGCTTTTCCATGAAGTGAGTGACAAGGCCGATGATCAGCCCCATGAGCCCCGCCCACAGGCAGTCCAGCAGCGTTCCGCCGAACACGATGCAAAAGCCCAGCCCCGCTAGAATATTGCCCAGATAGATCACGCCCGTGTGATAAGTCCGGCAGGATGCCAGAGTTTCCTTCAGCCAGGCCATGGCCTCGTCCACGGTTGGCTTTTCCGCGCAGATGCGGCGGCTTACGGCGTTCAGCTTTTCCAGCTTCTCCAGGTCGTTTCCGTGAAAGCCGATGCGCCGCATGATCATCAGCGGCTTTCCCGTGTCGGCCTCCAGACTGATGGAGATGCTGTTGGGGATGGCGAATACCTCGCACTCTACGCCGTAGGCTGCCAAGATCCGGTGGACGGTGTCCTCCACCGGAAGGTTTCCGCCCGGACATAGCCATGTGATAGCCCATGGTAGCCGCCAGGTCGGTGAGCAGATAGTAATCCATAAGCAGTTGCTCCCTGTGTGTTTTTCGTAGATTCCGGCGGCAGTTCGCCGCCACGAGCGACAGTATAGGCACGCCGGCGGCAATTGTCAACCGGTTTGCCCCGGGAAACAGGGAAAATTTCATCTCAGACTGCGGCTTACTTTTCCTGCACTTCCTTCCCGCTGACATGTTCAATGGTGATTTCAAACATCTGGGCGGCCCGTCCGCTGGCGGCGATCTCCCGGTCGGCCAGCTGCTCCTCCGGATAATATTTCATGGCGAACTGCTTCAGCCGCCGGGTGGCCTCCGGGCCACTTTCCATCAGGCGGCACCGGCCGAACACCACGGCGCTCTGCAGATATGGCGCCCATGCTTCGTCCCGGAGGGTCTCGCCGCCGCACACCGTGAAGCACACCTTGTCGCAGGCCCGGAGGGCGTCGACCTTTGTGGCCCGCCCGGGCGCCATGGAAGTAGATCTTTCGGTTTTCCGGGTCGAAGAGAAAATTGATGGGGACGGCATAGGGGTATCCGCCCTCACCGTTTACGGCCAGAACACCCCGGCGGCAGTGCAGCAGAAGCTGCTCCGCCTGCTCCGGGGAGATCTCATTTTTCTTTTTGCGGATGGGTCTGAACATGGCTTTTCCTCCTGTAGCATATTTGTACTGTGCGGTGCTTTCGCGCGGAATGCTCCGGCTCAGATGCCCGCCTCATCCTGCAGCAGCATCCGCCGCAGCTGCTGGGCGGCCATACTCAGCGGCTGATTCTTCCGCTGGAACAGGTAGATACTGCGGGGCGGGATCGGCTGGGCCAGGGTGAGGGGATAGATCCCGGTGAGCTCCGGAGATCCCAGGAGCATCTCCCGGGGAACAAAGCCGATGCCCAGGTCGCTGCGAACCACAGGGAGCACCTGATCGACGGTCTCCACCTCTATATCCGGACAGAAGGGCAGATCGCACCGGCGGAAGAGGTCGGCATAGAAGGTATGGGAGGATGTGCCGGATGTAAGGCAGATGATGGGGTGATCCGCAAGCTCGGCCAGAGACAAGGCCTTTCCCGCCAGCTGGGAAAAGCCGGCTCCGCAGACCGGCACCTCCTGCACCTCGGCGACTTTTTGCTTTACCAGGGAATCCGGCACGATCGATCCTTCGGATACCACGGCGAGGTCGGCCAGGCCGTTCTGCACAGCGGCCAGCCCCTGGGGTGTTGAATGGTTGGTCAGGCAGATGCGGACGTGGGGGAACTCCCGGCGGTACCGGGCAGGACCCGCAGCAGACACCCCTGCAGGGCAAGACCGCTGGCGGCAATGCGCACGGCACCCGCCTGCAGGCTCTGACCGGAGAGCAGCTCCGCCTCGCCGGCGGCGATGCTCTCAAAGGCGGCGGCAATGTGCGTGTAGAGCTTTTCCCCCCTCTGGCGTCAGGCGAACCCCCTGGGGGAGCGGAAGAACAGGGGGCAGCGCAGCTCAGACTCCAGCCGCCTTATCATGCGGGTCACATTGGGCTGGTCGTTGTAGAGCGGCCGCGGCCTGGGAAAAGCTCTTGTATTTGGCGGCGTAGTAGAAAACGCGATAGCTGTCATAGCTGATGTTCACGATGCGGTTCTCCTCTGAAAATAAGACGTAAAAAGCTGCTAAAGCTTTGCGTGTATAGACCCGGTGTCGACCCTGGTGCAGGCGGAAAGCTTCTGGGGCAGGCGGCCCGCTACAGGGATAAGCATACAACAAATTCGGCAAAAAAATCAAATCATTCAACGGGAAAATGCCTTGATCCGCAGCCCATTTTCCGGGAACGGCTGCGCCGGATGCATCGGCAGGCGGCCGGGGCGATAGCAAAAATTATATACCGCGCATATCAAAAAAATATTTCCCATGTACCGCGGCGTCGGCTATACTGTAGGGGCGAAGATGAGCCCGATAGAGTATTTTGAAGGAGCAAAGACAATCATGGCTGCACAGATCCTGGCAATTTGCATTTTTCGTTGGTATGTTTCTTTTGATCATTCTGGACAAGTTTTGAGCGGTACTATATCACCTGGCCAGCGGTGCGTTGGTCCTGGCGCTGGTGTTCGGCGTTCTGCATGCACTCTATGAGCGCCATCTGGGGCACGCTGAATCTGCCGTCCATCTTCACGTCCGGATTCTGGTACGACGCGCCCTCAGAGGAGGAAACAGCGGCATCAACTGGTCCACCATCTTCTTCATCGCCGGTATGATGATTATGGTGGAGGGCTTGGGCAAGGCCGGGTTTTTCCGGTGGCTGTGCCTGACGCTGGCCAAGCTGGTGCGTTACCGCATCGTGCCGCTGCTGGTATGCTTTATGGTGCTGTCGGCGGTGCTGTCCATGTTCATCGACAGCATCACGGTGGTGCTGTTTCTGGCAACGGTCACCCTGGAGCTGGCCCAGACCATGAAGTTCAATCCCATCCCGATGATCCTCTCGGAGGTCTTCTGCGCTAACCTGGGCGGCGCGGCCACCATGTGCGGCGATCCTCCCAACATCATTGTCGGTACCTCTGGGCTATACGTTTTTTGATTTTATCT
>VOFC01004063.1_pt1 | contig 13849 bp, 25 predicted proteins | sample 5384161 | NCBI WGS metagenome assembly VOFC01 (sample SAMN12384722, study PRJNA508395) | human gut metagenome | isolation source: healthy gut B | host: Homo sapiens | reverse complement strand
TATCAGTGAAAGTTAAATAATTTATGTCAATTTAGATCTTCTATGATAATTGATACGGCTTAATGACAGAAATTGTCATTAAGCCGTTGTTTGTCAGTTAGTCAAGGCTGATTCACATTTTATAGTCCGTCACCTTGCAGCATTTTTCGTTGAAACCTATACAACTGTTTAAGTATTATCTGATCCTTTGCTTATTTATGCTGCCATCTCTGCAACTGGCTATCGATCATTCCCGAATCACTCGGATGTGACGCATGGATAGTCAATTTAACATATATCGCAGGCATCTTCCTCACATATTTTGTAGTACATAAATTCATTGCTCCTGCCATGTCAGACATATTTATAAAGCCCGATCCAGAGCTTATCCCAATATGTATCATGCCATTTTTCTATTATATTTTTGACTATGCCACAACTGTGTATACTAAACTTCTATACACGGGAAACCACCTCATAGTCGAGTTTGTGCCATTTCTCATGTGCATCTGTTTTTGATATTCTGTATTGTCTACTGCCGCCGGTCCGAACGTCAGCAGCATATATCCACACAAAATTACCTGATGCAGATCAAACAAGCACAGCTTCAAAAGGAAATGGAAAATATGCAGAGGAATGAGAAAAATGTTTCCCTGCCGCGGCATGATATGCGGCATTTTCTGACTAATATTGCCACACTGATTGAAAATGAAGAATCAGCAAAAAGCTTTAGATTACATACATGAAATCGTAAAAACAACAGAAAAAAACTATCAATAAAAGATATTGTACAAATGATATCATAAATGTAATACTCATGTCTAATGCTGATATTTTCAATGAAAAACATATAGCTTTCAATCATTCAATAGCTGTTCCCAAAAAGACTCGGAATTTCCGATATAGACATGACGTCCATATTGCAAAATGCACTCGAAAATGCATATAATGCTGTATTAGCTCTTGAGCCTGATAAACGATTTATCAATCTCTCAATGAAATGCAAAACGATAAACTTTTAATCTGTGTGGAAAATCCATATGACATGCGCCCCCAGAATTGAAAAACGGCATGCCTGTCACAGACCAAAAAGGACACGGACTCGGTACACACAGTATCCGTCAGACTGTCGAAAAGCTAAATGGCAGCTGCCAGTTTTATGTTACTGACAAATTATTTACTGTAAGAATGATCATATAAAAAAAACTCCCCAAATATGGGAAGTTTTTGTTTAGTAAATGTCGTCATAACTATTAAAATCATAGTCGTCATACATTTCATTATAAATATCATCATACATATGGTAGTATGTTGAATTATTGTTCATTTCCTCTGACGAAAATGCGATAATACCGATCACAAATAATATCGTAAGTATAAACGCTATTCCTGATGTCACAAAACCTACTATTGAAAATACTTTATTTTTTATTTTTTACGATCTGAAGTATTCCAAGAATTACACTCGCTATAGCCATTGCGACATTAACACACGTACAAAATAACAGCAGTGACGCAATTCCAAGACACATAGATGCAATCCCAAGTGCTATCTCATCGCCTTTTTTCTTTTCGTGCATACTGATTCTGATACACTGGCGGCACCTGCTGATACTGCATCTGTGGATTCCCATAAAATGGTGGTGTCTGCTGTCCCTGCATCTGCGGTTCTCCGTAAAATGGTGGTGTCTGCTGTCCCTGCATCTGCGGTTCCCCGTAAAATGGTGATGTCTGCTGTCCCTGCATCTGCGGTTCTCCGTAAACCGGTGGTGTCTGCTGTCCCTGCATCTGCGGTTCTCCGTAAACCGGTGGTGTCTGCTGTCCCTGCATCTGCGGTTCTCCATAAACCGGTGGTGTCTGCTGTTCTGTTACCGGTGTATTTTCCTTCATAGATTCATCCATATTTTCTTTCATAACCTCTGCACCTCGTTATTATATCTAATTTATTAATTGATATTTAGATTGTATCACATTTAACAAAGAATAACACTATTTTTAATGTGCAAAATTCCTGATACGTATCCTGTCAATGATTTTATTACAGACTAAGGTGTATACCGATGATATAACATTTATCCCTTACTCTGAGTGCTACCGCCATTGGCATTCCGAATAATGCTGAAGCTATTGATAAGGCGCCAAACGTATTAAACGCAGTCTGCCATCTGTATCCTGCCGAATATCCTACTCCTATACCGCCTATTATTCCGATCAGACTGTACATTGATTCTGGCAGCACCAGATAAAGCACAATAAATAATGCAGCTCCTACTACATTAAAAAGTCCCCTGTCCTGTGCACGGCCTGTGCAGTCCTCTGTAAACGGCAGACATACTGACATACATGCAATTCCTGCCCACATAGCCCTTTGAAGTCCAAGCGCTGAAACGATAAACATAGCACTTGAAACAATGACAGTCAGCCTTATGTACCATATATTTCTCGCTGAATGTATATCAAATTCACGGAATAAATCCATAAATGTTCTGCGATATGGACGGTTTTTCTGATTCTTATAGAAAACAGCCATGCATATGATCATTCCTGCCGCAAGCCCGGCAATTTTAAGATATAATCTTTCCCACTGACATCATATCCGTAAAGAAGAAGGTATCCAAGAACAAATGTAGAGTGATTATACATGATAACATTATGGCATCCTAAAATCATAAGGAGCATTATGCACACAGAATTAACAACAAATGCTCCTGCCGGTAATCTTCTAAATGAAGAATTCTGAGATAGATTTTTGATATACAATGACATTTTTCGCAGTGCGTACACGGTGTGTACGACGAGAAAATGGAAGCAGTATATCGGAAATATAGCCAGAATTCCTTATGTAAAACCTTCCATCAGTCATGATCCTGTTGTCATCAGGAATTCCATTAAGGTAGCGGTCTGTAAGCATTCCCTGTGCCAAAGGACTGAAAGATATAATACCCTTTTTGCACTCTCTTGCAGCCTGTTTCAAACCATTATTCTCTATAGTACGGTTAAATATATTGTAAGAATTCTGGTTAATGATGTATGGACATTTCAGCTCATCAAGTATACGGCAGGCTTTTTTCATATTCTCTCCGTCATAATTTGAAAGTCCCACATACAATGCCTTACCACTTCTTACTATCTGGTCAAGTGCCCCCCATAGTTTCCTCAAGCGAGTCTCTGGATCCATCCTGTGATGATAAAATATATCAACATAGTCTAATCCCAGACGTTTTAGACTCTGGTCAAGGCTTGCTATCAGATATTTGCGGCTTCCCAATTACCATATGGACCTTTCCACATATCAAATCCTGCCTTTGTGCTTATAAGCAGTTCATCTCTGTATCCGCCAAAATTCTCTTTTAGTATCATTCCAAGATGCTTTTCTGCGCTGCCATACTCAGGTCCGTAATTGTTTGCCAGATCAAAATGTGTTATACCATTGTCAAATGCAGTAAAACACATCTGCTTCATATTGTCATATGATGAAAAATCTCCGAAATTGTGCCAGAATCCAAGCGATACTACCGGAAGCTTAAGGCCACTATTTCCGCATCTGTTGTACTTCATTGTGTCATATCTTTTTTTCATTTGCTGTATACATATTTACCTCCATTTATACCAAATGATTTATGTTAATGTCATTGTAGCACCTAAAGTATACTTGAACGCAATACACAAAACATATATAATATGCTAAAACAAATCGACATTACCGTGTAAAGCTGTATTTACCGGGAAGTTTAAGTGACTAATATATTTGATCAAGGAGAATTTTATGGAAACAGATAAGGTATACACCATACGGGAAGTTTCTGAAATGTTCAATATTCCAGTGTCTACTCTTAGGTACTACGAGGACGAAGGACTACTTACAAATGTCGGCCGGTCATCCACTAACCAGCGTATATACTATGAAATGCATATAAACAGACTCAGGTCCATATGCTGTTTCAAGCGTACTGGAATGTCTATATCCCAGCTTAGGGATTTCTTCAATTTTGAATCAGATGAGGATAATTCTATTGATGACATGATAGCACTGTTAGATTGCCAGAAAAAATCTGTTGAAGATAAATTAAAAAGAACTGCACGCGGACTATGACCACGTGCAGAAAAAATACGTTTCTATACAGATATTAAAAAGCTATTGAAAATAATCTTCCAAAACCAAACTGGCTTGACTACAAATAACATATACAAAAACGTCAGCAGCTTTTTATACTACAATTTTCTATTCAAAAAACGATGCAACCTCAAATTTAGTGGGAATTGCAGGTATGCCGCCTCTCTTTTGTACGCAAAGAGCCGCAACAGCATTCCCTGTAACCGCGCATTCATATATTTCTTCCCATTCAAGCTCTTCGAGGCTTTTGCCATATGAAAGGTATTTACTTAAAAAGCCTCCCCAAAATGAATCACCTGCACCTGTTGTGTCAATTGCTTCAATCTTAAAGCCCGGCACAACGCTCTTCTGATCGGCTGTTGCAATAAGCACACCATCCTCGCCAAGCGTGATTGCAACAAGCTTTGGACCATTGTTGAGCAGACTCTGTGCCGCACTCATGTAATCCGAGGTGTTTGTAAGAAGAAGGCTTTCCTCATCTGATACCTTCATAAAATCAACAAGAGGAATAACCGATTTCATTGTCTCTACAGCTGATTCCTTGTTCTCCCAGAGTGTTGCCCTGTAATTTGGGTCATATGATATGAGTGACCCTGCCCGTCTGGCAATCTGTACTGCTTCAAGTGTGGCCGTTTTGGCTGGTTCATCGGTAAGCGATAATGAGCCAAAATGAAAAATCCGGCAATTTTGCAGCAATTCTCTATCCAGATCTGCTGCTGACAGCTGTGTATCAGCTCCAGGCTTTCTGGAAAATGAAAAGTTTCTTTCTCCATTTTTGTCTATACCGACAAAAGCAAGTGTTGTAAAAAATCTATCATCCACGATAAGTGAATCCGTTCCTATACCTTCTTTTTGGAGAGTCCGTCTTAAAAACTCTCCATGCATATCCTGCCAACCTTTCCTATGAACGAAGTTTTATAACCAAAGTGACTTGCTACTGTAAGCAGATTTGCAGGTGCTCCGCCCGGGTTCTGCTCAAACAGTTTCATACCTGATTTACTAACCCCTGCTTCTGTAAAATCTATGAGAAGTTCTCCAAGTGCGGCTATATCAACCTTTTTTACCATTCTTTAAGTCCTCCATAATCTCGTTATAGCGTTTTTTATTCAGTCTGTAGAAAAAACAATACAATCGCTGTTACTATCCATAGTGTATTGCCCGGAATAGTTGTAAATGCATGCTTCATTATAGAAAGGACCTGTGAATTCTGCTGCTGATTGGCAACATATCCATACTTCCCAAGAAGTCCTGCTAAAAGTGCTGTTCCTATCGCCATTCCTATTTTATTGCCAAGCGATATAAAACGCATACTGAAATCCATCATTTCTAAGTCCGGTTTTCCACTCTCCATACTCTACACAATCAGGAATTATTGCATATATGGCAGTGTTAAATCCAGAAAAAAAAACTGCGTAACTCCAGAAAGAGCATAAAATACGATCGGTGCTTCTTTTTACATTGAAAAGGAAACATGAAAAGCATTGAAATACCGGTAAGAAGGGCAAATATCGATGCTGTTCGTCCCTTGTTGTTAAGTTTCTTAAATACCGGTTGGAAACACGCAGCTCCAATTATCGAAGGAATGATAATACACATAGAATATGTTGTGTAATAGGATGCATCACCCTCAACATATGTAAAATAATATAATACATCTGCATTTCTGCCATACAATGTGAATCCGAATAGTATCTGACCTATCAAGGCAAGAATGTACGGTTTGTTCTGCATCACAGCCTTGATCTGTACCTTGACAGATATTTTTTTCTTTTCAGGTGTCTCAACTGCCTCCTTTGTCTTGGCAAAGCAGAAGAAATGACACGCTGCAAAAAATACATCCATAGATTATGGCTACAGTCAGATAACCGATTTTAGGACTGCTGCTTCCAAATTTGCTGATAAGTGGTACTGTAATTATATTTAGCACTCCAATTGCTATCATAGCAGCTACTGAACGAGAAGTATTTATTTTTGCACGTTCATCTATGTCCTGTGTCATAGCTCCACAGAGTGTGCCGTATGGAATATTTACACAGGTATATCCGAGAACCAGCAGACAGTATGTGATCACCATATATATGATTTTACCAGTCTGCGGCCAATCCGGTCTTGCCCAGAATGTCATAATAAGAAGGACTGCTGTAATCGGTGCCGCAATCATAAGCCACGGACGATATCTTCCCCATCTTGACTTTGTCTTGTCTGTAAGACCTCCGACTATCGGATCATTGATCGCATCCCAAAATCTCGAAAACGAGCATCAGGGCAGAGACTGCTGCCATACTGATTCCGAATACGTCTGTGTAAAAAATCATGAGAAAATTACTGACGAACATCCAGCTGAAATTACATCCCACATCACCGAATCCGTATGCAATCTTGCTTATCAATGGTACCTTACCATTACTGTTGTTACTGCTTCCCATGTCTTCCTCCTGCAATGTCTTACTTTCTGACAGAATTATTTTTCCTGCACATTGATGATGACTTTCATTGTTGTCTCACGGTTATCATCAATATACTTGTATGCATTGAGATAATCCTTGAATGCAAAGGTCTTTGAAATAAGTGGTCTTAATTGTACTTTTCCTTCATCTACAAGACGAATAGCATCTACATAATCATCATGACGGTACATCATAGTACTCTTGATATCCAGCTCGTGGTCATTGGCAACAGCAAGATCTATCTCTGCCATTCCTGCAAATACCGCTACCAGTACGATCACGCTGCCTTTTCTCGCATACTGGATGGCCTGTCCCATGGTGATGTTATTTCCGGCACAATCATAGATAACATCAGCCTTATCCGGTCCAAATGCCTCTACCATTGCCTCACCGAAATCTTTTGTTCTTTGTATTTACACATACATCAATTCCACATTCTTTTGCTTTTTCCAGACGAAGATCACTTACATCTGTGATCATAACTTTTGCAGCACCCATTCCCTTTGCAGACTGTGCTACAAGATTTCCGATAGGACCGGCACCTATTACTGTAATATTCATTCCTGTAACATCGCCCATCTGCTTTACTCCGTGGACAGCAACTGCAAGTGGTTCGATCATTGCTCCCTCTTCATAAGACATTGCCTCAGGGATCGGGTAACCTTTGTGGCATCTACCGCAAAATATTCTGAAGCTGTTCCTGTGGTCTGGAAGCCCATAACCTTTAACTCTTCACAGAGATTGTATTTACCGTGTCTGCATGGATAGCAGTGTCCACAGTACACCTGAGGCTCGATAGTCACTTTCTGTCCGACCTTAAACTCTTTTACATTCTTTCCTAATTCTGCGATTTCTCCGGATACCTCGTGCCCCTGTGTTACCGGATATTTGGTAAATGGGTGTTTGCCGTGGTAAACATGGATGTCCGATCCACAGATACCGATTTTCATGATCTTGACCAATACCTGATCATCCTTTACCGCCGGAACCTCTACCTCTCTGAAAGTTATTTCTCCCGGATTTGTCATAACCTGCTGTAGCATAATTGTTTCCTCCTTGTTTGTGATTTATTTGATCTTATATTTTGTAATTACTTTTTATAAAAGATTTTATTAAAGTAATTACATTATTATTCCATTACTCAAATTTGTCAATATTTTTTTGACAGTTTTTACCTTTTGCACAAACCGAAGTGTTTTTATTTTGTGCATATTTCAAAAAAAACTCGAAGAATGTACGCCATAAGCACACTTCCTTCGAGTCTTTTTCAGTATAGCGTTTTCTAAATAACTGAACCATTTACGCAGAATATTTTGTAACATTTCCCGAAACCTCGATCTCGGCTCTGCCGTCAATGTAGTCGATGCACTGCTTTAAAAGCTCTGTGGACATGTTGTCGAGCATGATAATGTCGGCACCGGCTTCAACCGCATCCTTCACCATATCAAAGCTCTCTACCTCAACCTCAATCTTTCTGACAAACGGAGCATAGGCCTTTGCCATGGCGATTGCCTCTTTTACGCCGCCAGCTGCTCCGATGTGGTTATCCTTAAGAAGCACTCCATCCGAGAGATTGTATCTGTGGTTGTTTCCACCGCCGACTCTGACCGAGTATTTTTCAAAAATTCTATTGTTTGGAGTTGTCTTTCTGGTATCCAAAAGCCTGATGCCTGTGCCCTCTAAGAGCGCTGCAACCTGACTGGTATATGTGGCAACTCCACTCATGCGCTGTAAATAATTGAGCGCAGTTCTCTCACCGCATAAGAGCACTCTGATATCCCCCGTAAACCTTGCCGATAAGCTGCTTATTTTCTACCTTATCGCCATCCTTTACGTAAAACTCTACCTTTGTATCTGCATCAAGCAGTGTGAAAACTCTCTCAAAAACCTGCAGTCCACAGATGATTCCGTCCTGTTTGCAGATTAAATCCACCTCTCCTGCCTGTGGATGTGGCATCACGCTGTTTGTGGATACGTCCTCGCTTGTGATGTCGATCGTACATATATTTAGATTCCTTTCGTTGCATTCTTTGCATTTTTTTATGACGGTTTCGCACTTGCGTGGTGCCGGGGTAGTACGCAGTATATTCCTCAGAAAAATTTGAATCAGCCCAGGGATTTTTTTGGGATAGTGCTTTGTAATTTGCCACTTGTTCGCATTAACTGCGTTAATGAAACCCCGTGGCAGTTCATATTTTTCTTCGGAACACACTGTGTACCTCCGGCTGTCCAGTTTTTTGGGTGCGAAACCTGGTTACTATTACCGCACTTAAAATTGCCTCTACTGGGCATGGACTGTATTCGGCCAATGTTTTTGTGATTCCACCTTGACACCGCCCATGAAATAGTGCTGTGCCGGAACAACAGGAATAGGCTCTTCTGAAAACATCATATCCCCATCTCCTTGCAATGTTCAATGATATTTGGAAAATGTCATCATTTAAAAAGCCAAGTCATCCCTTGCATTTGGTACCAGGCTCTCAAATCCTCCCAGACAAAGTTTCTGTGCCGTCCTTTTTGCATCTGCTCACGCATAGAGACATTTTGATGTGCGGCTGTGGTGATTCACCTTGACGCCGCCCATGAAATAGTGCTGTGCCGGAACTACAGGAATAGGCTCCTTGAAGACATCATACCCCATCTCCTTGCAATGTTCAATGATATTTGGAAAATGTGATACAAGCTCATCCCTTGGAATGGTACGCAAATCCTCCCAGACAAAGTCTGTGCCGTCCTTTTTCATCTGCTCACGGATTTTGCCGGTCAGCACGTCTCTTGGTAAGAGCTCATCGACAAACCTGTTCATATTCTTGTCCAAAAGCTTAGCACCCTCCCCTCTTACGGACTCTGAAATGAGAAAGCTTCTGTCCTCATGCTTTTTCGTGTAAAAGGTCGTTGGGTGAATCTGCACATAGTCCGGGTTTTTAAGCTCTATGCCATGCTTTTTTGCAATGGCAAGCGAGTCTCCTGTCAGATGTCTGAAATTTGTTGAAAATCTGTACAGTCCTCCAACTCCGCCGCAAGCCATGACAGTATATGCCGCTGTCACCTTTTCCAGCGTGCCATCCTGTTTTCTGATGATGGCGCCGTAGCATTTGTTGTCCTTTTCGATGATGTCAACCATCGTCGTATACTCCATGAGTGTCACATTTGAAAGCTTCTTAACCTGTGCAAGCAATGTGCTTGTTATCTCTTTTCCGGTCACGTCTTCATGGAAAATAATTCTGTTGTGTGAATGAGCTCCCTCTCTCGTATATGCAAGTGAGCCGTCATCATTTCTCGCAAAATCTGCTCCGTATGAAACAAGATCCTTAACCACATCAGGTGATGAGTTTATCATTATCCCAACCGACTCCCTGTCATTCTCGTAGTGGCCGGCCTTTAAGGTATCCTCAAAAAGCTGTCGAAATCAGACTGCTCTTTAAGCATGCACATGCCGCCCTGCGCCAGATATGAATCATTGCTCTCCAGATCTGACTTTGTTATCAGTGTAATTCTTATGTCTCTTGGAAGCTTAAGCGCACAATAAAGACCTGAGCAGCCGCTTCCCACAATAAGTACATCTGTATTCATAATATGTTACCGCTTTTATTTACCTGCATCCACCAATGTAGCCGCTTCTTTAGCAACATACCCCAGGATGCGATTTACTGTAATGGGCGTATTATAACACTAAAATTTGCAACTGACAAGACACTTGTAAAACTTTTGTGTTGACAGCTGGTTTACAGCTAAGTATAATGACAAGTAACTTATTTATTTTGGCCGGTTCTTTATGTAAAATCCAAAATGAGCTTACATTGATATAACTGTGCTTCAATCACACTAGGAATTTCAAGAGGTATATCATATTATGATGACAACAAGAGAATTACAGGATGAGATTATCCGATTAAAGAAGGAAAATGATATCTGTATATTAGCTCACGCTTATCAGAGTCACGAGATACTTGAGGTTGCCGACTTCACAGGCGACTCATATGGACTCAGCAAGCAGGCTGCCACCGCACCACAGAAGAATGTGCTCATGTGCGGTGTCCGCTTCATGGCAGAGACCTGCAAGATTTTATCTCCTGACAAGCATGTATTTTTGTCAAACAGCGCAGCAGGCTGTCCTATGGCGGAGCAGCTCGATGTAGAGCTCTTACAATCGTTAAAAGCCGAGAACCCTGACTATACAGTGGTTGCCTACATAAACACCACATCAGAGCTTAAAACCATATGCGATGTGTGCGTCACATCTTCATCCGCTGTAAAAATTGTTAAAATATTGACAATAACAAGATTCTTTTCATCCCTGACTGCAATCTTGGCGCATGGGTTGAGGAACAGGTTCCGGAAAAGACCTTCAAATTTGTACATGGTGGCTGTCCTACTCACCTGCGCATGTCAATAGCAGATGTTGAGAGAGCAAAAGCGGCTCATCCTGCTGCAAAGCTTCTCGTACATCCGGAGTGCCTTGCTGAGGTTTCAAAGGCTGCTGACTATATCGGAAGCACCACCGGCATCATTGACTATGCTAAAAACAGCACAGACAGGGAATTTATCATCGGAACTGAAAACAGCATACTGCAGCACTTACAGTATGAGTGCCCTGAAAAGAGCTTCTATCCGCTCTCAAAAGGACTGCGTATGCCACAATATGAAGCTCACTACCCTGATGGATGTATACAATTGTGTTAAGGGAGCAGGCGGAGAAGAAATCATACTGCCTGACGATATAAGAACAAAGGCCAAAGGCCTGCATAGATACCATGCTCACACTTGAGAATAATTTAATTGAAATATTAAAAAGACCACAGTTCATCTGTTTTGCTGCCCTGTGGTCTTTATTTAATTAATTGATGATAATACCTCATCTGAATAATACTCCTTATTTCACATCCGTCTAATTGAATCCGACAACCTTCTGCGACAGCTTATACGCACCGATAGCTACCTTCCTGCCTCCCTTTCCCGGCAGGTTCGTTAACTGTCCCATGACGCCATGACGCAGCTTCTTGTAGGTTTCTTCATCGTGCTCCTTCATGTATGCCCACAGTTCATCCTTCTTAGCCATGTTCTCATCGGTGCCTGAGATAATTGCCAGAATAGTAGAAATAGTCGTAATAATCTCAAGATAACTGTACATATACTTCCTGCACATCTCATTTGTTATCTCATGCAATTTGACATCGTCAAACATAATCTTATTTACACGAATCTGCTGGTCAATACGGCGTATCATCACCTGCTCATTGACCGACTGGTCATCGCGACCGATAAAATATCTGTAGAAGTCCACATCCAGATAGTACATCGTGCGCACATACGGAAGCGGCTTATATACATAGATATTATCCACATAAAAGGTATGCTTTGGCAGCTTGAGTCCACAGCTTCTCAAAAGCTCTGTCCTGTATATTACCGAATGCATCAGTATGTAATGTCCCTTGTGAATATGCTTTATATCACTCCATGTAAATATCTCATTGCGTGGAAAGCCGGTCTGACGCATAACCTTTTTACGCCTTGCTCCTTCTTTCTCGTAGACATAGTTGGCAAGAAGCATATCAATCTGTGTATTCTCCTGCTCAAACTCCCTTAGCTTGTCCAATATCTTCTTGTATGAATCGAGATCCACCCAGTCATCGCTGTCAACGACCTTGAAATATTTGCCTGTGGCATTTTTGAGACCTGTGTTTACAGCCTCTCCATGTCCACCGTTCTCCTGGTGTACAGCCTTTACTATGTCAGGATATTCGGCTGCATATCTGTCAGCTATCGCTGCTGTCTCATCCTTTGAACCGTCATCAACAATAATTATCTCCACATCATCTCCACCCGGCAGGATAGACTCTATACAATGCTCCATGTAATCCTTTGAATTGTAACATGGGATTGCAAAACTTAATAATTTCATCTTTTTCCCCTTGTAAAAAAAAATAATATCGCTGTTTGATTATGCATAAAATTTTATCCTATATGCAATAACAAATACCGATACTATAATTATACACAAAATCATGATATTGTCTAAGGATTTTTTATGGTACCTTAGGACTGCACAGTTTGTTCATATTTTGTTTACAGAAAAGTGAAATTCAAAACACACGGTTTAAGGAGGAATTTTACAATGAGCGAATTTAAGAATTTAACACTTGATGTAGCTGACGGAATTGCTGTTCTTGCTATCTCCAGACCAGCAGCACTTAACGCATTAAACAGTGAGACTCTTGATGAGTTAAATGTAGCATTAACAGAGATAGAGGCAAGAGACGATGTTAAGGTGCTTATCCTTACAGGTGGTCCTGACAAGAAGGGCAACGAGTTCAAGTCATTCGTAGCAGGAGCAGACATCTCAGAGATGGTTAATTTCACAGCACCACAGGCAAGAGCATTCGGAATCAAGGCTTCAGAGCCATTCTTCAAGCTCATGAATATGCGTCAGGTAACAATCGCAGCTGTCAATGGATTCGCACTCGGTGGAGGATGCGAGATTTCTATGGCTTGTGATATCAGAATCGCTTCTGAAAACGCAATCTTCGGACAGCCAGAGACAGGACTTGGAATCATTCCTGGATTCGGTGGTACACAGAGACTTGCTCGTTTAGTAGGAATGGGACGTGCTAAGGAAATGATCTTCACATGCGACAATGTAGACGCTGCTGAAGCATACCGCATCGGTCTCGTTAATAAGGTAGTAGCAAAAAGAGGAGCTTATGCCAACAGCTAAGGCTATGGCTGCTAAGATCATCTCTAAAGGAAGCTACGCAATCTCAGTTGCAGCTGCGATCAACAACGGATACGACATGGATATCAAGAACGCTAGAACACCAACTGATGATACTGCTGCTACTGCAACGACACCACCGATAATAAATCCGCCTTTTTTTTTTTTTTTTCTTCGGAGCCTGCGGCGGAATCTGTCCCTGTGCAAAATTTGCAGGTTCAAACGGCTGATTTTCAAAATTCTGCTGATAATTTGTAAACTGCTGGTTTGCTGCATACTGCTGACCTGCTGCCATATCTGGATGGTCTGCTGCATACTGCTGACCTGCTCCTGCATTCGGCTGGTTTGCTCCATACTGCTGGCCTGCTCCCATATCTGGCTGGTCTGCTGCATACTGCTGACCTGCTCCCATATCTGGCTGGCCTGCTGCATACTGCTGACCTGCTCCTGCATTCGGCTGGTTTGCTCTTTCATTCTGTGTTTCTGCATCAACTCTTGTACCGCACACTGTACAAAATACATTGTTTTCGCCTATAAGGCTTCCACAATTTTTACAAAACATAACTGATTTCCTCCCTTTTTAATAAACCATAATAT
>VOFC01003067.1_pt1 | contig 13849 bp, 13 predicted proteins | sample 5384161 | NCBI WGS metagenome assembly VOFC01 (sample SAMN12384722, study PRJNA508395) | human gut metagenome | isolation source: healthy gut B | host: Homo sapiens | reverse complement strand
GCAGGCCTGGATGTCCTCTTCCTTCAGGATGCCGTGCAGGTTTGCGGGGATGCCCACATCGGCGCTCAGCTGCTTGACGGCGGCGATGGTGGCATCGGCTGCCTCGGCGTCGTTCATCTCGTCGATGCCCTTCACGCCCATGGCCTTGCCGACGGCACGGTAGCGCTCACCGGCGACGGTCTTGTTGTATCCCAGGCCCACCGGCAGCAGGATGGCGCAGGCCACGCCGTGAGGGGTATCATACAGGGCGGACAGGCCGTGTGCCATGGAATGCGCGATCCCCAGGCCCACATTGGAGAAGCCCATACCGGCGATGTACTGGCCCAGAGCCATGCCCTCACGGCCTTCCGGGGTGTTCTGCACGGCACCGCGCAGGTTCTCGCTGATGAGCTTGATGGCTTCCAGATGGAACATGTCGGAGATCGTGCAGTGGCCCTTGGTGATATAACCCTCGATGGCATGGGTCAGTGCGTCCATACCGGTGGCAGCGGTCAGGCCCTTGGGCATGGAGGACATCATATCGGGGTCCACCACGGCGATCTCCGGGATGTCGTTGGTGTCCACGCAGACGAACTTGCGCTTCTTCTCCACATCGGTGATGACGTAGTTGATGGTGACCTCAGCAGCCGTACCGGCAGTGGTGGGCACCGCAATGGTGAACACGGCGTGCTTCTTGGTGGGAGCCACGCCCTCCAGAGAGCGGACGTCCGCAAACTCCGGGTTGTTGATGATGATGCCGATGGCCTTGGCCGTGTCCATGGAGGAACCGCCGCCGATGGTCACGATGCAGTCTGCTTCGGCAGCCTTGAAAGCGGCCACACCGTCCTGCACATTGGCAATGGTGGGGTTGGGCTTGATCTCACTGTACACGCTGTAGGCAAAGTTTGCGGCGTCCAGCAGGTCGGTGACCTTCTTGGTGACGCCGAACTTGATCAGGTCGGGGTCCGAGCAGACGAAGGCCTTTTTGTAGCCGCGGGCGGTGAGCTCCGGCACAATGTTCTCGATGGCACCATGGCCATGGTAGGAAATGGTATTCAGAACGATGCGATCAGCCATAAGTCAATTCCTCCAAACTCATTTGCGCCGCCGGTTTCCGGCGGCGGTTCTCTGCCTTTCAGAATAGCATATCGTCAAAAAAATTTGCAATGCAGAATTGTATGAAATCTCTGTAATTTTTGATATTATCCTCATTTTTTTCTGGACAGATTGCATCGTTTTGAAGGACCTGATCTCTTACGAAGAGGGCAGCATCGCCAACCTGGACCTGGCTCACACCGACAACATGAAATTCGTGCTGATGGCCTTTGACGAGGGCACCGGCCTGACCCCGCACCGTGCTCCCGGCAACGCCATCCTGACCGCACTGGAGGGCAAGGCCATCATCGGCTACGAGGGCCAGGACTACGAGCTGACCGCAGGCCAGAGCTTCCGTTTTGACAAGAACGGCCTGCACAGTGTGACCGCACAGGGCAAGTTCAAGATGAGCCTGCTGCTGGTGCTGGAGTAAATTTGTTCTGATTTTCAGAGCTGCTGCGTATTTTTTCGCAGCAGCTCTTCTTTTTTTTGCCAAAAGGGCTTGACAAGCGGGGCAGATCGTGTATTATTGTATCAAGCGCTTAATACAGCAATACAAGGAGACAACCGTATGTCGGAACAGTTTGATTCCAGCCGCCCGATCTATGCACAGCTGGTGGAACGGCTCAAGGCCCGCATCCTGGCAGGCACCTACCCGCCCGGCGGGCACCTGGACTCGGTGCGGGACCTTGCCGCAGCCGCCGGGGTCAATCCCAACACCATGCAGCGGGCTCTGGCCCAGCTGGAAACCGAAGGTCTGGTGCGCACCGAACGCACCTCAGGCCGCTATGTTACGGAGGACACCGAATTGATCGAACAGCTTCGGACCGAAGCCGCCCGGAAACTGGCGGAAGAATTTCTGGTCAAGATGCGCGGCATCGGCTACAGCCCTGCACGCGCGGCTTCTGCTGGAGCAGCTGGACACCACCAAGGAGGATGCACAATGAGTGAGATTCTGACCTGTGAAGCACTGACCAAGTGCTACGACAAAGACAAGACCGCGCTGGACGGCGTGGATCTGCATGTGAATTTTGGCCGCATCGTGGGCCTGCTGGGCCCCAACGGCAGCGGCAAGACCACCCTCATCAAGCTGGCCAACGGCCTGCTGCAGCCCACGTCCGGCAGCATCAAGGTAGCCGGCATGGCCCCCGGCCCGGACACCAAGGCCCTTGTTTCCTACCTGCCGGACGCCGACTGGCTGCCCGACTGGATGCAGGTAGAGCAGCTGGTGGGCATGTTCACGGATTTTTACGCCGACTTTGACCCCGCCAAGGCCTTTGAGATGCTGGACGCCCTGCACATTGCCCGCACCGCAAAGCTCAGGACCCTCTCCAAGGGCAACAAGGAAAAAGTGCAGCTCATCCTGGCCATGAGCCGCGCGGCCCGGCTTTACCTGCTGGATGAGCCCATCGGCGGCGTGGACCCCGCCGCCCGCGACTACATCCTGCACACCATCATCAGCAACTACAGCAAGGACGCAACGGTCATCCTGTCCACCCACCTCATCGGGGACATCGAGCCGGTACTGGACGAGGCCATCTTCCTGAAGGACGGCCGGGTGCTCGCCCACCGCAGCGTGGAGGAGCTCCGCGAGACTGAGGGCATGAGTGTGGATGAGTATTTCCGGGAGGGATTCAAATGCTGAGCAAACTTTTAAAGTATGAGTTCAAGGCCACCGGCCGCATTTACGGCGGACTGTATCTGGCCATTCTGGCTGTTGCTGCACTGCTGGGGGCGTTCTTCCGCTTTCCGGCGCTGGCTTCTGATTTTCCCTTCGCCGTCGTCACGATCGTTTACCTGATGCTGTGTGTCGCCATTGCAGTCATCACTGCGCTCACCATCATCCAGCGGTTCACCCGCAACCTGCTGGGGCGCGAGGGTTATCTGATGCACACCCTGCCGGTCACCCCGGCGCAGCTCATCCTGTCCAAGCTCATCTCCAGCATGGTGTGGCTGCTGTGCAGCATCCTGGTCATCGCGCTTTCCCTTGGTGTATTCTTCCTGTGTGGGATGCTGAACGTCAACGGCATCTTCTCGGACTGGGCCGGTGTCGTGCGCGACTTCCGGCTGCTGGCAGATATTCTGCAGCGCGTTCTGAATGTCAGCGGATTCATGCTGCTGCTCACGGCCATCGAGTGGCTGGCCACGCTGGTCTGCTCCATCCTGTGCCTGTACACCGCCTGCATGATCGGGCATCAGTTCAAGCAGCATTTTGCGCTGGTGGGCATCGCGGCCTTTGTGATCCTGAACATTGTGCAGAACCGCCTTGTGGCTCTGCTGCCCTACACCAACAACACCGTCGGGCTGGATATGGTAGTCATCGCTTCCGGTGATACCTGGCAGGTCACGACCAATCGGTTCTATCTCCGCGCCGTGCTGGTCTCCCTGCTGGCCGATGCGCTGTGCGGTGTCTACTTTCCCGCCACCAACTGGCTGATGAAGAACAAACTGGATCTGGATTGATTTCTCTATCACAAAAGGGTCTGCTGCCGTTTCCGGCAGCAGACCCTTTTGTGATTGGGGCAGATTCAGCACGCGTCGTACTGCTTTTGCAGGTATTGCAGGCACTGGACCGAATTCTCCGGCGTGGTGTTTTCCAGTGTGGCGAACACCCAGGGCTTTTCCTGCTTGGCAAAGCGCAGGATGGTGCGGTAATCGCCCATGCCGCCCTGCCCGGCACCGGTGGCGGCCAGCTGCCCGCCGGCGTCCTTGCGCAGGAAGTCCTTGAAGTGGATCATGGCCACATCCTTGCCCAGCAGCTCGATGGCTTCGGCAAACACTTCCTCTCGTTGGTCCACGTTTTCCATGTTCAAAAGATTCACCGGGTCCAGCAGGATCTGCAGGTTGGGGCTGCCGATCTCGTCCAGCACGGTGCGGGCACGCTTGGCATCGTACACGATGTGCTTGACCACCGGCTCGATGGCAATGGTCACACCGTACTGCTCGGCGCAGCGCACCACCGGCTTGAAGTTCCTGATAAAGGTGGCAAGGGCCGCGTCGCTGCGGCACTCCGGGCAGAACTTGTACTCCGCGTTGGGCGCGCCCGTCTCGGTGCCCACCATACCGCAGCCCAGCAGGCTGGCAAAGCGGATGTGGGCGTAATATTTTTCCTGGATGGCGTGCAGAGCGTCCTCGTCCGGGTGGGCCAGGTTGAGGTAGTTGCCCAGCACGGCAATGTCAATGCCGTTCTGGGCAAACAGGCGGCGCAGATAGGCGGCGTAACCGGGGGTGAGGGCGCTCGGCGTGTTGGGCACCTCCTTGAGGGATTTGCTCAGGGCCAGGTGGGCGCAGGTAAAACCCCGCTGGCGTACCAGCGGGAGCACCTGCTCCAGGGGCAGCTTTTCGGCGTCGTGCAGACGCAGGCCAAATTGGATCATAGAAAACTCCTCCTCGCATTGCTTCTGGCCCGATGATAGCATATCCGGACGCAAAACACAACAGCAAACTGCAGCCGTCAGCGGCGCAGATACCGTCCGGTGATGCTGGCCGGGTCGTTACAGATCTGCTCCGGGGTGCCGCAGGCCACGATCCGCCCGCCGGCATCTCCGCCGCCGGGGCCCATGTCGATGATGTAGTCCGCATTGCGGATGACGTCCAGATCATGCTCGATGACCACCACAGTCGCACCATTGTCCAGCAGGGCCTGGAACACCCCCAGCAGCACCTGCACATCCAGCGGGTGCAGGCCGATGGACGGCTCGTCGAACACGAACACGGAATCGGTCTGGGTCCGGCCGATCTCGCTGGCCAGCTTCAGACGCTGGGCTTCGCCGCCGGAAAGGCTGGGCGTTTCCTCCCCCAGAGTCAGGTAGCCCAGCCCCAGCTGCTTCAAAACCTTCAGCTTCTGGCTGACGGTTTTCATATCCCGGCAGAACTCCAAGGCCGTGTTCACATCCATGTCCATCAGCTCCGGCAGCGAGGCCGTCTGCCCCGCCGGGCCGGTCAGTTTTACCAGTCCGGCCGCCCGGGCATAGCGGGAACCACGGCAGTCCGGGCAGGGGATGTTCACATCCGGCAGGAACTGCACGTCCAGGCTCACCTCGCCGGTGCCGTCGCAGCCGGGACAGCGCAGGGACCCGGTGTTGTAGGAAAAATCTCCGGCTTTGTAGCCGTGTGCCTTTGCGTCCGGCGACCGCGCAAAGAGCCTGCGCAGGTCATCGTGGACGCCTGCGTAGGTGGCAACGGTGGAGCGGACGTTGATCCCGATGGGGGTCGCATCAATGAGCTTGACGTGGGCGATGCCCTCCGCGTCAAGGGCGCGGACATGCGGCGGCAGTGTCTTGCCGTCGATGCGGGCTTCCAGTGCCGGAACAAGGCTCTCCAGCACCAACGTGGTCTTGCCGGAGCCGGACACGCCGGTCACGACGGTCAGCCGCCCCTTGGGCAGGTCTGCTTCCAGCGGCTTCACCGTGTGGAGCTGCGCGGTGGAAAGATGGAGTGTTCCCTGTGCAAACAGGGCGTCCGCCAATGCGCGCTTTCGCCGCAGGGTGTCCGCCTTTCCGGAGAGGAAGGGCCCGATCTGGGACGCCGGGTCCGCCTCGATGGCCGGGATGGTGCCCTGTGCGATCACATGGCCGCCCTTTGCCCCGGCTTCCGGCCCCATTTCCACGATCCAGTCTGCTTCCTTTAAAATCTGCGTGTCGTGATCCACCAGGATCACCGAATTGCCGTCCGCGATCAGGTCATGCATCACGCCGGTCAGGCCCACGATGTTGGAGGGATGCAGGCCGATGCTGGGTTCGTCCAGCACATAGAGCACCCCGGTGGTGCGGTTGCGCACGGCGCGGGCCAGCTGCATGCGCTGGCGCTCTCCGGTGGAAAGGGTCGAGGCCGCACGGTCCAGCGTGAGGTAGCCCAGCCCCAGATCCATCAGCCGTTTTGCCGGGCCGGTGAAGGATTCCACAATGTTTTCCGCCATCGGTCGCATCTCTGCAGGCAGGCTGTCCGGCACGCCCTGCACCCAGCCGACCAGCTCCGAAAGGGGCATCCGGCAGGCCTCATCCAGCGAGAGGCCCCGCAGCTTGGGGGCGCGGGCCGCTGCCGAAAGGCGGGTGCCATGGCACGCAGGGCAAATGTCCTCTTTCAGGAACTTTTCTACCCGCTTCATGCCTTTTTCGTCCTTGACCTTGGCCAGCGCGTTTTCCACGGTGTAGGTCGCATTGAAATAGGTAAAGTCCAGTTCCCCTGCCTGATTGGAATTCTTGTTGTGATAGAAAATGTGCTTTTTCTCCGCCGGACCGTGGAACACGATGTCCTTTTCCTGCTCGGTCAGGTCCCGGAAGGGCACGTCCGTGCGCACGCCCATCTCCCGGCAGATGTCGGTCATCAGCGACCACATCAGGCTGTTCCACGGGGCCACGGCACCCTCGTCGATGGTCAGGGAATCATCCGGCACCAGCGTAGCGGGGTCCACCGTGCGCACCGTGCCGATGCCGCCGCACTGCGGGCAGGCCCCCTGCGAGTTGAAGGCCAGCTCTTCGGCCGACGGGGCCAGAAACTGCGCCCCGCATTCCGGGCAGAGCAGCTCTTTCCCGGCCGCCACCCGCAGCGACGGGGCCAGATAATGCCCATTGGGGCAGCGGTGGCTGGCCAGGCGGGAATACATCAGCCGCAGGCTGTTCAGCAGCTCCGTGCCCGTGCCGAAGGTGCTGCGGATGCCCGGTACCCCGGGCCGCTGGTGCAGGGCCAGCGCCGCCGGAACATACAGCACCTCGTCCACGCCCGCCCGGGCGGCCTGCGTCATCCGGCGGCGGGTGTAGGTGGACAGGGCATCCAGGTAGCGCCGGGAGCCCTCAGCATACAGCACGCCCAGTGCCAGCGAGGATTTGCCGGAGCCGGACACGCCTGCAATTCCCACGATCTGGTGCAGTGGGATGTCCACATCAATGTTCTTGAGGTTGTGGACATGGGCATTGCGGATCTGCACCGCCTGCGGAATGTGATGTTCTTCCATGGGTTTTCTTCCTTTCATGCTGTCCGCTTTTTTCTGATTATACCGCGCACAGACGCAGTGCGTCCAGCACAAAAAATCCGCCGTTCCTTTGGAGAAACAGCGGATCTTTCATCATATTCTTACGGTCTGTCTGACGGGGTCCCCATCAGATCACTGCTGGGCCTGCTCTGCGCGCTTGGCTTCCAGAGCCAGGATAGCGTCCCGGCGGCTCAGGTTGATGCGGCCCTGCTGGTCGATGTCGGTCACCTTGACTACGATGGCGTCGCCCACGGCGACCACATCCTCCACGCGCTCCACACGCTTGGTGTCCAGCGTGGAGATGTGCACCAGGCCTTCCTTGCCGGGTGCAATCTCAACAAACGCACCAAAGTTCATCAGGCGGGTGACGTTGCCCTTGTAGATGGCACCGATCTCGGGGTCCTCCACAATGGTCTTGATGGTAAAGATGGCACGCTTTGCGTCCTCCTGATCCACGGCAGAGACGAACACATGACCGTCTTCCTGCACGTCGATCTTGCAGTTGCAGGTGGCGCAGATTTCCTGGATGACCTTGCCGCCCTTGCCGATCACGTCCTTGATCTTGTCCACGGGGATGGTCATGCCGAACATCTTGGGAGCGTAGCGGCTCAGCTCGTGGCGCGGCTCGGCGATGACGGGCTTGATGATCTCGTCCAGGATATACAGGCGGCCCTTGCGGCACTTCTCGAAGGCCTCGGCAATGATGTCGTAGGTCAGGCCGTCGATCTTGATATCCATCTGGATGGCGGTGATGCCCTTGCGGGTACCGCCCACCTTGAAGTCCATATCGCCGTGGAAGTCCTCCACGCCCTGAATGTCCAGCATGGTCATCCAGCGGTCACCCTCGGTGATCAGGCCGCAGGAAATGCCGGCCACAGGGGCCTTGATGGGCACACCGGCATCCATCAGAGCCAGCGTAGAGCCGCAGATGGAAGCCTGCGAGGTGGAGCCGTTGGAGCTCAGCACCTCCGACACGCAGCGGATGGTGTAGGGGAACTCCTCCAGAGAGGGCAACACGGGCACCAGAGCACGCTCGGCCAGAGCGCCGTGGCCGATCTCGCGGCGGCCGGGGCTGCGGGGTGCGCGGGCCTCGCCTACCGAGTACGGCGGGAAGTTGTAGTGGTGGATATAGCGCTTGGTCTGCTCGTCGGTCAGGTCATCCATGAGCTGGTTGTCCTTGGTGCCGCCCAGGGTACAGGTGGTCAGCACCTGGGTCTGGCCGCGGGTGAACATACCGGAACCGTGCACGCGGGGCAGGATGCCCACTTCGGCAGCCAGCGGACGGATCTCGTTGATGCCGCGGCCGTCCACACGCTTGCCCTCGTCCAGCAGCCAGCGGCGCACAACGAACTTCTGCATCTTGTAGCTTACCAGATCCAGATCTGCGGCGGACAGGTCGGGGTATTCCTCGGCGATCTTGTCCATATAATGGCAGCAGAGCAGCGTCACGCACGTTCTTGTCGTCGGTGTCCATAGCGGCCTTGAAGTCGCCCAGATACTTGTTCTGGATGGCATGGAACACATCCATGTCCAGACCCACCACCTGGAAGTCGATCTTCTTCTTGCCGCGCTCGGCCACGATGCGGTTGATGAACTCGATGATCTTCTTGATCTCCACATGCGCTGCCTTGATGGCATTCAGCATGGTGTCCTCGTCCACTTCGTTGGCACCGGCCTCGATCATCACGATCTTGTCCATGGTAGCGGCTACGGTCAGGGCCAGGTCGCTCACCTTGCGCTGCTCCTGGGTGGGGTTCAGCACGATCTGGCCGTCCACCAGACCTACCTGCACGCCGCCGATGGGGCCGTTCCACGGGATATCGGACACGGCGGTCACCAGAGAAGCGCCGATCATGCCGGCAATCTCCGGGCTGCAGTCCTGATCCACGCTCATCACGGTCATGGTCACGCACACATCATTGCGCATTTCCTTGGGGAACAGCGGGCGAATGGGGCGGTCCACCACGCGGCTGGTCAGGATGGCGCGCTCACCGGGGCGGCCCTCACGGCGCATAAAGCTGCCGGGGATGCGGCCGGCGGCATAGAGCTTCTCCTCGTATTCCACGTTCAGCGGGAAGAAGTCAACGCCTTCGCGGGGCTTGGGGCTCATGACCACGTTGCACATCACGCAGGTCTCGCCGTAGCGGATCAGTGCGCTGGCATTGGACAGGCCACACATCTTGCCCATTTCAACCTTGAACGGGCGGCCGGCCAGCATGGTTTCGTAGACCTTGTAGTTTTCAAAGGTCTCTTTGCGGGAACCAAATTCAATTGCCATTGTTTTTGCCTCCTTGTTTTTCGGACTTGTTTTCCTATCCAAAAGGCGGTGACACGCGCATCATAGCAATAAATCCAGCGTCCGTACCCGCTGCAGGCACAGGCGTTCGATTTACTGCTGCAATACGCAGCCGCTGCCAGTTGTATACAAAAGCAAAGGGCAGGCACCATTGCGGTACCTGCCCTCTGTTTAAATTACTTACGCAGACCCAGAGTTGCGATCAGAGCACGGTAACGCTCGATGTCCTTCTTCTGGAGATAAGCCAGCAGATTGCGGCGACGGCCGACCATCTTCATCAGGCCGCGGCGGCTGTGGTGATCGTTGGGGTTCTTCTTCAGGTGCTCGTTCAGCTCGTTGATGTGAGCGGTCAGCAGAGCGACCTGGACTTCGGGAGAGCCAGTGTCCTTCTCAGTCAGAGCGACTTTGGCCATAACTTCCTGCTTGTTCATAGTACTATACCTCTTTATAAAATTTTATGTGCCAATGGAACAGCGGCGGGAAACGGTTTTCCCGGTATGCGGGCATACTCCCAGCCCCGTACCACGGTAACAGATACAGTATACCAGATTGCAGGGCAGATTGCAAGGATTTTTTTGCCTGCTGCCCTCATTTTTGGGTGTACGCTCCCCAGTACAGCTGCACCTCCGGCGCTTCTTTTTCCGCAGCAGGAACGCAACGGGCAGCAGGTATACCACCACGGTCAGCAGCATGGAGGCGTCGTAGCCGCTCACGCTCTCGGCCACGCTGGTGGTGCCGTACAGCCCGCCGATGAGCATGGAGGCAATGTCCATGGCCCCGTGCAGGAATACTGTGACCCACAGGTTGCCGGTGCGGAAATAGATGGCCGCAAACAGCGCTCCCAGCGACGCCGAGAACGCGCACTGCATCAGCACACCGAAGGGAGCCGAGCTGGACAGCTTGGTCAGGTGGGCCGCGCCAAACAGCAGGCCCGACAGCAGGCAGGCTTTCCAGACCCCCGCCCTGCCGGTGCCGAAGCGCTCCAGCAGCGTTTCGGCAATGACGCCCCGGAACAGGAATTCCTCCGCCACGCCCACCATTGCCATGCAGGCCAGAAAGCTCAGGATACGCCCCGCCGGGAGCAGCGGCGTGTCCGGCCGCTCAAAGATCAGTGCGCTGTATATGCTGTAGCAGATGAATGCCAGCGGGTACATCCCCACCAGCAGACCGTTCCAAAAGCCGCTGCCGCGGCGGCCCAGCAGTCCCTGCCGCCCGGTGCGGCGCAGCAGCAGCCAGGCCGCCCCTGCCCCCACCAGCTCCTGTACAAGGCTGAGAAGGTATTCATCCAGACCGGAAAAATCTGCCCCGGCCGCCACCAGCGCGACGGTCAGCACCAGACTGGACAAAAACAGGGAGCCGAGGAACAGTACCTCGGCAAGGATGCAATACAAAATGGGGTGAGCTGTGCGCAGACGTTTGAGCATGAAAGCGCCTCCTGTGTAACTTGATGGTTTCATTTTACCACATTCTGACCAAAAGCAACAGGGGCCTTTTTTTCAGCGCAGGGCAGCCACACCGTTGCCTTTGCACCGTTTGGCACATTCTGCCCGAACGCCACCCTGCCGCCATGCGCGGCGGCGATCTGCTCCACCACATGAAGTCCCAGAATGTGCGGGGTCTGCTCGTTCTGCGGCGTGCCTTGCAGTGCCGCCAGAACGGCAGGCGGATAGCCTGTGCCGTTGTCCGCAACGGTCAGGCAGAAGCGATTTCCGGCAACATCCGTCTGCACCTCGATCTCTACGGGTGCCGCATTATGCCGGATGCTGTTGCCCAGCAGGTTTTCCAGCAATCGTTCCAGCAGGGCGCGGTCCACGCAGAGTTTCGCCTGCTCTGCGGCAGCGGTCTGCTGCAGCGACACCTCGCAGCTCTCCGCCTGCGGACTTTCGCAGAACTGCGCCACCAGCTCCCGGAACAGCGGCCCCGCCGCAAATTCCTGCTTGCGCAGGGGCTGTGTTCCATATTCCAGCTTGCTGGTCAGGTTCAGGTCCTCGATCAGGGTGCGGAGTTTTTCGCTCTGGGTGCGGATGCCTCCGGCCTTTTGCCGGGCAGTTTCCGGCAGGACGGCGTCCCGCTCCAGCTGCTCCGCCCAGCCCAGGATCAGCGCCAGCGGGTGCGCACATCGTGGCTAACCCGGCGATCCACTGGGTGCGGGCATCGTCCCGCCGGGCCAGCAGTTCGTTCCGCGCTTGCAGCTGCGCACTGGTCCGGTTCAGCTTTTCGGCCAGTTCCCCGGCAAAGCCCTCCGCAGGCAGCTGTACGGTCTGCCCCTCGGCCAGCGCATCCAGCCCGGAAGCCACCGTTTCCAGCCGCTTGGCTCCCCTGCCAGCTGAGCAGAAAACAGCAGATCGCTGCCAGCAGCAACAGCAGCCCAAACCCCAGCGGAATGGTTTTGGCAAGGCTCAGGATGTACTCCGGCGAGGTGTAAATGCTGCATTTCCACAAACTACCTCTGGCAAGTCCGATGACGAACAGGCCATAGTCCTCTGCCCAGCAGAACACCGGATAATCGTCCAGATACCAGCGGGCAAACCCCGCCACTTCTCCGGTGGTATAGGCATGGTTCAGCGCGTCCGGCAAAGCGTAACTCCACCGGATATTTCCGGTATCGTCCAGCACCATGGCCCATGCATAGCCGTCCATCCATTCTTCCGGGGTGTGCGCTGCGCCAAGGGCAAGCCCCGCCGGAGTTTCCACCATGGCATCCGCAATTTCGCTGGACGCATAGGTCCTCTGCGGCAGATGGGTCGTTTCCTGCCAGCCCAGAAGCACCAGCAGCCCAAGGCCCAGAAACACCAGCAGCAGAACGATGCCCACCGCCGCCAGGACATACCGCCGGATGAGCCGCACAAAGGTTTTCATCGTGCATCCTCCTTTGCCAGCTTGTACCCGATGCCCCTCACCGTCTGCAGAAAGCGCGGCCTGCCCGGCTCCGGTTCCAGCTTTTCCCGCAGATGCCGGATATGAACACCCAGACTGTTTTCATACCCATAATAATCCGCGCCCCACACCGCTTCGCACAGCGCATCGTAGGTCACGATATGCCCGCGGTTTCCGGCCAGCTTGCGCAAAAGCGTCCGCTCGGTCGCTGTCAGGGCAAGGGTGGTTCCGTCCGGCAGGGTCACAAGGGCATTATTTCTACCTGTTTACTGGTAATTTCTTCTGCTACTAACTCCCTTGTATCTAAACTGCTCATCTTTCGCATAGTTTCCACAAAGATATCCATACGTTCAATCTGTTTTTTGCTTTCATTTACCATTTCTAAGGCTTGCTCCATGTTTATCTCTTTCTTAGGGAGATATTCTGAAAGCATTTCCTGATACCCCTCCAGCACAGATAGCGGAGAACGTATATCATGTGCAATGGCAGCCCGCAAAGCCTTTTCTTCCTCAAGCATTTTCCATAACTGTTGATTATTTTCTGCAAGTTGTCCTCTCATTCGTTCAAACTCTCTGCACAATCTGCCCATTTCATCTTCATTTTCATAAGTGATATGGAAATCTAAATTATTTCGACCAACTTGTTGGGAAGCCAGTTCTAATTCTTCGATAGGACATTTCAATTTATGCTTATAAAAAAGAAATACCGCTATAATACTCCCTGCAACAGATACGATAAGCACTGTAAATGTCTGAAGAAAATCACATATTTCCGATACATGATAATCAAATTCTTTCATTTCATAAGAATGTGGTCTCGGAACATCTGGCAAATACCTTCTACCATCCCCTTCAGCCATTTCAAAATATTCTTCTTGGTCTACATAATTCCACCAAATGTTGTTTTGTACTGTGCTTGCTATTCGCATAATTAGTGCTGAAAGATAAAAACTAATTATTAAACTAATTATCATATACAAAACAATGGTTTTCCTTAACGAAAGATTTTTTATTTTGCCCATTTATATCCCATCCCCCATACAGTTTCAATATATTCGTGTTCCGAATACATTTTCATTTTCTTGCGGATTCTGCGAATCAACTCTGTAACCACCCGGCTGTCCCCTTCTGCATCATATCCTCCAATCTTTTCATAGATTCGTTCTTTATCAAACACAATTTCAGGGTTCATAGACAAAAATTCTATAATGTCATACTCTAATTTCGTAAGATCTAAAGTTTTCTCTTTCATATGTACACATTTGCCGGCATAGTCAATTACTAAATCCCCATAAAACCGTTGTTCTGTTTTCCTATGTAAGCGTTCCTCACGTTTCAAATGGGCAATAATTCTGGCATCGAGTTCTTTCAAACTAAATGGTTTCAAAACATAATCATCTCCGCCAGACAGTAATCCCATTACCCGATCCTGTTCTTCTACCTTTGCAGTCAAAAAGATAATCGGACAGGAAACCCTGTCTCGGATTCTTCTGCATACTTCAATCCCATCCATTCCCGGCATATTCACATCCAATAGAATAATATCAGGGTTTGCACTTATCTTTTCCATTGCTTCTATGCCATTTTCTGCAATCATTACTGTATAATTCTTCAATGTAAAGTATTGATTCA
>VOFC01004656.1_pt1 | contig 13851 bp, 16 predicted proteins | sample 5384161 | NCBI WGS metagenome assembly VOFC01 (sample SAMN12384722, study PRJNA508395) | human gut metagenome | isolation source: healthy gut B | host: Homo sapiens | reverse complement strand
GCGTAAATACATATTCCGTATCGCAAAACTGGCAGTGCACGCGCGTATCCCCCGCCCTCGGCGATCATCGCGCGCAGCTCATCCGCTCCGCACTGGCGCAGCGCCTGCTCCACACGCGCACGCGAGCACGCGCAGCGGTAGGACATCGGGTGGCGCAGGACGATCTCGGGCGCAAGGTCGCGCATGACCTGCGCGATGATGGCGTCCACTCCGTCCTCGTCGAGAATGGTCGTGAGCTGGTCCATCATGAAAATGTTGTCCTCCAGCTTCCCAATCAGCTCCTCCGGCGCGCCGGGCATGAGCTGCACGAGAAAGCCGCCGGCCGCCTTGACGCTGTGGTCGGTATCGACGAGCACGCCGAGGCCGCAGGCCGCAGGGATCTGCTCACTCTCGACGAGGTAGGCGGACAGATCCTCCGCGATCTCACCGCTGACGAGCTCCGTGCTGCCGACATACGGCTCGCGCAGGCCGATGTCCCGGCTGACGGTGAGCATGCCGTCCTTGCCGACCGCACCGCCGACATCGAGCTTTCCGTCCGGGCGCGTGGGCAGGTCGAACGTGGGGTTTGCCACCATGCCGCGGACGTTGCCGTCGCAGTCGGACACCGCAACGATCGTGCCGAGACCGCCGCCGCCGTTGATGCGCAGCGTGACCGTGCCGTTTTCCTCCTTGAGCAGGTCGCCGAGCATGGATGCGGCGCACAGGCTGCGGCCGAGGGCGGCGATGGCCGTCGGGCTGCAGTGATGAATGGCGTTGGCACGCTGCACCGCGTCACGCGCGGTGACGACCGAAATTTTTGCAAAGCCGTCTTTCGAGACGGCGCGGATGATCTCATCCATTATATTCACCTCAAAAAATTATCCAACAGGGTTTGTGCTTTCCATGGTTTCGCTGCCGTATTCCAGACTGCGCATCGCCGTGAGGAACACGCGTCCGGCATCCGCCTGCGGACCGTCGCGCCGGACGGTCACATCGAGAAAACCCGCCTCCGTGAGCAGCCGCGTGAGCAGCTCGGGCGTATGCGCATACTCAATGTGCTCCTCAGACGCACGCGACCAGAGCTCACCCGCGCGCGTGAACAGATCCATGCCGTAGTGCATGGTCTGCGCCGCCGCGTCAAACTCCGCCCGCCAGAGACACAGGACATCGTCCGTCTCGTCGACGAATGTGCCGCCGTCGAGCGCGCGGAACGACGCCGGGTCGCGGATGTCCAGGATCAGCATCCCGCCCGGACGCACGAACAGGTGCAGCCGGTGCAGCACCTCCGGCAGCTCCTCCGGCGGCAGGTAGTCGATGCCGTCAAGCGAGCAGTAGGCCGCGTCGACCGTGCCGTAGAGATCAAGCTCGGACGCCTCCTGACACAGCAGCAGCGGCGCGACGGCGTCCGGCGGCAGCTCCGCATTGTGTGCCTGCGCCTGCATGAGCATATCGGGCGAGCCGTCGGTCGCGATCATCTCATAGCCGCGCGCGGCCATGAGGCGCGTGAGCGTGCCCGTGCCGCAGCAAAAATCCAGCAGGGTATGGCTCTCGCCGCGCCCCTGCTGGAAACACTGCTCATAGAAGTCCGCAAACGCGGCATAATCCACGTCGCGGGTCAGCGCATCGTACCACGCGGCAAGGGCGCCATAGGCGCTCACGCCTGCTCCTCCGAAGCTTTCTCCGCCAGCTCCCTGAGCCGGGCAAACACGATCTCATAACCGCCGTTGCCATACTGCAGGCTGCGGTTGACGCGGCTAATCGTCGCGCTCGAGGCGCCGGTCTTTTCGAGGATGTCGTTGTAGATCAGGCCGGAGTCGAGATACTGCGCCACCTGATAGCGCTGCTCCATGGCCTGCAGCTCCGTGACCGTGCACAGGTCATCAAAAAACTGCTTGCATTCCTCGACCGTTTTCAGCGTCAGGATGGCACGGTACATGTCATCGCAGCGCGGCTTTTTATGCTGTTTATTCATATGCGCTCCTTGTTTCTCATCAGTTATATTGCAGGTAGGATCATTTTTTCACGGACACTATTTTACTCTAATTGTTTAAGAAAGTAAAGAGGAAAACTGTCCGGAAATTTCATGCGTCGGTTTGCGGGGGTTTTTCTTGCTTTTAAAGGGTAAATACGGTATGATATTTTCATGGCAAAGCATTGCCGCACCGCATATTTCCACCGCTTGCACAGGAGGTTTTTCTATGGTCATTGCCGGAATCCCCTTCACCATGCCGGCCATCTGGATCGGTCTGATCGTGATCTTTCTGGTCATTGAGGGGCTGACCGCAGGTCTCGTCACGATCTGGTTTGCCGTGGGTGCGCTCGCCGCGCTCATTGCCGCCATGTTCCACGCGCCGCTGTGGCTGCAGCTCGTGTGGTTTTTCGTCATCTCGATCGCGGCCTTTGCCGTGACGCGGCCTCTGGTGAAAAAATATATCAACGGCCGCACGCAGCCGACCAACGCCGATATGCTCATCGGGCAGGAATGCCTCGTCACCGAGGACATTGACAATCTGACCGGTCACGGCGCCGTGACCGTCGGCGGCAAGGTCTGGACCGCACGCGCGCAGGGCGACATCGCCATTGCCGCCGGAACGACCGCCACCGTGCTGCGCATCGAAGGCGTCAAGCTCATCGTCACCCCCGTCTGCGTGCGTGCAGACGCAAATGAATAAGGAGGAACTTCCATGCAATTCGTCATTTACGGAATCATCGTGATCGCGCTCGTCATCCTCGTGCGCAACATCCGCATCGTGCCGCAGGCGCAGGCTTATGTTATCACCCGCCTCGGCGCATACAAGACCACGTGGGGCGTCGGCCTGCACCTGAAGGTCCCGTTCATTGAGGCGGTCGCCAAGCGTCTGTCGCTCAAAGAGCAGGTCGCGGACTTCCCGCCGCAGCCCGTCATCACGAAGGACAACGTCACCATGCAGATCGACACCGTCGTCTACTACCAGATCACCGACCCGAAGCTCTACACCTACGGCATCGAGCAGCCGATCCTTGCGATCGAGAATCTCTCGGCAACGACGCTGCGTAACCTCATCGGCGATCTTGAGCTCGACCAGTGCCTGACCAGCCGCGACATCGTCAACACCAAGATGCGCCAGATCCTCGACGAGGCCACCGACCCGTGGGGCATCAAGGTCAACCGCGTGGAGCTCAAGAACATTCTCCCCCCGAAGGAGATCCAGAACGCGATGGAAAAGCAGATGAAGGCCGAGCGCGAACGCCGTGAAGCCATCCTGCGTGCCGAGGGCGAGAAGCGCTCCGCCATCCTGATGGCCGAGGGCGAGAAGGAGTCCGCCGTGCTGCGCGCCGACGCGAAAAAGCAGGAGCAGATCCTTGAGGCGCAGGGCCGCGCCGAGGCCATCCTGACCGTGCAGCGCGCGACCGCAGAGGGCATCCGGCTCATCAATGAGTCTATGCCGTCCGACGCCGTCATCAAGCTCAAGAGCCTTGAAGCCTTCGCCGCCGCCGCCGACGGCCGCGCGACGAAGATCATCATCCCGTCCGAGATCCAGGGCGCTGCCGCGCTGGCAGCCGGTCTGGTCGAGAGCGTCAAGGGCGACGCTCCGAACGCCTGACACACAGCCAAATCAGCACCGACCCCGCGCCGGTTTCGGCGCGGGGTCTTCGTCAAGAAAGAGAGAGAACACACATGAAGCTTCCGTTTTTCAAGAAAAAGAAGGCTGCCGCCGAGCAGCCCGCAGCGCCCGCGAAGCCGGCCGCGGCACGCACGCCGTTCCCGCTCGCCGCGCACCAGGAGGTAGAGGTGCCCGCGATCCACATCGACGCGCGCGTGCTCGCCTTCCTGCGCAAGTATGACGCCGCACCCGACCAGCTTGACACGCAGGCGCTCACCGACGCCCTACTCGCCGCGATGCAGCGCGGCCTGCGCGGCGAACCCGGCGGTCTGCCGATGCTGCCGGCCTACCTCGCGCCGGGCAAGCATCTGCCCGACACGGAGGGCAAGCGCGTCGCTGTCGTCGATGCGGGCGGCACGCATTTCCGCGTCGCCACCGTGCGGTATGAATTCGGTCATCCGGTCCTCGAAAACGAGCGCAAGCTGCCCATGCCCGGCACGGACGGCGCGGCCGACTGGACGGATTTCATCCGCCTGACCGCCGATGCGCTCGCACCGCTGCTGGCAGACGCCACGCACATCGGCATCTGCTTCAGTTATCCTGCACAGAACACGCCGGAGCTGGACGCGAAGGTGCTCAGCATGACCAAGGAAGTGCAGCTCACCGGCTGGGAGGAGCATCTTGTGGGCGCTGACCTCGCCGAGGAGCTCGCGCGCCGCGGCTGTCCGAAGCTGCCCATCGCGGTCGTCAACGACACCCCTGCCACGTACCTGAGCGGTGTGGCCACCATCTCCAACAACTATGCCAACGGCTTCGCCGGTCTCGTCAACGGCACGGGCACGAACACCTGCTGCCTGCTGCCGGTGCGCGCGATCGAAAAGCTTGGCCGCGACGAAAGACGGCGCGATGCTCGTAAATCTCGAGTCCGGCTCGTTCACCGAGCTGCCGCAGAGCCGCTTCGATCAGGCGATCGACGCAGCCTCCGCCGCGCCGGGCGCGTACCGCCTCGAAAAAGATGACGAGCGGCCGCTACCTCGGCGAGCTCTGCCGCCTCGCGCTCATCGCCGCCGCGGATGACGGCCTGTTCGCCGCCGCCGAAACCGCCGACAAGCTGCGCGCGCTCGGCACGCTCTCCGCCAGCGATGCGGACACCTTCGGCGCAGATCCGGACAGCGGCGCGATCGCCGCCCTGGCAGATGCTGCGGACGCCGACCGCAAGACCGCCGCCATGGTCATTCAGGGTGTGTTCGGCCGTGCGGCCAAGGTGCTCGTCGCAAACGTCGCCGCCATGGTGCTGCTGACCGGCGGCGCACAAAACCGCCACCGTCCCATGGTCGTGGCCGTGGACGGGTCGCTGTTTCGCAATTCGGCGCTTCTGCACCCCGCCGTCAACGAGGAGCTCGACCGCTTCCTCGTCCAGAAGCTGCAGCGTTATTGCGTGTGCAAGCCCATATCCAATGCCTCTGCCGTGGGCGCTGCGGCTGCAGCGCTGCTGCAAGGCTGAGAAGACACACAAAAAGCCGGATGTCACAGACATCCGGCTTTTTTGTACCCAAGTGGTGAGAGCTTTGTAAATGTGGCACGAAATCATGCAGCAAGTGGGGAATTATTGCCGCTCCGTCTCCGGCCAGAACAGCGCGTCGAGCGTGCAGCCCAGCGCCTGACAGATGCAAATGCACAGGCGGATCGTGGGGTTGTAGTCCCCCTTTTCGATGGCGACGATCGTCTGGCGCGACACGCCGACGGCGTCCGCCAGCTGCTGCTGCGACCAGTCGCGCGCGGCGCGGGCCGCCTTGAGTTTCAGATTCTTCATGCGTCCTCCCGGCGGGCGCGCACGGCCGACACGATCGACGCCGCCGTGACCGGCACAAAGGCGATGCCCAGAATGAGGTTCATGCTGCTTGTGCGCGTAAGCAGACCGTTTTCCAGCAGCGGCTCCCCGGCCGCAAAGCGGGCGATCGCCACACCGAGATTGAGCACGGCCACGAACGCAAACAGCACGATCGACGCGACCGGACGCTCATGGATACCGAAATAGGCGTCACTGCGGATGGCCGCGACGGCAAACACGTCGAGCGCGAGCATCATGCCGAGAAAACACGCCGTGTACAGATCACACCAGTGCACCTCAGCGACCGAATCGAGCACCGCCACGACGGCGAGATACCCCAGCAGCGTGAAAAACGCGCTGCTGTATGCCCTGGCGCGCGCGGCGAGCTGCCGCTCGTCAAACTGCGGCGCGTCACCGCTCCGCTCCTTGCGCAGGGAAACAATCACGACCCAAATGACGACCGCAATGGCAACGCCGACGGCAGCACCCAAAAAATCCAGTCATGTTGTGCATAGCAGCGCCTCCTTTTCCGTTCAAGCGCAGTGTAGCACTTGCTATTCATAATGTCAAGTATATTTTACTTATAGTCAAACATAAAAGATTTTCAGGCGCAAAAAAGAGCACCGGACGGTGCTCTTTTTCAGACTCTGCTTCTGGATGCGTGGAGGTGCACCGACTCGGCCGGCCGGCTCATTTCAGCGGCTTGTTGCGCTCCGCCCAGAGATAATTCGTGTTGCGCCACAGGAAAACCAGCAGCTCGCGCCGGTAGCGCTCGGGGTCAACCTGCGCTGCCATGGCGTGCTCCGCGCCGGGGATGACAATGAGCCGCTGCTCGCGCCTGCAGGCGGCGAGGTTGCGCTCGCTGTGGTGCAGCGGCACGAAGGTGTCCGCGTCACCGTGGAAAAACAGGATCGGGATATCGAGCGCCGCCATGCCGGGCGTGGTATCGACCGCGTCAAAATCCAGCCCGCTGCGGCGCAGGATGCGCACGCAGGCGCGCGCAAGCGGTCCTTGCAGCCAGCGCGGCGCGTTCGTCGCATGGCGCACGGCGTCCGCAACCTCCAGCCGGAAGCTCGAGTAGCCGCAGTCGGCCACGACGCAGGCAAGCTCCCCGCGCAGCTCCGGAAGCTGTGCCGCGAGCAGCACCGATGCCGCCCCCATCGACACGCCGTAGAGCGCGATCGGCCGCTGCACACGCGAGTGCTCGCGCACCCAGTGCACCCACTGCGCGATGTCATAGCGCTCAAGCTGGCCGAAGGTGAGGCACTTGCCCTCGCTCAGGCCGTGCGCGCGCTCGTCGATCAGCAGCAGGTTGCAGCCGCCGGAGGCATACAGAGCCGGAAACTGCGCGCCGAAGTCATGCTCGGCGCGGCTGTGGTAGCCGTGGCAGAGGATGACGGTCGCGTGGGCATTGGGCACGCGGTAGAGCCGCGCGTGCAGACGCGCACCGTCAAGGCCGGGCGTGAACACATCCTCGTGCGGCCGCTCCTGGATCGCGGCAAGCCCCGCGCGGGCGCGCGCAAGCGCGGCGCTGCCGGGCTCGGAGTCGGCCGTCCAGCCCTGCTTGCGCAGCATATGCTGCTCCCATGCGGCCTGTGCATCCGCTCGCTCCAGCGCGCGGCCGAGCGACCGCGCCAGCATCCGCTGCTCAAAATACCACACGAGCAGCGCCGTCAGCACCGCCGCGCCCAGCAGACACAGCAGCATGATCCAAGCGGACTTCATATCCGCGCCTCCTGCGCCGCGCACAGATCGAGCACGATCTTCTGCGCCATGAGCAGCCCCGCACTTGCGGGCACCCACGGCAGCGAGCCGGGCACGCTCCGCCGGCCCGGCGGCGGGGCGCACAGTGCCTCCGGCGTCATGGCGGGCTCGGGACTGAACACGACCGCGTGGTGCGTGATGCCGGCGCTGCGCAGTTCGCGGCGCATGACGCGCGCGAACGGGCAGCCGCTCGTCTGGCTGATGTCGCAGAGCTCGAAGCGGCTCGCATCCGCCTTGTTGCCCGTGCCGAGCGCCGACACGATGGGGATGCCGCGCGCATGCGCGGTGCGGATCAGATCCACCTTACAGGACACCAGGTCAATGCAGTCGGCAATATAATCATACTCCGTGTCGAAAAACCGTTCCCGTGTCGCAGCCTCATAGCGCTCGGTGCGCGCGTCGACGGCGATGCCGGGGTTAATATCGCGCACGCGCGCTGCCATCACCTCCGCCTTTGGCAGGCCGATCGTGGAGTGCAGCGCACAGCACTGACGGTTGATGTTGCTCTCGCTGACGGTGTCCTCGTCCACGAGCGTGAGCGCGCCGACACCGGCGCGCGCCAGCGCTTCGGCGCACCAGCTGCCCACGCCGCCGAGACCGAGCACCGCAACACGGCTGCGGCGCAGACGTGCGAGCGCGTCGCTGCCGAGCAGCATCTCGGAGCGCAGGGTCTGCTCGCTCATAGCGCGCCCTCCCGCTCGAAGGTCACGACAAAGTCCGTGCCGTCGTAGGCCGCCTCCGCGACCTCCCAGCCGGCCTTCTCCTCTGCCTCAAGCGCATCGGCAAGCGCGCGCGCATCGAGCACGGTCGTGTCATAGCGCAGTGTTTTTGTTCCGGTCATGCTGATCCCTCCATAGTGACATTGAAAAAAGAGCCGTCCTGTTCGGACGGCTCCCGGCTTGCTCAGAGAGCAAGCCGTCACCGTCAGGCATTTTGCACAGCAAATATGCCTGACGAATAGAATCTCATTCGAGGCGGGCGCTTCGCCCCCTCGAGCTCCCCCGCTGCTCTGTCAACATGGTGCGTCCGCACTTTGCGATAGACACAGAGCCGCCCGGCGGGCGGCTCTGACGTGTGTCCGATTTATCCCGCGTGTCTGATTTATCCGACGTACTTCATGCCGTTGAGCTCGGTAGCGCTCCAGTCGTTGAAGAACGCACTCTCCCACTTCTCGAAGTCCGCCGAGCGCAGCGCCTGATCGGCGAGGTAGTCGCAGTAGCGCTCGCCCTGACCGACGAAATACACCAGGTGGTAGCCGCAGTAGGAATCGCTCTCGTTAAAGACGATGTCCACATCGCCCGGCTTGCGCGCGGGGTCAAAGCAGAAGTCATTGAACTCCTGCACCATCTGACCCTTGTAGATGTGCTCATACAGGCCGCCCTTGGTGTTCGAGCCGCTGTCCTGGCTGAAGGAGTTGGCCAGCTGCGCGAAGTCATCTTCGGTCTGGTCGCTTTGCATCCAGCGCTCATAGACATCGTCGATCGAAGCCTTGGCCTTCTGCTTATCGTCGTCTGAATACGTGCCGTCGTTGTCGCTATCCTCCGCCTTGATGAGGATGTGGCGGGCGCTGACGGTGTTATAGCTGTTGTCGTCGCGGCTCTGGAAGAGCACGACATAGTAGCCGGTGTTCTCCTGCTCGACAACGGTCACGTTGTTGGCCGTGCGCTCAGCGCTGTAGAGCCACTCGGCATACGGGGCGGAGCTGACGCTCGAGCCCTTGGCGTTGGTGTTGGACGTGACGCTCGGTGCCTTTGCCGTTCCGTCATCGGAGGTCGTGGCGGGCACGTTCGCGGTCACGGCGGCGGCAAAGCTGTCCGCATCGTGCGTGGCAGCGGCGATCTTGTCGGCCGTGGCCTTGGCAGCTGCCATCGTGGCATCCGTCGTGGCGGTGCTGGTGTTGCCGTCAGCACCCGTCGTCTCCTCGGTCGCTGCCTGCACAAGATAGTACTGGTAGTTAAAGACGTCGTAGCTGTTTTTGTTCTCGGCGTAGTTTTCCGCGATCTGCTCGTCGGTGTAGGTATAGCTGTCGTACTGCTGCTGCGAATACTTCGAGGCAAGCTGGCTGAGCTCCAGCATGTGGCGCGCGACCTTCTTGGTTACACCGTTGCCGTAGACCGCCTGCAGATACTTGCTGACAGAGCTGTACTTATACTGCTTGGCAGAGAGCTCAATGTAGGAAAACTGCTCATCGACCTCATGCTGATCGTCCTCGTCGAGCGTGATACCGGCCTTCTTGGCGGCATCGCACAGCGCCGTGACCTGCACGAGGTTCTGCTTGGCGGCGTCCTTGAAATAGTCGTCCCACGTGTCAAACTCCTCGCTGATGGTACACTTCTGCTCATCGAGCGCCTTCCTCGTGTCAAAGCCGATGGACGAGAGGATGCTGCTGTACTGGTTGCAGAACGAGAGGTAGGCCGTGCGGTAGGCATAGTTGACCTCGGCCGAGGAATACTTCACATCGCCGACCTGCAGCGCGGGGCGCGCGGTGTAAAAGAGGCTGGAATTGCCAAGCAGGATCGCAACGACCAGCAGCACAACAATGACCGTGCCGACCGTCCACTTGATCTTGCTCTGCTTGCGCTCTTTGGCCTCCTTCTGAGAGGCGACCTGGCGGCGCTCGGTGCCCAGCACGCGCTCATCGCTGCGGCGCTTTTTGTCTTGGGATGCACTCATTCGTGATTCACCTGATCCTTCGAAAAATGTCTTGCCCGCGAAGAGAACCTCCGCGTGCGGATAAAGATGCATTGATTATAACGCAAACAGCCGTTGGTTTCAAGTTCTTTCTATTTCAGGGCCCGCGTTCGTGCATTTTTTCACCCCGCCCGGCATACAATGGCCGTATGTCGCTCAAACAGGAGGTGACGGACCATGGATCAGGATCTGGATGACTGGATCTTCGGCGGGCAAAGCTCCGCGCCGAGCAACCGCTGATACGAGGCAGCTGCCGCTGTGTGCCGACGGATGCGCACGGCGGTTTTTCCGGCTGCGCGCCGCCGCGCAGCCGGTCGCCAATGCCCCGCGCACACGGGGCGTTGGCACGTGCGCACGGTGGAAATTCGGCGTTTTTACTGAACATTGAAGTTGATTTTTGTTAATTAAAACATTGACAAAGATCAGACCAACTGCTATACTGAAGATGCAAAGAGGAAGAGTCGCAACCCCGCAAGGGGCGGCGCTTTACAATAAAGGTTCAGTGGAAGCCTTGGAGGTGAGTCCGATGTACTGAATCGACCGGAAGCAGACAGGGTTCTGTAATTCCGGAGACGGCACGCAGTGGTGTGAAATCTTGAATGAGCATTTCCCTTCACAGCGGTCGGAGTCCGTGTGCAGCGCCAAGTACCCGTGCACGGCAAGAAAACTGAAGGAGGTTCTAAGGTGATGGAACCGAACACCGCAGGATAGCCCCTTGTTCTGATGTTGGAACAAGGGGCTATCTTTTATTTGCGCTTCGCGCAAATAAAAGATAGCCCCATTTTGATCCGAGGGGGCTTACTCCCTCGTGCTCCCCGGCTGCTCTGTGAGCTTCGTCTTCCAGCGCAGCAGGCAGCACCGGCGCGGTCTTGTTTCTTTTGCCCGAAGGCAAAAGATAGCCAAAATTCCATCCGAGGGGGCTTGCCCCCTCGTGCTCCCCGGCTGCTCTGTGAACATCGGGGTATTCTGCTCTCTTTGGTTTACATAATCACATCGCTTCGCACAGCAGCACGCCGATCGCCACGAGGCAGCCGGCAAACACGCTCAGATCGGCAACGTTCCAGATGATGCGCCGGAAAAACGGGATGACCGCCCGCGGAAGATACACATAGTCCGTGACCGCACCGCGCGCCCAGCGCTCGACGAGGTTTGCCAACGCACCGCCGAGCATCAGCCCCATGGCGACCTGCAGCACGGCGCTGCTCCGGCGGAAAACGCACACCGCCGTCATCGACGCGAGCACCGCAGCGGACGCTGTCTGGACCGCTGCGGCCGCCTTCGGCCGGTCGGCAAGCTTGCTGCACAACAGGCCGCGATTATATGCCCGGCGCAGCTGCACGCGCTGCCCGATGCGCAGCGGGAACGTTTCGGGCGGCAGGGCGTTGATCTTCCGGCGGATGACCGCCTCAGCCGCCAGCACCGACAGCGCCGGTACAACGGTTTCCCACATATGGTTTCCTCCTTCGCGCGAACAATATCCTGCGCGCATTGTAGCACAAATGCGCCTGTGTGAAAAGGTTCACAGGAAAAGTTTCCGTTTTGGGGTTTACAGGCGCGGCGGGATGGTGTAAGGTGTTTTCAGAGAAATGTAGTATAGATACGGATCAAGGTCGAGAAATTTTAGTCAAAAAGGAGAACCTCACAACATGGAACTGACGCAAAACCCGTCCGTACTGGAGCTGGTGCGGAAAACTGCCGAACTCACGACCCCGAAAGAGATCGTCTGGATCGACGGCTCTGAGGCCCAGCTCGACTCCCTGAGAAAGATCGCCGTGGAGACCGGCGAGCTCATCAAGCTCAATGAGGAAAAGCTGCCCGGCTGCTATCTCAACCGCAGCGACATCAACGACGTGGCGCGTGTCGAGGGCCGGACATTTATCTGCTCCAGGACCCGCGAAGAGGCCGGCCCCACGAACAACTGGATGGATCCGGACGAGATGAAGGCCAAGCTGCACGAGATTTTGCGCTGCGCAATGACCGACCGCACAATGTATGTGATCCCCTATTCGATGGGCGTGATCGGCACGCCGTTTGCCAAGTACGGCATCGAGATCACCGACTCGATCTATGTCGTCTGCTGCATGGCGATCATGACGCGCATCGGCACAAAGGTGCTCGAGGCGCTCGGCGACAGCAGCGATGTGATCCTCGGCGTGCACTCCAAGGTCACGCTCGACCCCAAAAACCGCTACATCGTCCACTTCCCGGAGGAGAACAAGATCGTCTCGGTCAACTCTAACTACGGCGGCAACGTGCTGCAGGGCAAAAAGTGCTTCTCGCTGCGCATCGCCTCCGAGCTCGGCCGCCGCGAGGGCTGGCTGGCTGAGCACATGCTCATTCTCGGCATCGAGAACCCGCAGGGTGAGGTGCGCTATGTGACGGGTGCGTTCCCGTCCGCATGCGGCAAGACGAACCTCGCCATGCTCATCCCGCCCGAGGGCTACCGCAAAAACGGCTGGAAGTGCTGGACCGTCGGCGACGACATCGCCTGGCTGCGTGTCGGACCGGACGGCCGTCTCTGGGCCGTGAACCCGGAAAACGGCTTCTTCGGCGTCGCCCCCGGCACGAGCGAAAAATCCAACCCGAACGCGCTCGCGTCCACGAGCCGAAACACCATCTTTACCAACGTCGTGCTCAATGAGGACGATATGACCGTCTGGTGGGAGGGCATGACCAAGCAGCCCGCCCAAGGGTCACCTGCGCAACTGGAAGGGCGAAGTGTGGGACGGCAGCGACGGTACGCGCGGCGCGCACCCGAACAGCCGCTTCACCGCACCGGCGGAAAACTGCCCGTGCATCAGCGAGGAGTTTTTCAAGGGCACCGGCGTGCCGATCAGCGCGATCATCTTCGGCGGCCGCCGCGCGAAGACCGCGCCGCTGGTCTACCAGTCCCGCGACTGGGCGCACGGCGTGTTCGTCGGCGCGACGATGGCCTCGGAGACGACGGCCGCTGCGACCGGTGCCGTCGGCGTTGTGCGCCGCGACCCGATGGCCATGCGTCCGTTCTGCGGCTACAACATGGCAGACTACTGGCAGCACTGGCTCGACATGGGCAAGAAGCTGCCGAATGCGCCGAAGATCTTCAATGTCAACTGGTTCCGCACCGATGACAACGGCCGCTTCTGTGGCCGGGCTTTGGCGACAACCTGCGCGTGCTCGAGTGGATCCTCAAGCGCTGCTTTGATGAGGTGGGCGCGGACGAGACGCCCATCGGCTATGAGCCGAAGCCCGAGGACATCAACCTCGACGGCTGCGGCGTGACGGTCGAGACGCTCCGTCAGCTGCTGACGCTCGACGCCGAAAGCTGGCGCGAAAACTGCGCAGGCATCCGCGAGTACTTCGCGCAGTTTGGCGACAAGCTGCCGCACGAGCTGCGCGACGAGCTCGAGGCGCTGGAAAAGGCGTTTGCCGAGTAAAGAGATGCATAAAAAATCCCGCTGTCCCATGGGACAGCGGGATTTTTTTGTGTGCCGCAGTGCACTGCGATCTCTGCCAGCGGGCACGCCGGCATTAAAACAGCAGCGACGCCGCGCCATACGTCACAACGGCGACGATGATGCCGGCCGTGACGACGCCGAGCGCGATCGGCGGAAAGGCCTCCCTGACGCGCATCTCCAGCATGGCGGCGATGAGCGAGCCCGTCCACGCGCCGGTGCCAGGCAGCGGAATGGCCACGAAGAGGAACAGGCCCCAGAAGCGCGCACGGCGCACAGTGTCGGACTTTTGAGCGCACGCTGCTCCATGCGCGTGACAAAGGCATTGAGCCGCTCGCTTTTCGTGCGCAGCCACGCGAAGATCTTGCGGATGAAGAGTACGATGAACGGCACCGGCACGAGATTGCCGACGACGGACACCGCGATGGCGGCGCGGTAGTCCAGTCCGTGCGCGACGCCGATCGGGATCGCGCCGCGCAGCTCGAGCACCGGCACCATAGAGATGAGGAAGGTCATAAAGAGCTTCCCAAACAGGCTGTTCCAAATTTTCAAATTCGAATCCTCCGAG
>VOFC01002813.1_pt1 | contig 13853 bp, 20 predicted proteins | sample 5384161 | NCBI WGS metagenome assembly VOFC01 (sample SAMN12384722, study PRJNA508395) | human gut metagenome | isolation source: healthy gut B | host: Homo sapiens | reverse complement strand
GAAGATCCGGCAGCCGAGCAGAAATACGCCGGTGTTCACGACCGGGCAGACGATGGCCGCGGTGACGGCGGCAGCGTGCGGTTTTTCTGAGCGAGCCACGCATACACGAGCCCCGCCAGACCGCCGCAGGCAATGCCCTTTTTACGAGCACCGTGAGCAGCGTTCCCGGCACGCTGAAGGCGAAAAAACGCCGCGGCGTCGCCCGAGAGCAGCACCACCATGCCGAAAACGAAGCCGAGCCACAGCCCCGCCGCGCTGCCGTATACCGCCGCGCCTACCACGATGGGCAGCGCGACGAGCGACACCGAGACCGGGCCGAACCGGATGAAGCTGCCGAGCAGCTGCAAAATGACGATCAGCGCCGTGAAAGCGCCAGACCCGCCAGACGCCGGGTCTTTTCCTGAGAGTTTGCGTTCATATTCAATTCCTCCTGCTGTTGCTCCTTTAGTATGTGCCGTGCGGCACGGATGCAGCGCATGGCATATTATAGCAGCCCCTCTGCGTCAAGCAGAGGGGGGATATTTTATAAAAGAAAGGTCTCTTATACCAATTGCATAATAATCTTCTTCCGTAAAAACGGAAATGGGTTTCTCCATTTCTATGGAATACCTTCGCATGGCAGTAAACCCTTTTTCTCCCTGCGGATTCGGCGGCAGCGTCCGCGGAAGCGCAACATATCCGCCGGCACGCTCGGCAGCTTCATCAAGCTCCCGCATTTCCTGCCACTTGCGTTCGTCCACTGTCAACCCTCCTCAAATCTCAGGGATTCAGTCATTTAAAAGTGCTCCGTGATCTCCATGGTTCCGGCTTTGAGATCAAACAGAAAGACCGTTCTGTGGTTCGGCTTTGAATCTCCGCCAATCTTGAGGACAGGCAAACCGTCTGGATAAAACTCATCCGGTGGTTCAGTCCAATTTACAAGGCGAAACTCATATAAGCCGTCAGGGCGATTGCAACTCTCGGATCCTATATGCTTGGCATGTTCCTTGACCCAATCAATCCCCCACATATCCACATACTTATCCATAGCCTGTCTCTCTGCCTGAGATCTGGTCATTTTATTTCACCTCATTTGTAAAAATACATCAAACCTGTTGGGAATAAATGGAATTGCTCAAATAAGGATCCCGGTTCTTTTTGTGCTCTTCAAACAGTTTCTTTGCATAATTGTATGATTCGACCGCTTCCGGCGGAGCTTTATCCGTGAGCAGTGGGAATTGCTCGTCATCATCTTCGTCCAGATAGTAATACCAATCCGGATCAGACATGAAGAACATAGATTTTTCAAGTGCTTCACCGCGCATCATGGTATCCGTCCGTCCTCCTTTTCAGGGCAAAACCATCAAAGTGGCTCGCCGCATTGCACTTCATGCACATGAAGGAAACGCTAAGCCTGTCACCGAAAATGTGCTTTTCCGCCCTTATTTCCCGCGAACCGCACACAGGGCAAGCCCCCGCGTCGCCGTCGTTGATATAAGAAACGGCATTCTTTTCCCCACGGAATCACAGTCTTTCCTCCTGCTTTATTTATGCGCCGCGAAGTCCGCTTTTTGAGGCAGAGCACCTCGCAGCGGTCACCATCATGCTTTCGGATGCCAAGACGGTCAAGAGCCGCATTTCATGCTTCTTTCTCCTAAAATCTTTTATTTTAAGATAGATGCTCCATGATATCGTTGCCGGTGTCCGCGCCGACGAGCGAGCGGACAAGACCGAACCGGCGGCAGTCGTAGCGCGGGAATTCCTCGCTTGCAAGCGTCGGACGATGGGCGTACTGCAGCTGGCTCTCGTGGCAGAGCATGGCCTCCGAAGCAACTTCAAACGCCGTTTTGCCGCCGAAGCTCTCCAGCGGCGTTTCCACGTCGAGGAAGATCGGGTTTTCGTCGGCAAAGTGGAGATACAGCTTCGGCGTATCCCATACGCCGTACTGTGCGGCGCTCTCGGCATCGTACGAAACATCCGCGGCGTACACGACGGCCTGTTCAAGCGCGAGCGCGTTGAGCCGGTGCGCGCCGTGACCGTATTCGCCCTCGCGGTCGTGCCCGACGGCGACGAGCGGCTTGAACCGCCGCAGCAGTCCCACCTGATAGGCGATGACGTTTTTCCTCGCCGAAGCTCTGCTGCGCCGCCTCGAGCGAAAAGAACGTAATAGTCCGGGAACGGCCCGATGACCGGATAGTTCCGGATGCCCATCGTCCAGAGCGCGTCCAGAAGCTCCTGCGGGCGCGGCTGCCAGTCGTAATGATTCACGAGATACGCCACCTGCACCGCAAGCCCCCGATCCACGCACTGCGCGGCGAGCGCGCCGAAGAAGATAACGTCGTCGTCCGCGTGGCTCGGAAAAGAGCAACACATCCGCCTGTTCGCACGGCGGCTGCCAGACCTGCATCTGCCGGGGCCGCGCCGGTCGTAAAGAGGCGCACCTCGCAGAGCGGCGAGGCCGGAAAACTCGATGTCAAGCTCCGTCACCGCCTCCGGCAGCGCGAGATACTCGTGCAGAAAGCCGTACTCGCCGCCGGGGACGTCCCCCGCGGCGGTATGGACCGTGAATGCTTCGCACGGGGTATACCAGTAAAGATAAAGCGCGGCGATGGGCGTTTCGGAGGAAATGCGCAGCGTGTTCCCGGCGCGGTAGTCGATGTGGGAGGTGCGGTCGCCGTCGCGGAGGATCGGCGTGTAGCCGCCGATACTGTCCGAGAGGGCGACGCCGTCCGTGACCTCCGCCGCGACCGGCTCAGGCGTGGGGTTCCGGCGTTGCGGTCGGTTCGGGCGTGGGCGTGGGCGTCGGCTCCGGCGTCGCCGTGGGCGCATCCGTCGGCGCGGGGTCGCCGTCGGCTCCGGCTGCGCCGGTGCCGCAGGCGGCGAGAAGCGCGCAGAGCAGCGCGAATATCAGAAGAAGAGAAATACGTTTTTTCGTGGCGGTGTCGTCCTTTCTCCCGCGGTCGGCGCGGGGTGGGTTTGGGAGTATTATAGGACGTTTTGAGGCAAAGCGTCAAGGCACGAGTTTTCAAAAGGCCCTTGTGCAAAGGGAGCTGCTGAGCGAAGCGAAGCTGAGGGATTGTAGTCTTCAGAAAGCGACAATCCCTCCGTCTTTTGCCTGCGGCAAAATCCACCTCCCTTTACACAAGGGGAGGCATTAAAACAGGGAAAGCCCCGAAGCATAGTTTGCTCCGGGGCTCTCGGCCTGTCGAAAAAGCCTCGCAGAGTTTGCGCCGCAGGCGCAAATAGAAGTTCCATTCATTTTCTCCGGCGGCGTGTACGTCGGAGAAAATACTTCGGCTCGCAAACGTGCGCTCGCAGAGCGTGCGCTGCGGCGAGCCGCAGCCTTTTCAAACGAGAGCCCAACGCAGTGGGTCTGTTTGAGAGCTTGTCAAAAATACTTTTTGACAAGCTCAAAGCCCCGAAGCATAGTTTGCTCCGGGGCTCTGTCACTATGATTTTCAGCCCGCGTTGCCGGACGAGGCGTTGCCGTAGGAGGCGTAGTAGTTCCCGGCGGAGGCATAATAGGCGTTGCCGCCGGAAGCGTTGCCCGCCGAGGCGGTCTTGGGGCCGCAGCCCGCAAGCGTGAGCAGCAGCGCCGCGGCGCTGAGAACGATGGCAAGGATCTTTTTCATGGATGGTACTCCTTTTTCTTTCTGTCAATGGTTGTTATTCTTCGATATATCGATGCGCCCGGCGCGGAGCAGGAGGAGAGATACCGCGCCGGGTTGCGCAGCAGGAAAATTATATAATGGCCGCTCCTGCGGCAATGGCGGCGAAGAGCGTGTCCACTTCCCCGCTCTCCCATCCGGCGGTGAGAAGCCGCCGGTCGCGCACAAGACCGAGCTCCTGCCCGGAGGTGAGCGCTTCCGCCGCAGTCCGCACCGTTTCAAGGCGGGTTTTCAGCGCCGCGTCGTTTTCGCCGTAGCGCGCGGCGTGGCCGCGCCGGCGGCGCGCGCCGAGGCTGTGTCGCGTCCGTCCGCGAGATACTGGCCGAGGACGGATTCCGCCCAGCGGTACGCGCCGACCGCGCCGGAGGCGGGGTCATAATCCTGCGCAAGCCGCTCAAGAATGCCGCCGATACCGGCGAGCGGTTCTGTCTCTTCCGGCGCAGGCGAAATCTCCGGCAACGATCCCGGCGTAACTGCCGGGGTCTCCGTCGGCTTCGACGTGGCTGCGGCGGCGCGCGATTCAAGCGGCAGGCCTGCCGCTGCCATCGCTCCCGCCAGGAACACCAGTGTCAATATAAGGATGACAACTCTTTTTTCATTGTCTTCTCCTTTTCGGGAAGCATTTATCCGGCGAGGCCGTTCACGTCCGTACTGCCGTTTAATTCCACATTGTTCAGCACATTGTTCAGCTCTCCGAGCGTCTGCACCGTGACGCCGTGAGAGCGCAGCCACGCGTTCGTGCGCGCGGAGGCCGTAAACGGACGGACGTTGTAATAATTGTAGACATATTCGCCGCTGCTGTTGGTGTGGACGCCGGTGGCGGTGATGTAGATCGGTTCGATCGTCCGATAGAAATCCTCGTCCTGAATGATCTTGACGCCGCCGATGTTGCCGTCGCGCAGATCGGGGACGATGCAGGTATCGTAAAGCTCCCAGAATTCGTCCGTTGTGAGCGTGAGCCCCAGCTGCGTCGGTGAGCTTGACTCATACCACTGAATGCTCGCAGAAAATACGGCAGTCTCGCTCCGGTCGCACGGGAAGAGCGCACGCTCCTCCATCAGCTCGCGGGAGTTGAGAAGCTCTTCGTACTGCCGGATGTTCCGGCTGATAACGTCGTTCTCCGCGGGGAAGCCGATGGTAGGGTCACCGCCGGTCACATACGAGGGAACTTATCCGCAGCATAGATATACGCGGCGCGCGAGGAGCTTTCCGTCCGTGCCGTAATAATCGATCCGCAGCGGGAAGGTGTTGATTCCGTTCTGATTTTCGTAAGCTTTTTTGTTTGCGATAATGTCCTTTTGCAGAGAGAGGAGCTTTTCGATGTTCTCCGGCTGTATGATGCGCCTTTCATTGTATTCGCCTCAGCCGTTCACCGTGGCGTACCCGATCTCGTCCACGTCGGGCTGATAGCGCTCAACGCCGAACACATCGAGCTCGGTGACGACGACGAGCGCGCAGAGCAGCGCGCAGAAAACGCCGAGACCCTTCCAGTGCCGGTCAAACACGCGCAGCGTTTGCGCATGAGTGCCTCCGCGCCGAACCAGCCGACCGCCGCGCCGAAGAGCATGGCAAGGAGCAAAATTGCTACTCGCCGGAGTGCCGTCGTTCCCGGCGGCATAGGAGCCGACATTGAATACAGTTTTGAGGATCAGCAGCGCCATGCCGAGCGCGCCCACGGCGGCAAGCCCCCAGCGGAAAATGGGGCGCAGCACCGGAACGGCGACGACCTCGCCCGCGGCCTCCATCCGCCGGTGGCGGAAGAAGATCACCGCGAGCCCCGCGAGGATCACGCCCGCCGCGGCATAGATGGCCGTGAGGGGATCGCATACGAATAGGATCCCACATAGTTGTTGGAAAAGTAATAGAGCGGCGAGAGGATCGCAAGCTCCCAGCCGGTGCCTCTCACGCCGAAGAGCAAAAACTCCGCTATATACCGGATCACGACCTCGATCCCGACAAAACCGTAGAGCGCGATAACATAGAGCGCCGGGAGCACCGCCGCGTTTCCGGTGAACACCGTGCAGAACGACGCGAGACCGAAGAACGCTATGTTCATCAGCGCCGCTGCTGCCGCCGAGCACAGAAGGTACAGGGGTGCACGGCGAGCCCGCGCCGCCGTAGAGAAGCAAACTCACGAGCATCGCGATAATGCACGGCAGGATGAGAAGCGTCAGCCCGGCGAGCAAACTTGAAATGAGAAGCGCCTCGCGCGTCACGGGCAGCGCCGATATGTATGCTGCGGAGGTCTTGCGGAACATCCAGCCGTAGACAGCGACCGCCATCACCACCGCCGCGGCCGCCGCGGCGAGGATCTCCCCGGCGCGTCAGGTTGCTGAGGATGCTGTAGCTCACATACTCGCTCACTTCCGTAAACTCAGGAATTGAAATACTGCCCGCACATGAGCGTAAGAAAGCAGAGCACCACGGCATAGGCCGCGCCGATGATCCAGAAGCGGGAGAGAGCCCGTTTGTATATCGCCTTATTAAAGAACGTTCTTTCGGACGGCATCGTCCACACCTCCCAGCTCGTAAATGAAAATTTCCTCCAGCGTCAGCGGCACGGAATCCATGAACAGCGGGTGCAGCTTTTCGAGCCACGCGAGATTGTCCTCTTCCCTGCCGCGCAGTATGAGCGTCTGCAGCTTGCCGGTCGAGGAGCGGTGGAGAATGTCCAGTCCTTCCTCCGGCAGCGCCGCGCCGTCCGGCAGGGCGAGCATCACCTTGGTCGTCGTCGCCTGCAATTCGGAAACGCTCTTCTCGAGAAGGCAGCGGCCGCGCTGCATGATGCCGACGTGGTCGCACACGTCCTCCAGCTCGCGGAGGTTGTGCGACGATACGAGCACCGTCATGCCCTCCTCCGACACATCCTCCATGACAAGAGACCACACCTGCCGCCGCATCACCGGGTCCAGGCCGTCCACCGGCTCATCGAGCACGAGTACCTCCGGCCGCGCCGCAAGCGCGATCCAGAAGGCCGACTGCTTCTGCATGCCGCGTGAAAGGCGGCGGATGGGGCGCGTATCGTCAAGCGCGAAGATCTCGCGCAGCTTTTCGTAGCGTTCGGTATCGAAGCGGGGATAGAGCGCGCGCGTAAATTTCATAAGATCGCGCGTCGTGCTCGTGGAGGTGAAATACGGCTCGTCCGGGATGCAGAGCATGCGCGCCCTTGACCGAGGGGTTTTTCAAACACCGGTTCCCCGTCGAGCAGCACCGAGCCCGCGTCCTGCCGCAGCACGCCCATCATGTGACGGATGGCGGTCGTCTTGCCCGCGCCGTTCGGGCCGATGAGACCGTAGACCGAGCCGGACGGCACCGTGAGATTCAGCGCGTCGAGCGCTTTGAAGCCTTTCGTAGATCTTTGTAACGTTTTTCAGTTCAATGCTCGCCATGACCGTCGCCTCCGATCTTTTCTATGATCTCTTCCTCGCCCACGCCGAGCCAGCGAAGCTCGCGCACCGTTTCCTCCAGCCGCGCGAGAAGCTCCTCGCGCCGCGGGTCGCTCTGCGGGGCGAACTGGGCGCAGAAGCTGCCCTTGCCGGGGACGGAGACGATGTATCCCTCGCTCTCCAGCTCGTGGTAGGCACGTTGGATCGTGTTCGGGTTGATGGCGAGCGATACTGCAAGCTCGCGCACCGAGGGGAGCTTTTCCCCGGCTGCATCGCACCGGTGACGACAAGCCGCCGCAGATCGTCCTTGACCTGCTCATAGATCGGGCGCCCGTCCCGGTAATTGATCGTGACCATGCCGCCACCTCCTTCCGTGTATCAACTGTACTATGAAACTTAACACAGTTAATACAGTTTGTCAACCAGCAAAATAGAAAAAACCGCCTCCCCTGTGTAAGGGGAGGTGACGCGGCGAAGAACCGCGGCAGAGGGGTTGTCTTTTCCCGGCAGCTACAACCCCTCAGTCAGCCTGACGGCTGCCAGCTCCCCTGTTAGGGGAGCCAAGTGGGTTTGCAGAAAACTATCTTGCCTCCCCTAATAGGGGAGGTGGCAAAACTCGGAGGTTTTGACGGAAGGGTTTCTCCGCCGGAAGAAGGCAATCCCTCAGTCAGCTTCGCTGACAGCTTCCCTTTGCACAAGGGATCCTTATTCAGCAGGATACTTTATCAAGCTCCCGCTCGCAGTCGGGCATTTTCCTGACTTTCGGATCGCGGAAGAGCTTGCCGCGCATCGTTACCACGGACACATGGCGCAGCTCCTCGAGATCTTCGAGCGGATTTCCCGCCGTGACGATGAGATCGGCGCTCTTGCCGGGCGTAAGCGAGCCGGTGATGCCGTCGATCCCGGCGATCTTCGCGTTGCCGAGCGTCGCGGTGTGCAGCGCGAAGGCGTTGGATACGCCGCAGAACGTGTGGAAATAGCGCACCTCGCGCCACATGTCGTAGTGCGTGATGTACGGGCAGCCCGTATCGGTGCCGAGACCGACGGGGATGCCGGCCGCCAGACACGCCTTGGCGCATTCGATGATGCCCTCGAGCACGACCTCGCCGTTATACTGCTCCATTTCGGTCGCTTTGCTGACGCTGCGGTCAAAGCGGGCATACGGCACCGCGGCGGAGAGCGTTGCTACCTGTGCCGCGCCGCGCTCGCGGAAAAGGCGCAGAATTTCCTCGTCCGGCTTCGCGCCGTGCTCGATCGTATCCACGCCGTTTTCGAGCGCCACGCGCACGCCATCGGGACTTTCGACATGCGCCGCAACGGGCAGGCCGAGCCTGTGCGCCTCGCCGCACGCCGCGCGGACGTACTCCGGCGGCATTTTTCAGCTCGCCCGGCTCGCCCTTTTTCTTTGCATCCAGCACGCCGCCGGTGATCATGAGCTTGATGAGATCGGGTTTTCCCTGCGCGATCCTGCGCACGTCCTCCGCGGCCTGCGCGGCGCTCGTCGCCTCGTAAGCGAGCGAGCCCGCCATATGCCCGCCGGGGACGGAAACGGCCATGTCCGCGGCGAGAATGCGGGGCCCGTCGCACTTACCCGCGGCGATGCGGCCGCGCAGGCGCGTATCGATGTCCGCGATGCCGCCGACGGTGCGGATCGTCGTCACGCCGCTCAAAGCTGCGTTTTGGCGTAGCCCTCGCACATGGCGAGCGCAATGCGCCGCGTGAGCGCCATGGACGTCATGAATTTTACGAGCTTGCGGGGATTGCCCTGCTTTTTGGGGCTGCCGCTCGCGGGGAGATGAACGTGCAGGTTGATGAGGCCCGGCATGAGATATCCGCCTTTCAAATCGACGATCTCAAAGCCGGTGAGATCCGTCCCCTCAGGGACGATATCGAGGATCTTCTCGCCGTCCGTGCGCAGCACCATGCCGCGCTGCGGCTGCATATCCGCGCTGCCGTCGAGCAGCACGCCGTTCGTGTAAGCGTATTTCATCGGTTCCACCTCGCTGTATTTATACGTTATTATAATATCCCTTTTTCCGTGTTCTGCAAGAACAAAAATCGCCGCGGCGTCCGGTCTCCGGACGCCGCGGCGGACGTAAAGAACTTTCGAGAGGAACGTCTGCGTGCGGGGATTCTGCGGATGGTCGAAAAGCTCGGAGGGCGTGTTTTCCTCAGGATCGCGCCGCCGTCCATGAAGATGACCCGGCTGGCGACCTCGCGGGCGAAGCCCATCTCGTGCGTCACGACCGCCATGGTCATGCCGTCAGCGGCGAGCTGGCGCATGAGATCGAGCACCTCGCCGACCATTTCGGGGTCGAGCGCGCTCGTCGGCTCGTCAAAGAGCATCACGTCCGGCTCCATGCACAGCGCGCGCACGATCGCAACGCGCTGCTTCTGCCCGCCGGAGAGCATGTTCGAGGTACTCGTTCGCCTTGTCCGCAAGACCGATGCGCTCGAGCTCCATGCGGCCTTTTTTCGCCTCGTCCTCGGTTTTGAGCTTGAGCGTGACGGGGGCGCGAGCGTGATGTTCTGCATCACGGTCTTGTGGGGGAAGAGATTGAAGTGCTGGAACACCATGCCCATTTTCCGCCGGTGGAGGTTGATGTCCACCTTTTTGTCGGTGATGTCCACGCCGCCAAAATAGATATGGCCGGAGGTCGGCGTTTCCAGCAGGTTCAGGCACCGGAGCAGCGTGGATTTGCCGCTGCCGGACGGGCCGATGATCGCCACGACCTCGCCGCGCGCTATGGTGAGCGAGCACTCGTTGAGCGCTGTGACGCCGCCGCCTTGAATTTCTTTGTTACGTTCTCAACGCGGATGAGTTCAGATCCTGTCGCCACGGCGCATTCTCCTTTCGATCGCTTCGATGGCCTTGCCGGCCGGGTAGTTGATGACGAAGTAGATCACGGCGCTGCGAGAACGTACGGCGAGAGCGTCTTGTACGTCGTCGTCGCAACGGTCTTCGCGCCCCAGATGAGCTCCGTCATGCCGAGCATGGAGCAGATGGACGACTCCTTGACCATCGTGACGATCTCATTCGCGAGCGCGGGGAGGACGTTTTTGATCGCCTGCGGCAGCACGACGAGAACTTCATGCTCTGCCACGAGCTGAGACCGAGCGAGCGCGCCGCCTCGTTCTGTCCGCCGTCCACAGCGAGAATGCCCGCGCGGATGATCTCCGCGACATACGCCGAGGAGTTGAGCGCAAGCGCCACCACGCCGGGAATGAAGCGGGAGAGGTCGATGAAGCCCAGGATCACGACCGAGGGGATCTTGATCACGCTGAAAAGGCCGTAGAAAATAATGTAGAGCTGCACCATCATCGGCGTCGAGCGGAACACGGCGATGTATGCGCCGGAGAGATTCCGCACGATCTTGTTGCGGCTCAGACGCATGAGCGCGAGCGCGAGCGCAGGGATGACCGCGAGACCTACCGATATGATCGAGAGCAGCAGCGTATACTCAGTCCCTGCACGAAGAAGGAAAGATACTTTGGCAGGAAGGAGAAATTGAAGAAGTTCGCCGGGGACATGCCGGCAAACAGGTTGGACCACCACATAATACTATTCCTTGACCTTTTTCTGTATTTGGAAGCGGGAGAGATCAACGGCACATATGCGCCCTGCCTGCTTTCACAGACAGGGCGCACACGCTTCAAAGAGAAGGATGTACGGTTTACCCGATTGCCTGATCGCTGAGAGCTTCGGCGTCGGCGATGTACTGCTCGATCTTGCCGTCGGCAATGAGCTTGGCGATCGTGGCGTTGATGGAGGGCAGCAGGCCCTTCGGGTCGCCCTTCTGCACGGCGACGCAGTAGGGGAAGGCTTCGCCGAGGCTCACGTCCGCCACAACGAGATCGCTGTTGGACTTGGCATACTGCTGCGCAACGGCGCCGTCAACAACAATGGCGTCCACCTTGTCGTACACGAGCTGGTTGACAAGGTCGTTCACGCTCGTGAGACCCACGAGGTTCGCGCCGGGCATATCATTGGTGACGATGTCGGCCTTGGTCGTGCCGGTCTGGGCGCCGACGCTCTTGCCGGAGAAGGACTCAATGCTGGTGTACTCGCCGGCCTTGTCGGCCTTGACGAGGATCATCGGAGGCAGGTCGGTGTAGTAGGGATCGGAGAAATCGGCGGCCTCGAGACGCTCCTCGGTGACCTCGATGGCAGCGAGGACGATGTCGGCGTCGCCCTTCTGCAGGCCGGCCATGAGGCTGTCAAAGTCCATGTTCACGACCTGGAGCTCCTTGCCCATATCCGCGGCGATCGCCTCGGAAACGGAGACGTCGATACCGACGTACTGCTGCTCGTTCTTGTCGTTCAGAACGATGAACTCGTACGGGGATAGTCGGCAGAGGTCGCCATGACGAGTTTTGCTTTCGACGCAGCGCTGCCGCAGGCAGCGAGGCTCAGCACCATGAGCAGAGCCAGAACGATTGCTGTTACCTTTTTTCATTTCTTTTCTTTCCTTTCCATTCAACGGGAATGAATTTGTTTCAGGTTGGGCATAGTATAATCGTATATTTATACAATGTCAATGGTTTTAATTCGATTTCTTCCGTTTTTCTGCCTCTGTTTTTGGTGATATTGCTAAAAAGCCGGAGGTTCCTATTGCATAAACGGCTTTTTATGCAATATAATATGCATTGTTTCCGGGCGTTTCCTGCCGCATATGGCAGTTTGATATGCACAAGAACGGTGAATATGTGAATAATTCAGAGGCGGTATTATGAATTATTATATGAATAGCTTGAATAATTCCTATTTGGCGGTGCATACGGACGCGCTGTGCGCGAACGTTGCCGCCATCGAAAAAACGCTCTCGCCCGGCGCGGAGATCATCCCGGTGCTCAAGTGCGACGCCTATGGACTGTCTCTTTCGCTCACCGCTCCGGCGCTCGCGGCGCTGCCGGGCATCCGCACATTCGCGCTCGCGCATGTGTCCGAGGGTTTGGCGCTGCGCGCGCTCGGCATTGAAAAGGACGCGCTCATTCTCGGAAACCCTCTGCCGCACGCCGTTCCCGACGCCGTGAACGCGCATCTCACGCTCACCGCCGGACGGCTCGGTCTGCTTCCTGCGCTTGCTGCGGCAGCGGAAGCGGCGCAGACGGAAGTGAAAAAATACAAATCAAGATCGACACCGGTCTCCACCGCGTCGGCGTGACGCCGGGGACGAGCTCGAGGCGCTTTTAAAAGAGCTCTCCGCCGTCGGAGAGCGTATAAAGCTCGCGGGCGTCTACTCCCCATTTTGCCGACACCGCAAAGCCGGAGCTCTGCCGCGCGCAGGCGGAGCTTGCTGCGCAGCGCCGAGCAGGTCGAGCGCGCGGGCTTTGCGGTGCCGATGCGCCACATCTGCGACAGCGCCGGGAGCGAGTATTACCCCGAATACCACTTTGACGCCGTGCGTCTCGGGCGGCGGCTCATCATGGACCACCCGACGCAGCCGCGCGGGAATGTGCGCGAATGCGCCTCGTGGCGCAGCTGTATCATGGCCGTCCACCGCCGCCACGCGGGGGAAAAGCTCGGCTACGGCGGGGTGTATACGCTCGATCACGACGCGGATGTCGCCATCGTCGGCGTCGGCTACGGCGACGGGCTCTATCTCCCGCTCGTGGAGATGCACGGCGACATTCTCGTGCGCGGAGAGCGCCGGCCGCTGCTCGCGTGCTGCATGGATCAGTGCATGGTGGACGTGACCGGCATGGAGGTTCAGATCGGAGAGGAAGTCACGCTCTTCGGCTTTGACCGCGAGGGTAACGCCCTCCTCTCGCAGGACGTTGCAAACTTCTGCGGCGCGAACGAGGGGTGCGCGCTCACGAGCGCTCTCTCGCCGCGCGTGGAGCGCATGATCGAAAAACTAAAGAGCTGACCGCCCGACAGCGTATTGCCGTCGGGCGGATTTTTTGCTATGATGCAAGCGTCGATTAACAAGAGCACACGTCGGACAGCCAGCCTTTTCGGTGCTTTTTTGTCCTTTTCTCCTTGGCGGGCGTCAGCCCGCCTGCGTCCAAAAAGAACAAAAATCCCTCGAAAATCCAAGGCTGTCCGATGCGAAGCAGTTCTGCCGGAGCTGAAATGCTCGCAGACAAGGAAAAGGCCGCAGAGAATACTTTGTGTATTCTCAAGGGCTTTGACGCAGTATGAGGGCATTTCCGCCCGGCAGAACCGCGTGTGCCCTTGTCAATCGACGTAATTAATTATAATTATAGTGTGGGGAGGGCGCGCATATGAAATACGCCGATCTCATTGCCAAGCTGACGCTAAAAGGCGGGCTCACGTCCGACGGGAGGCAAAAGGCTCGGCATTCCGTCCGGGATTTCCGCACGGCCTGCGCAAGCAGGGAGAGCGATTCGACGCGCTGGGCCTTGGCCGCTCCGTTCCGGCGACGTGCTTTCCGACGGCGAGCGCGCTTGCGAACAGCTGGGACGAAACGCTGCTCTCTGCCGTCGGCCGCGCGCTCGGCGAGGAGGCCGTGGCGCAGGGCGTCGGCATGGTGCTCGGGCCGGGCGTGAACATCAAGCGCAGCCCGCTCTGCGGGCGGAACTTCGAGTACTTCTCCGAGGACCCGCTGCTTCTCCGGCAAGCTTCGCCGCGGCGATGATCCGCGGCATACAGAGTACCGGCGTGAGTGCGTGTGTGAAGCACTTTGCCGCAAACTCGCAGGAGCTGCGCCGCATGGCGACCGATTCCGTTATGGGACGAGCGACGCTGCGCGATCTATCTTCCGGGCGTTTGAGACCATAAAGAGTGGCGAAGCGTGCGCTCTTATGACTTGGCGTATAACCGGGCTGAACGGTACTTACTGCAACGAAAATGAGC
>VOFC01005985.1_pt1 | contig 13855 bp, 16 predicted proteins | sample 5384161 | NCBI WGS metagenome assembly VOFC01 (sample SAMN12384722, study PRJNA508395) | human gut metagenome | isolation source: healthy gut B | host: Homo sapiens | reverse complement strand
AACCCATAGTGTACCAGAATCTCTTTTTTCTGACAACTTTTCTTGCTTTTAAATGGGCTTATTATATGATGAAACTATCTTGATACAGGTCTGTTTTTCCTGTACTGACACGGATTTTATTGAACGGAGGCTTCCTTATGAAAATGCACAAACATTTCGGGCTTGTTTAACAGCCTGTCTGGTTCTGTCCCTGCTCTTTACACCGGCTTTTCTGCTTCCTGCGCAGGCAGCTAATACGGTTACCGTACAGGGCAAGGTCATGTCCGGCACCACCGGCAGCCTTTTGCTGCTGGATACCCCCCAGGGCAAAATGGAGATTAAGATCGATAATGCCACTGACACCACTGCCGGTAAAATCCTGCTGCCCGATCAGGCAATTTCCGTCACCGTTACCGGCGGCAGCGACGGCTATCTGCATGCAACTAAAATTTCCACCGGCAATCAGATCGGCAATGTCATTGTAGATACCAACAACACAGTTGACGTCACCGGAACCCTCAACAAAAATACAAAGGACAACGATCTGCATCTGGATACTCCTCAGGGTGAGATGATCATCCGGCTGGATCCTTCTACCGAGATGGGCAGCTGTGCCTTCCTTGTTTTAAACGGCAAATACCGCATTACCTGCGGACGCGGCTCTGACGCATATCTCCACGCTGTAAAAATCGCGGACGCTTCTTCTGCAGTCAATACCTCTGCATCTGTAAACGGCGATAACTCTGCTTATCCGTTCATAAACGGCACGGTAGATTCCAAAACGACCAACAACATGCTCTATCTCTCCACCACCGGGGGCACGATGCAGTTTGTAATCGACAACAATGCAAACACCTTAAAAAGGGTCTGATGATGACAAGCGGACGTTCCCTGACCGTTTATTATTACCACGGCAATGATGGCTATCTACACGCCGTTACCACAGTCGGCGCAAGAAGCAGCTCCTCGGCTTCTGTCAACACCGCTTCCACGCTGACCGCCACCGGCACTGTAAACGGGAACTCAACCGAAAATATGCTTTTCCTCGATACACCTCAGGGACAGATGGAAATCAAGCTCGATTCCGTCAACGCAATCAACGGCTGCAGGGTTCTGGTCACCAACCAGCGCATTTCCGTTACCTGTGCGTCTGGCTCCGACGCCTATCTGCACGCGGTTACGATCACTGCAAAATAAAAAAGAATGTGCCTCGGCACATTCTCGCGCCAGGCGGTTGCCTCGGCAACCATCTACCCCTGCGCCGAGTGCGCATCCTCGCGGGTCCCAGCGTTATTATTTCAGTAGGACGCATTTTTCCTATGAAATAATAGCATGCGCGACTTCTCGAATACATCCTAAGGAGGTTTTCATGGACATAGAATTTTACAACAAACTGAATCAGGCTCTACATGGAGATGCGGGAAAAATTGACCGAGTTATGCGTTTCCGCTATCTCAACGAGTTCGTCAAACCCGGACAGATCCTGTTTGCAGGCTCCAGCCTGATGGAACAGTTTCCCATCCAGGAATTTGTCGCGGATTTCGACCTTCCGCTGACCATCTATAACCGCGGTGTCGGCGGCTTCACCACATCGGAAATGCTCGCCTGCATGCAGGACTGCGTTTATGCGCTCCGTCCCGCCTACATTTTTATCAATATCGGAACCAACGACTTAAACGATCCCGCCTGCACGCCAGACGTCCTGCGCAGCCGCTACCGCACCATTCTTTCCGGCATCCGCGAACATCTTCCGCAGGCAAAGCTGTTTCTGCTCGCCTATTATCCGGTCAATCCGGACGTCGCCGACGCAGGCATGAAAAGAAGTGTTAAAAGTCCGCAGCAATGACTGTATCTGCCGCGCCAACGAGATGGTAAAAGAGCTCGCCGCCGAGGTTGGTGCAGCCTACATAGACGTAGGCGATGACATCAAGGATGAAAAGGGACAGTTGAAAGCGGAATATACTGTAGAGGGGATGCACATGTACGCAAACGGCTACAAAGCGGTGCTCGATCGGCTGCTTCCGCACCTTTTAACGTTAAAGTAATAAAAATACACTTCAGAATGGAGTCTTCAACCAATGTACACAAATACGACACAATATTTACGTGCTCTCGCCTCCGATCTTGTCCATGGCTGCCGCCGCACAGCTGCAGACGGCACTGTGATTTATACCCCGGACGGCACTGCCAGCTATGACGGACTGTGGCTCCGCGATTTTTCCTATATGGTGGAATACGCAGGCTTCGCCATTCCGGATCAGGATATTGTAAACTGCATCCGCTATGCGGTCCGTCACCGCCGTGCCGACGGATGGATGCCAGACCGGGTGACGACAGACGGTCTGGCTGTTTACGCCGCCGGAATCGCTGCAGCTCCCGTCGGAGAAGCGAATCTCGACAATACGCCTTTTTTGATTTTCACCGTAGACAGCCTTTCCAGACGGATGGATCCGGAAGCCTTCCTGCCTCTGTTTACCGAATGGGAGGCCGTTCTCGAGCAGGGACTGTTCCTGCTGCCCATCGAGGAACACGGTCTGGTCTACAATGACGTTCAGAACCCCCATTCCCCCTATGGCTTCACCGATACCATCGGCAAAACCGGCACGCTCTATATGGAATCCCTGCTCTACTGGCGTGCCTGCCGTATGATGGAGCGCATGTGCAAAACCTACGGTATCAAAAATCCGGACCGCTTCGCAAAAGCTGCCGAATCTGTCGAGCGCTCCCTTTCCCTGCTGTTTGATCCTGCTGCCGGCGCTTTTTATGCTGCAACAAAGACTGCCATCAGTACGACATCTGGGGCATGGCGTACATGCTTTACATCGGCTTTCCCTGCTCTGCGAACGAAAAACAGGCGGTTCTCTCTTTTCTGGAAAAAAATTATGATGCCTGCGTCTACCGCGGTCAGGTTCGCCACCTCTTAAAAGGACAATACTGGGAGCGCCTGCTGATCGATGTCGAACCTGAGACCTACCAGAACGGTGCTTACTGGGCAACTGCCTCCGGCTGGATGATCTGGTGTCTTGCACAGCAAAATCCCGCTCTCGCCGTCCGCGCCTTAGAAGACGTGGTTTCCTGTTTCAAAACCGACGGCTCCTTCGAGTGCATAAACGAAGGCTATGAAAAGCTGCCTCTTTTCGTCGTCAGCGCAACTAACGTCTGCGGAGGATTCGAACGCACGATTTCGGATTTCCTTGAATTTGGTGCCGGAAAGATTGACTAAGCCTGCAGCACCAGCCTTTCAAAAACCTGGCCATCCTGCAAAACGTTTTTTTATCCTATAGAAGCCGGATTTTCTTTGCGATAAAAAAGCTGTCCTGTGATCCGCTTTTCATCACAGGACAGCTTTTCTTTTTTTATTCATGACAATAGAATGCTCGCAGAGGTTGCATTCTATTGTTGTGCCTCACAATTAAGATTGCCAGGGACAAACGCGGCGTTTCAAATAAGTATTCGAAAACATAACAGCATGCTCCCAATGCATAGTCATCCTCTAAAAGCTGTGCCTCTCTCAGCTCCAGCTTCGTTTCCATCTCGTTGATGTGATATTTTTTATGGTTTCTTCCATGATATTCCAATATGTTGTCCCCTTTAACGGCTCACAGCTTGCAATCAGCACCATTTTGGGTTCCAGTATCTTGATCAGGTTCGAAATCGTGATTCCGAGATAAAAAGCAGCATCCTTTAAAATTTTCTGGCTGACTGCATCCCCATTTCGGGACAGCTTCATAAAATCCCGCATTGTATAATACGACTCGTTTTTCACTATTTGTCAGTTCCTGATACCTGCGATTCAATGCCAGTTCTCCTGCATAGGCATCCAGACACCCGCGATTGCCGCAGACACACATCGGACCTTCTGCATTCAATACAGTATGCCCGATATAACCGGCATTGCCCTGTACCCCATCCATCAGTTTATTCTGATACATGTATGCACTGCCTATGCCGGAACGGATTCCAATATAAACAAAATCCGAATTGTCCTCCCGCATATACTTCTTCTTTTCTACAAGCGCCAGTAAATGCACGTCATTATTTACATAAACCGGAAGATGAAATTTTTTCCTGCAGAATCCGCTGCAATTCAACATGCTCCCAGCCCCGGATTCTCGTGATGTGCAGGGATCTGCCTTCTGTCTTTCGAATCGTTCCGCAAATCCCGACACCGATCCCGACGATCCTGGGCCGCACAGAGGAAAATTCTTCCAGCAGATGCTCAAGCTCCCTGAGCATCCGCGCCAAAACCTCTTCTGCCTGCGTATCTATCTTAAACAGGATTTTCCGTCTGCCCACAATTTCCCGTTTAGCATTTGCAAGCGCGATCCGGATTGTCGGAAATTCAAAATCAATTCCAATCGCATACGCAGAATCTCCATTTATGCACAGCAACTGCGGAGGCCGTCCTCCTGTCGATTCCCGAAAACCGCCGTTTACTACAATTCCTTCTTCTTTAAAAGAATTGATGATCTCCAGGATCGTAGGACGACTCAGCAGTGTCTTTTCCGCAATTTTTTCCAGCGTAACAGGCTCAAAGGCCTGTATGCACTGCATTACCAGATATTTGTTCGCTTCTTTGATCACTTTCGTTGTATTTTTTTCATTCGCTGGTTGGTCCCCCCGTTTTTGTCACTCTTAAACCAGTATTATTGTAACATTATTTTTTCCGCACTTCCACAACTATATCAGCAAACCAAACGAAAAATATTCTAAATTCGTTCATATTTTCTGGACAATGCAGTGTCTGACATTTTGGGGGAACCACATGACATTTTATTTCTGTTTCAATATTCAGTGCTTTGCAGGATAGCGCATCGGCACGAGTCTGGCTTTCATCAGCGCAAATACGATACTCGGAACCAAAACAAGCTGAATTACCAGACCGGGCAGACAGGTTACAAAATATCCGGTTGCCCATGCTGCCAGGGAATAGCTTCCCGGCGAAAAAATCAGCGCTCTAAAGAGACCGGCGATCACACGACCGATCACCAAACCGCCTACAAGGCTGATGTACAGATCCACATAAATTTTTCCGGTGCGCACAAATTTCATAAACAGACCGCAGAGCAGACCATACGCGCCAAGCTCCACCATCATACAAGGCAGATAACCCATCGCAGGCATACCGGTCAGCAGGCTGGATAACAGCGGACCTGCCAGGCCGCACAGCAGACCATAAGGCCAGCCCACCAGCAGACCGCACAGCAGTACCGGAATATGCATCGGACAAAAAATCGCCCCTGCATTCTGAATGGAATGGAACGCCATCGGCAGCACCACACACAGCGCAATATACAGCCGTAATCATTGCGCGTTTTACCTGAGACATTTGAGACATAACATTTCTCCTCCTTGAAAAAAAAATATCTATTACACACGACGCAGTCCCTCATCTTTTCAGACCGCGCTGCGGTAATTTTTCATTTCGATTTCATCCCTCTGATTTGCATTTCATCATGGGATTTTTCATGCATTTTTTCTATTTTTGCAAGAATACCTGCATAATCAAAAAAATCGCACTCGCGGCAATCGCTACATTCCCGTTGCGGTTTGGCAGTGATTTTTTCTTCTTTGTTCGCCGCCCCGGTCCGCGATAACCTCTCGCCTCCATCGCACACGCCAGTTCATCCGCCCGACGAAACGCTGCCAGAAACACCGGAATGACCAACGGCAGAAAGCTCGCCGCACGCTCTGTCAGCTTTTTGCTTTCAAACCGAGCCCCTCGTGCAGTCTGCGCCATCCGGATTGTCTCCGCTTCCTCTCCCAGCACCGGGATAAACTGCATTGCAACCCCAAGAATCATCGCGATTTCTTCCGTCGGAACACCGACCTTCGAAAGCGGTGAAAGCAGCTCCTCCAGCCCATGCGTGATTTCCATCGGCTCTGTCGTGATCGTCAGCACCATGCAGAAAACTAAAATCAATACCAGGTGAACGACCACCATCGCCCCCTGCCGGATTCCCTCCCGGCTCAGCCGGAAAATCCACCAGCTCCAGATGCAATGCTCCCCGCTGTAAAAAAACGCATTCATCAAAAAGATCACTGCTAAAAACCGACACATTCCTTTTTGTTGTTTTATCTGCTCCCGCAGGGATATCCCTGCCAGATACGATACCGTCAGCGCCGCTGCCGCCGCGGCGATACAGCCAATCAGCCCTTTGGACACGATCACCGCTGCAATCACCAGGCACAGCCCCAGCAGCTTTCCCTTTCGCATCTGCCCGATGAAAAAATGTATTTCCGGGGCGATACTGCCCCATCGGCATCTGCATCATCTGTTTTCTCCTTTTTCCCCAGTCAACGCACCGATAATCTCGTCCCGCAGCGCCTCATAAGTAACGGGAAGCCCGCTGCCCGGCAGCACACCGTTTGCCCGCAAAAGCTCCGCTGTCTGCGCTGCTTCGCTGCCGAGCAGTCCGATCGTCCGAAGCGCCCTGCTGTCTCCCAATACCTCCTGACAGCTTCCATCCATTACAATTTTGCCCTGCTTCATTCCAATGATCCGTGCAGCATGCTGTGCCAGTGCGTCTACATTGTGGGACACCATTACAACTGATACGCCCTGCCCTGTCAGCCCTTCCAGAAATTCCAGAAACATCTCCCGCGCCATCGGATCCAGTCCGGCAAGCGGCTCATCCAGCATCAGAAGCTCCGGCTTTGTCGCCAGAACACCGGCGATCGCCACTCTGCGCTTTTCTCCGCCGGATAAAGAAAGCGGCGACTGATCTTTGATTTCTTCATAGGAAAATCCCATCTGCTCCAGCGCCCATCTGACGCGTTCCTGTTTTTCCTCCCGACTAAGTCTGCTGTATTTCAGTCCGAAGCCCACATCCTTCTTCACGGTTTGTGCGAAAAGCTGATATTCCGGATACTGAAATACCATTCCTACTTTTCTGCGCAGAACTGCCCGATCGAATCGTCTGGAAAAAATATTTTCTCCGTCCAGCAGAATTTCTCCGTCCTGCACTTCCAACAGTCCAGCCATCGCCTTTAACAGCGTGGTTTTGCCGCAGCCGGTGCACCCGACGATCCCGACAAACTCCCCTGCCCCGATTTGCAGGCTGACCTGATCCAGCACCCAGGCTGCTCCATATCCAACTGTTAATTTTCTGACTTCCATCTGCATAGCGCTTCTGCCAGCTCCTCTTTCGTCAGCGGGCATCGGTTCAGTTCAATTCCCGCCAGTTTTAAATCTTCATACATCCGAACTGCCATGGGCGGTACAATTCCCGCCTGTATCAACAGTCTGCTGTCCGTCAGAATTTCCCGCACACTCCCTGTGCAAGAACGGTATTCGGATCCTTCTGTCCATTGGGACATCCCATCAAAATCACCCGATCTGCCAACACAGCCTCTTCCACATCATGGGTGATCATAACAACTGTTTTTCCACAATCGCGCAGCTTTTTCATCTCTGCCAGTACTTCCCGGCGTCCTTTCGGGTCCAGCATGGAAGTCGCCTCGTCAAAGATCAGGATCTCCGGGTTCAACGCCAGCACCCCCGCCAGTGCCGCCCGCTGTTTCTGCCCACCGGACAAGCTCGACGGAGAACGTTTTTCATACCCTTCCAGCCCGACCAGTTCCAGCGCTGCTTTCACTTTCGATGTAACCTCCCGTTCCGGAACCTGAGCGTTTTCCAGACCAAAAGCGATATCCTCTTCCAACACAGAAGAAACAAACTGATTATCCGGATTCTGGAATACCATGCCACATATCTTGCACAGTTCCCATTTATTTGCAGGATTTCCTGCATTTATACCATTTACAGAAAGATTACCGTTCTGAAGCGGCAGCAATCCGTTCATCAGACGCACAAGCGTGGACTTTCCGCAGCCGTTGCATCCAAGGATCGCCGTCCATTCGCCCTCTTTCAGCTCTATATTCGCTTGTTCAAATACCGGAATGCTCTCCCCGTCCCAGAAATAGGAAAATCCCAGTCTACTTCCCTTTATCATCACTTTATTCCTGTCTGCAATCTATTCTGATGTCAAAAACTGCCGTACCGCCGCTGCACCGGTTTCGTTCAACTGCACCTGCTCTATCGTCGAAATTTCGCACAACAAAAGGGAACCTGTCTTTTTGAAAGACAAATTCCCTTCCTGGCAATTCTTTTCTTCATGATCCGGATCGTCCTGTGACCACCATGGTTTTCCTTATTATGACCTTATTATGATAAGGATCATCACGATAATTGTTACGATCGTTTCCGTCTTTCTGCCGCCCGGCTCCCTTCGGGAGAGACTTACCTGTCTTCTTCAAAAAAGACACCGGCAGATTTTCCGGCTGTATTACTTTCTTACAGCAAATTTTGTTTACCTGATATCGTTAGTATTGTAACAAATTTCATTCCAAAAGGCAAAGACTTTTTGCCTGCAAATCTTTCTGTGAATGTTCCCTTTGTTTAATTTTTTTAACTTTCGCTTTTTATCTTGAACCATTTCAATTTTATGTTATAATTCAATTCAACAGTATCCGGTTTTTATGGATCATTCCGTGTTCTGTTTTTTGAACTTTTATTTAATTTAAATTTGCTTTTTATTTTTAAACTTATATTCATAATTTGAACTCTATGTTCAAGTATCATTCATGACAATAGAATGCTCGCAGAGCGTGCATTCTATTGTTTGTAGGAAAGAGAGCCTTCTATGTCAAACATAGCCTATGAACTTTTTGCATCCCGTTTAAAGGAATCCATGAATCAGCAGCAAATGAAACCGATTGATCTTTTACATCTCGCGGAAGAACAGAATTTAAAGCTCGGCAAAAGCCACATCAGCCAGTATGTCAACGGCAAAACCATGCCCCGCGCTGAGATCCTGCAGTTTCTTGCAGATGCCCTCCAGGTCGATGCAGACTGGCTGGCAGGGCGCACCGGTTCTGCACAGGATTTCAGTTCAGAAAAATTGAACTCTGGCAGTACAAAGCTTCTGACTGAGTTCAATTTTTGTCCTCATCCAGACACGGTCAACGGTTCCTCCGCCGCAGGTTCAGTTCAATCTTCTGCATTCTCCAAACGTTCCGATTCGGTTCAGAAGAAATCTTCTTCCCGTCAGGATGGTTCAGACTTTTCCGCTCCGTCTGCTTCCCAGCCGACGCTGTTTAAAAAAGTCTTCCAAATTGAACAATGTTCTTTACGATGTCCGCGGTCCGGTTGTCGATGAAGCTGAACGGATGGAATCCTCCGGCGTTCAGATTTTAAAATTGAACATCGGCAATCCCGCCCCCTTCGGCTTCCGCACTCCCGATGAAGTCATTTACGACATGCGCCAGCAGCTGACGGAATGCGAAGGCTATTCTCCCGCTAAGGGACTGTTTGCAGCCCGCAAAGCAATCATGCAGTATGCACAGCTAAAAAATATCCCCAACGTCACCATCGAGGATATCTACACGGGAAACGGTGTCAGCGAGCTGATCAATTTAAGCATGTCCGCCCTGCTGGACGACGGGGATGAAATCCTGATCCCTTCCCCGACTACCCGCTCTGGACTGCCTGCGCAACGCTTGCAGGCGGCAAAGCCGTCCATTATCTCTGCGACGAGCAGGCAGACTGGTATCCTGACCTTGCCGACATTCGAAAAAAGATCACGCGCCACACGAAAGCGATCGTCATCATCAATCCCAACAATCCGACCGGCGCGCTTTATCCGAAGGAAGTTCTGGAAGGAATCGTGGAAATCGCGCGTCAGCACCATCTGATCATCTTTTCCGATGAGATTTATGACCGACTGGTCATGGACGGCGGCGAGCATATTTCCATCGCATCCCTGGCTCCCGACCTGTTCTGTGTCACCTTCAGCGGTCTGTCCAAGTCCCACATGATCGCAGGCTTTCGAATTGGATGGATGATTTTAAGCGGCAACAAAGCCATCGCGCAGGACTATATCGAAGGCATCCGCATGCTCTCTAATATGCGCCTGTGCTCCAATGTTCCCGCGCAGTCCATCGTCCAGACTGCCCTCGGCGGCTACCAGAGCGTCAGCAATTATTTAACGCCCGGCGGACGGATTTATGAGCAGCGCGAGTGCATTTATCAGGCATTAAAGGACATTCCCGGACTGAGCGTTGTAAAACCGAAAGCAGCTTTTTACATGTTCCCGAAGCTCGACGTCAAAAAGTTCCATATCACCAACGACGAACAGTTTGCCCTCGATCTTCTGCGCGACAAAAAAATCCTGCTCATCCATGGCGGAGGCTTCCACTGGGAGCAGCCTGACCACTTCCGGGTCGTATATCTGCCCCGGATCGAGGTACTTAAGGAATCTGCGGACAAAATTGCGGACTTCTTAAGCTACTACCAGCAGAACCGGCGCTGAGAAAAAACCAGCCCTGCGGCACAGGAGCTTCCAACCGGAACCTCCCGCCGTAGGGCTGGTTTTTCTCTTTCTCAGAACTTCAAACTGCGCTTTGAACATCACCCTGGTTCGATCTGCCCGAAAGCAGCTTTTTTCGCATATAAAAATATCCCGGAATCAGCACCAGATCGGCGCCCATCCATGCCAGTACCTCTGCGAATAAAATTCCATTTTCTCCAAAAAGCACCGGTAAAATCAACGTTGCACCGGTTCTCATGATAAATTCAAAAATTCCGGATACAAGCGGAATCACGGTATTTCCCATTCCCTGGATCACGCTGCGGACGATATGTAAAATATACAGTACCCATAAGAAGCTGCTCATAATCCGCAAAAAGCGCCATGCAACCACCGCAGCCTGACTGCCCTGGGATGCATCTGCAGAGATGAAAAGTCCCAGAATATTTCGTCCGAGCAGAAACATCAGTCCGGTAATGACAAGGGAAGTCAGCACACCGATCAAAACACCGATTCTGGTTCCCTCCTTGATCCTGTCTGTTTTTCCCGCACCGAGGTTCTGACCCGTGTAGGTAACCATTGCAAAGCCATAGGAGGTCGCTGCCACCTCAAGGATACCATAAAGCTTGCACGTCGCCGTATAGCCTGCGATAAATGCAACGCCGAAGCTGTTTACCACAGTCTGCACGATCATACCTCCAATGGCGATCACAAGGTTTTGAAATGCCATCGGTAATCCAAGATAGATCAGCTTCCCGCAAAGTCCGGCATGAAGTCTCCATTTGGCGGCCTTCCTTTTTTCTGCAAGCACCTCGATCCGGCACAGCTTCCACAGACAATATGCAGAAGCAAGGGTCTGGGCGATCACGGTTGCAAGCGCTGCACCCTTTACGCCCCAGCCAAGCTCCAGGATAAAATATAAATCCAGCGCAATATTAAACAGCGCTGCGATAACACATGCTGTCAGAGGTGTTTTACTGTCTCCAAACGCCCGCAGCATAGCCGCAGTAAAATTATAGAGCATCATCAGCGGAATACCGCCAAAGAGCACATACAAATAGTCCAGACAGATCGGGCGAATATCAACAGGAACCTGTAAAATCCCGACCAAACCAGGTAATCCAATCAGAATACCAACGGTAAATAAAATCGCCGCCACTACTGCCAGAAAGGACGCATGAAAAATGGTTTCCTGAAGCGCCTCCTCTTTTTTGGCACCAAACTGCTGGGAAACAAGGATGCCAAAGCCCTGGGTGATTCCCTGAATGGTCCCCAGAACCAGCCAGTTTATCGACTCTACAGTTCCGAGTGCTGCCAACGCATCCACTCCAAGTATTTTTCCCACAATGGCCGTATCAGCCACCGTATAAAACTGTTGAAATACATTTCCCAACATCAACGGCAATGCAAAGCTTAAGATCAGCATCGCCATATTTCCCTGCGTCATATCCATAACACCGGATTTGCCTTTTGTTTTCATCCTGTTTTCTACCCTTCTTTTCTATTTCACAATTTTCTGTGATATCCCACAGTACTTTCCACACTTCCCATATTGACTTTTTTCCGCCATTCATTTTATGATGAAGAAAAAAATGGGAGGATTTCCATATGCAGCTTACAATTAAGCATCCTTTTCTCTGTCTTCCGGTTGTATCCCACCCGAAAGATACCAGGGTCCTGAAACTTTTTGACGGCGAAAAGCTTCTTTTATGTGTTTATTTCCTTTCGGAGAAGCCGCTGCAGACAACGAACCTATTCCTACGAATATCTTTCCCCTCTGCCGGTTTCTGAATGGATGGGACGCACGCTGACCCTGTCTGCAGAGTTTCCTGCAGGTTTTGAAGACGCAGTTACTCAGACTGACGAGCTTCCTGTCTCCAGCGAAGTGCATCCGGCTGTCCACTTTACAGCCAACGCAGGCTGGATCAACGATCCAAATGGTCTTGTTTACGACAATGGAACCTATCACTTATATTATCAGCACAATCCTTCGGTGTCAATTGGAACAATATGAGCTGGGGACATGCCACCAGTACAGACCTGCTCCACTGGACACGGCTTCCTGTTGCCATGCTTCCTGATGAAGAGGGAACCATCTTCTCCGGCTGCGGTCTGACAAACGAGCACAGGGATGAAATTCAGGCAGCTGCTGACAGCAACCTCTATCGAAGTCTTCCCAAGGATGCACTCCTGTTCTTCTATACCGCAGCCGGCGGCAGCCATGACAGCGCCTGTAGCGAGGGAAAAGACTACACCCAGCACACAGCATACAGCACCGATCATGGTCTCACTCTGCAGAAGCTTCCGGGAGCAGTTGTTCCGTTTCTCAAAACAGACAACCGTGACCCCAAGGTTTACTGGCACGAAAAATCCAAAGCATTTATCATGTCCCTTTACTTAAAAGGCACGGAATATGCCATCCTTCGTTCCACAGATATGCTCCACTGGGAGATCACTCAGCAACTGACTTTTGAAACTGCCAACGAATGCCCCGATCTGCGCCCGATTTCTGCGCCGGACGGCACTGAAAAATGGATTTTCTATACTGCTTCCAGTGAATACTTTATCGGCGATTTTGACGGCTTCCGCTTTACCAACTACAGCGCCGGCAAACGTGCTTCCTATACAGAAATCGCTTATGCCGGACAAACCTATAATAACGCACCTGACCGCATCGTACTGATTCAGTGGCTGCGCACCCAGAATCCGGAACGTCTCTATACCGGCATGCTGACGTTGCCCCGTGAACTTGAGCTGATCAAGCAGGATGGTGAATGGATTCTTGCACAGCATCCTGTTCATGAATGGTTTGATGCAAAAAAAACAGCGAACACACTCTTCCACGCAGCTGACACCACATCCTGCCAGGCAGAGCTGACTTCTCCTGCAGCAGTTGGCATTGACGTATCCCTTGGCAGCACCGGCAAAGTTTCCTTCTCCATTTTAGGAAATGTCTGCGCCTATGATGCAGCAACCGGTATCTTTACATGTGCAGATAAAGCCACCCAGCTTCCTGCCAGCTTAACAGAGCTTCATCTGATTGCTGACCGCGGCATTCTGGAGCTTTCTGCTAAACAGGATACCGTCATTGCCTACTGGGAGTTGCCTGATGACCGTACCTGCGGAACCATTACTGTCAATGCTGACACACCGATCTGTGCAGAAGCATGGACGGTTCGGTAAAAGCAGCTTGTATGAATTACAGGCATTTTCATAACAGATATCATTAATATAAAAAGCCGTCCGAATAGAAGCTATTTTCTTTCGGACGGCTTTTTGACATTCCTGTGACAGACAATAGAATGCTCGCTCTGCGTGCATTCTATTGTCATGAATAAAAAGTGGAACAAACGCTCCTTTGCTCCACTCAAAAATGCTATATTTTATAAAACAACAAAAGAATCCAATCTCAGCATACGCCAAAATCAGACCTTACAAAAAAGTGCTGGTAGCCGGACTTGAACCGGCACGGAGTTGCCCCCGAGGGATTTTAAGTCCCTTGCGTCTGCCTATTCCGCCACACCAGCATATAAAATTATAATTTCTTTTTAAAAAGAAACGACCCA
>VOFC01000017.1_pt1 | contig 13862 bp, 25 predicted proteins | sample 5384161 | NCBI WGS metagenome assembly VOFC01 (sample SAMN12384722, study PRJNA508395) | human gut metagenome | isolation source: healthy gut B | host: Homo sapiens | reverse complement strand
GCCGTAATCTGCAAATAAAAACATCATCAGCAAAGTTAGGTTTAATACATGAACCAACAGGAATAGTAGTAGAATGTCAAACAGAAAGGTCACAATTTCAAAAATAGAGAGTATGCTATGAAGATGCTTAAAACTAAATTATATGATATGGAAAAAACAAAAACAAGATAGTGAAGTAAGAAATGCTAGAAAATCTCGTTGGAAGTGGAGATAGAAGTGAAAAAAATAAGGACATACAACTATCCACAAGGAAGAATAACAGACCATAGAATAGGAGTTTCAATATATCAAATGGACGACTTTTTAAATGGTAATTTGGATGAAATGATAGATAATTTAATTGCAGTAGATAGGGCAGAAAAATTACAAGGTGGAGAAGAGGAATAGAAAAAAACATTCCAAATTATGAAATATCTCAGATAAGTTAATAATATATAAGAAAAGTTTTAATAATAAAAGATTAATAAAAACAGACATACTTGCTTTAATAAGTATGTCTGTTTTTTATAAAATTACTTAAGGATACTAAAAAAGCATTAAAAATGTAAATTTTATAGTTATTTCAATAGTAATATAATCAGAAAAATATGTTTTTTTTTTGAAGTTAAAGCTATATTATTAAATTTTTAATAAATAACAGTGTTTATTAAATGGTTAAATAATCATAAAAAATTTTTAATATCATATAGTTTAATAATAAAAAAATTAATTATTAAAGGGAAGTGACTGTAATAGAAAATATTTTAAAAACCACATTAGTAGGATTATTTTTTGGAACATTTGGAACAACAATGGGTGGAATAATAGGAGTAAAATTAAAGAATCCTTCTAATAAAAGTATTAGGATTTATATTATCTTTGCGTCAGGATTAATGACTGCTATTATATGTTTTGATTTAATTCAGAAGCATTTGAATTAAGTAATTTATTTGTTTCGATGATTGGAATAATAATTGGTATTATTTTAATGATTATATGTGATTTATTTATTAGCAATAAAGTAAATAAAAGTAGTAAAAAGTAATAATAGTTTATTAAGACAGGTATAGTAGTAGAATTGGATTAGCACTTCATAATTTTCCTGAGGGGTTAGCAATAGGGTCTGGCTTTGGAGCATCTGTTACTTTAGGAATTTCACTAGCAATTGCTATATGTTTACATGATGTACCAGAAGGAATTTCAATGGCAGTACCTATGAAGATACAAATAAAGCAGCAAATGAAATGAAAGAAAGAATAGAAAATTTGATTGGCGAAGCAAGTGCAAAGACATATGGATGGGAACATTTCATTCAATATTTGTGTAAGAATTTTAAGAAAATTTATAGATAGAATAGGTTATGATTCATCTTTTATAATTTTTGATACATCAGACCAAAAAACTCTTATTAAAAAATGTTTGAAAACTTGCAAATATTGATGATAAATTGTTTACTGACAGAGGAACTCTTTCAGAAATAAGTAATGCAAAAAATGAGATGCTTGAACCTAAAGCATTTAGTGTAAAATATTCAGGAGATTTCAGAAAAGAGAAGATTGCTCAAGATTTATGAGTTGTATCAACAAAGATTAAAAAGAAAATAATGCGATTGATTTTGATGATATTATTAATTTCACAATAAAAATTTTGAATGAAAATGCAGATATTCTTGATTACTATACTGAAAAAAATTCAAGTATGTACTTGTTGACGAGTATCAGGACACAAACAAGGCTCAATTTACACTTGTAAGTTTGTTTGCGTCAAAGTATGGAAATGTAACAGCTGTAGGAGATAACGACCAAGGTATATATTCGTTTAGAGGAGCAGATATTACAAATATTTTGAATTTTGAAAGAGATTTTCCAGGAACGAAAATTATAAAACTAGAGCAAAACTATAGATGTACAGGAAATATATTAAAAGCCGCAAATGCTGTTATCAAGCACAATGAGAACAAATATGATAAAAAATTATGGACGCAAAATGATGATGGAAGTCTTCCTTGCATTTATTGTGGAGAAGATGAGTACGACGAAGGTAGATATATCGTTGAACAAATTCAGCATTTAAAGACTGAAGAATATTTTAAGTATTCGGATTTTTGCGTGTTATACAGAATGAATGCTCAATCAAGAGCAATAGAAGATATTCTTATGAGGGAGAGGGTTCCTTACAAGGTAATAGGTGGTCTAAAATTCTATGAGAGAAAAGAAATCAAAGATACTATCGCTTATTTAAGATTAGTTCACAATACTTCAGACAATCTTTCACTAAAGAATTATAAATGAACCAAAACGTGGAATTGGAAAAACAAGTTTAGATCAAATACAAGAAATTTCTGAAAAAACTGGAGCATCAATGTATGATGTAATAAAAGATGCACAGAACTATGGTCTAACAAGAGTTTACTCAAATTCGAGAGATTTTATAGAACAAATTGAAGCAATAAGAGCGAAAAAAAGATTCAATGAAAATTTCTGATTTAATAAAAGAAGTTTTAAATAAAACAGGATACACAAAGGCTTTAGAGCTTGAAAATAGCATAGAAGCTCAAACAAGAATCGAAAACATAGAGGAATTCTTAACGGTTGCAATAGAGTTCGAGGAAGAATCGGCAGATAATACTCTTGCAGAATTCTTAGAGAACATAACGCTTTCTAGCGATATAGATGGAATGCAAGATCAGGAAGATTCTGTTACATTAATGACTCTTCACAGTGCAAAAGGTCTTGAGTTCCCAGTTGTTTTCTTGGTTGGAATGGAAGAAGGAATATTCCCTGGATACAAATCAATAGGAGAACCAAAAGATTTGGAAGAGGAAAGACGTTTGTTCTATGTTGGAATTACTAGAGCAAAACAATATTTGTATTTAACTTGTGCAAAACATCGTACAATATTTGGTTCTACAAGTTATAATTGTTTTAAATTTGTAAAGAAAATATAATAAAAATTTAATATTTTAAAATAAAGTGCCATAAATAGTATTTCCGTAAATTAACTTTGGAAATACTAGTAATATATGGGAAAGTATACCATTGTTATATATTAATATATTTTATTATTATATAATTATATAATTAGCGAAAGGTGACAAGTTATGAAAAAATATAAAAAATTTTTATTACATTTTTTTAATATCAACAATTGATTTTATATATGAAAAGAAATATATGCAGACACTATGGATGCATATTTTATGAAAGTGAGTCTAATTTCAACATTTGGGGAGAAGGAGTACAAACTACATATAATGATCATGGATATGATACAGTTTTAAATGTAAATGGTTCAGAAACTAATATAAAAAAATGGAACTGGATCATTAAATGGTGTAAATTTAATAACTAATTTAACAAATATCAGTGATGGAAATTACGTAAAAGTAGAATATATTGTAACTAACAATAATAATTCGTCTGCAACAATAGGTATAGCTACTCATGCAGACATACAAATAACAAGTAATGACCGTGCACCAATTGATAATATTTCTGGTAACAGAGGATTTACTATGAGTGATGGAAAGCCATATTTTAGATTTATAGGAAGAGATTCTTATGGAGTAACAAATGTTGATACATATTGGTTTGGAAACATATAATGACAGGCAAAACAAATATGTGGAATACGAGCTATACTTATGATGGAAGTAATACTGATTCAGGAATGGCATATTCATGGAAAAAACAGATCTATAGGACCTGGTGAAACTCAAAAATATTCTGTTATTATAGGTGTAGGAGAACTAAACACGCCTCCAACAATAAATGTAACAAGTTCATTTGATAAAGCATATTATCCAACACAAACAGTTAAAGTTACCGGAACTGTTAATGATATAGATGTAGGTGATGTTTTAACAGTAAAATATGCAATAGATTCAGGAGCTGAAATTACGATTGGAAACAATTATAGACCAAATGGAAATGCAGTTCCTTTAATACAAGCTTTGTTATTCCTACTTCAATTTCTACAGGTCAACATATGATACAATTATGGGCAGCAGATGATAAAGGGAATATGTCTGTTCAGTTACAGTATACTTTAATGTGGGTTCAGATACAACACCGCCTGATGCAACACATCAAATAACACCATCTTCATGGACAAAAGGAAATGTTGATATAGCTTTAAAAGGTAACAGATTCTCAATCTGGAGTAAAAAATGCATAACATTACCAAATGGACAAGTAGTTACAACTACAAATATTAACTTTACAGCAACGAATAACGGAAATTAAAATTTATTTTAGTTGATAATGTAGGAAATAGTAGAGACTATATTGTAACAATAAACAATATAGATAGAACTGTACCAACAATAACAGTAAATCCGAAAGATAGTAATTGGGCACAGGAAATAGAAGTTAAAATAGATATTTTAGATAATCAAAGTGGGGTTAAATACTATAAGTATGCAGTAACAGATAGCAAAGATACTCCTACAACATGGAGTGAAAATATAGCAAGTGTAAATGGAAAATTAACAATAGATACAGAAACAGAAAAATATTTACATTATAGCAGAAGATAATGTTGGTAATATAACAAGTGACAATGTAACAGGGCCATATCATATAGATAAAAACAGCACCAAGTATTTCAGTTAATCCAAAACAAGTGACTGGGCAAAGAAAACACAAGTACAAGTAAATTATTACAGATGGAGGAGCAGGATTTAAACATTATAAATATGCAATAACAGATAATAAAAAAGTTTACCAACAACATGGAGTGAAAATATAGCAAAAGCAAATGATACAATAACAATAAATACAGAAACAGAAAAATATTTACATATTATAGCAGAAGACAATGTTGGAAATATAACAAGTGATAATGTAACAGGACCATACTTAATAGATAGAACAAATCCAACAATACAAGTAATAGGAGACTTGCAGACAATAGTGGTAGACGAATTAACACTAGATTTGGAAGCAAATGATGTGCCATCAGGTGTAGCAACATTTAAAATGGATGGAGAAGTAATATTTAATGGAAACCATACATTTAATAAAAATGGAAAACATACATTAGAAGCAGTAGATAAAGCAGGAAATACATATATTACAGAATTTGAAATAACAAATATATATTATGAATGTGATGCAGGATTAGAACATCCAATATATAGCTCAACATACGATAGTTGTCCAATATGCGAATCATATAAAGGGTTAAAAGTAACAGATGCAGCAGATATATATAATTCAGAAAAACAAAGAGTAAAATACGAAAACCAAAAATGCAGAAATAGTAGAATACTATGATGGAATAAAAAGAAAACCCAGAAAACGTAAAAAAGAATATGAATATGAGTTAAAAAGTAGTATATGAAGGAAATGAATATAAAACAGGAGTATGGGGAAAATATACAATAACACCAAAGATAATAACAATAGAAGACATAATAGCCACAAATAAAGTTTATAATGGAAATACAACAGTAGTAATAAGTGGGGAAGACTAATAGGAGTATGTGAAGGAGACAATTTATACTTTGAACTACCATTAACAGGAGAAGCAGAAAGTAAAAATGTAGGACAATGGAAAGTATCAATAGCAGAGATAAAACTAATAGGGAGAAGATGCACCAAACTACATATTAAAACACCCAGAATATGGAGAAATAATGGTAGAAATAACATCAAGACCATTAAGAATAATAAATTTATCAGGAAAAAATAGAATATATAATAAAGAAACAACAGTAGAAATAATAGGAGGAGAATTTGACAACTTAGTAGAAGGGAGACGATGTAGTAGCAACAATACCTAAAACAGGAGAAGCAGAAAGCCCAGATACAGGAACATGGAGAGTAGCAATAGAAGAAATATATATTAAGTGGAAAAGATGTAAAAAAACTATACATTTACCCAACCAGAATATGGAGAAATAATGGTAACAATATCAAAAGAAACAGGGATATTAGTAATAGGGTTGCGAAAGTAAAAATATGATAGAGAATTAATAGAACCATACATGTAGTAGAAAAAATACAACATCAGAAGTAACATATAAATATTATAAAGCAGGAAACAGATGAAGAAAAAGAAAAGACCATATGATATAGGAAAATATGATGTAGTAGGATATGCAGAGACAGATGGAAATTATACAGAAGTAGAAAGTAACAAAGTAACATTTGAAATAAAAAAACCAGACCCACCAAGTATAGGAATAGAAAGTAGAGTAGTAAAAGTAAATGAAAAACAGTAACAATAGAAGAACAACCAGCTAATTCAATACGGAGACATAGTAACAATACAAATAAGAATAAAAAATAATGGACTAGGAAGTGGATATGCAAAAGAAGTAACAAGTACAATAGCAGATGGGATGGAATATATAGAAGATAATGAAATAAACAAAGCAAATGGCTGGAAATTAGATGAAAAGAAAGTAATAACAAGTAAATACTCATATGAAACAGATATAAATAATGAGTTATATCCAAAAAAATATATGAGTATGAAGAAAATCATGAAGAAGACACAGAAGAAAAAAGAAGAAGAAAAAACCAGAATTAAATACAGGAGTACAAAAATTACAACTAGTATTAAAAGTAACAAAAATGATAAAACACATGATAAGTTATTATCACAAATAGTGGTAGAGCAGCAAGATAAAAAAGAGGAGACACAGTAGAGTATACAAAAAAGAGGATGAGGAAACTAGCAAAAACAGAGTGGAGATGCAATATACATATACAGATTTACAAATAGAAAAAGAATAACTCAAATAATTACAACAGACAAAACAACAAACACAGTAAAAAAACATGATATATATCAAAAGGCAAATAATATAGCAAAGTTGGATTTACCGAGCAAAAATATAGAAAACAAAAATTAGATATTATTTATGAAATTAAAGTAACAAATATTGGAGATTATAATGCAACAATAGACCAAATAATAGATTTATTACCGAATGGAGCAAACTTTAGTAAGGAAGGAAATGAAGGTTGGTATGTAGGAGAAAACGGACATATAATATATGATAATTTCCGAAGAATATCTAAGACCAAATGAAGAAAAAGAGTTAAATTAAAATTAACATATCACTTAGATGAAAGCGGCATGGCACAAATAGAAAATAATACATATGTATTAGCAACGAGAGATATAGACGAAAAAATAATAATAGACGAAGGGAACATAAAAATAGAAGAAACAAATAATTATGCAAAATCAGAATTAATAGTATCAATAATAACAGGAGAGACAATACTAATATATGTTACAGTAATACTAGGAGGAATGTTAATAATAGTAGTTGGAATCTCGTTAATAAAAAATATATTTTGTAGTCATTTATTATGAACTTATACAAAGCAAATTAAAGAAAAAACGGAGTAAATTAAAGAAAAAACGAGATAAATCACGGGGAACTGAAATAAATCGCTTATTTTAGTTCCTATTATTTTTGCATAAAAAAAATAATCATATAAAATACATAATACAATAAAATGGATAGGAGTGCTTGAAAATATGTTAAAACGTTTTGCTATGTTTTAAGGTCTTCAATTAAATTAATTGTATTAATTGTAGCATCTATCATCTTAATAACAGCAGCAATTACTATATTTTATAAACCAACATATGAAGTTAGTCTAAATGGAGAACTAATAGGATATACATCAGACAAAAGTAATTTACAAGAAAGAATAAATAAGTATGTTGAAAGTGGTAATGGAGATGATGTCGTTTTTGCACAAATAGACAGTATGCCAAAATATAAATTATGTTTGTTAAAAAAAGATGTACAAACAAATGATGACGAAATTTATACTAAAGTAACAAGTAATGGTACAGAATACTATAGGTTTTATGCTATTACAGACAATAAAGAAGAAAATATTATGTGTCTACTTTTAAGGAAGCAGAAGACATTGTAAAAAAATTAAAAGATAAAGATAGTGCAAATAAAATGACATTGGAATATTAGAAAAATATGATAAAACTAAAAAAAGAATTTACAGATGTTGATACATGTGTATCTAAATTATATGAAAAAAACCTAATTCCTAAGAAAACTATATGTAGCTTCTAAAAGAGTGTCAGCGGTTCCATCAGGTGGTTCATCAGCATATGTAAATATAGGAAAGTAACATTACAAAAACCACTTACAGGAGGAATTATAACATCTAGATTTGGAAGTAGAGAAAGTATAAGAAGTTCACCACACAGGGATGGATATTGCAGCATCTTACGGAGCACCAATAAAAGCAGCAGCAGGAGGAACAGTCACTTTATCTGGATGGAATGGAAGTTATGGGTATTGTATAAAAATTTCTCATGGAAATGGTACAGAAACAGTTTATGGACATTGTAGTAAAGTAATAGCTAAGGTAGGACAAAAAAGTATCACAAGGACAAGTTATTGCAAAAGTAGGTTCAACAGGTAATTCAACAGGAAATCATTTGCATTTTGAAGTAAGAAAAACGGAGTTTTATATAATCCACAAAATTATGTATATTAATATAAAAAAACGGGTATATAAAAAATGACTAATGACTGTCATTTAGAAAAATACATAATAATTATTTTACTTTTTGTAGATTTTTTCCCAAAATAAAAACTTAAGAGCATTATTTTTTTATAATTAAATCTCCAACCTCGAACATTTTTAAAAGGTTACAATTTACATACAAATAAATCAGAATTATTTGTATATCTTGCAAATTCAGTAATATATGAATTGAAAATTAATTTGTTAGGGTGTTTTAAGTCAATGTTAGATAACACTAAATAATAACTGTTTATATTTATACAAAATAGCAGATTTTGCAATATTATGTATAGAGCCAGAACAAGAATGTATAGCATCTAAGAAGTTACAATAATCTTCAAAAGTGCTAAAACAATAAATTGCATTAGAAGTATTTGTATCGGTAAATTTTCTTTAGCAGTAAACTTCCTTTTTTTTTTTAGGAGTAGCAACTTTAGGAGAACTAACACGAGTAATGGTCAAAATAAAAAATTCATCAGATGATTACAATAGCTTCTATTCTTAAATTATAATCCTTAGCATCAAAGCCTACTTTTTTTTCTTCGGCTTTTTCTAACATATTTAAAAATATTTTTGAGACTCAATTGATTTGCCATAAAATCATGGAAATCAATACTTTTTATATCCTGAAGATCCTTAGAAGGCTTACAATTATTCTTATTTTATCATCATTAATTTTTTCAAATTTCATTTATATATGCCTCCAACTAAATTATACTACGTTTATCATAAAATATAAATGATAAAAATTGGAAATTAGTTATACTATATTATATTGAAAGATAACTTGTTTTTGTAATATTTAAATTTACAAAAATTTGAATAAATAATAATATATCATATGAAAAATAAAAAAATAAATACTTTTATTAATTTTTACTAATTAAAAAAATTTGTAAAATGCATATATAATATTAGCGTAAAAAACATAAGAAAATATTTATGTAGAAAGGAACGAAGAAACGGAGGAAGAAGGGAAAAAAAAATACTTTGGATACTAATTTTATTTATATTATGTGGAATAGTATTAGGAGGGTTAATAGGAGAATTAGCAGCAAGTGTAGATTGGCTATCATGGTTTATCATATGGACAAGAATTTGGACTTTCAACACCAGTAAATTTAGATTTGCAAGTAATAAAATAACTTTTGGATTAATGTTTAAAATTAACTATTGCAAGTATATAGGAATAGTAATAGCAATATTCTTATATTTATGCGCTAAAAAAATATGTATTAAGATAAAAATTAAATTAGGTCAAATACTATTGGGGGCTATTTATTTAAGAAAGGATTGATTTTATTGTCCATAAAAATGAAAGAATTACCAAAATCAGAAAGACCATACGAAAAATTAGAATTATATGGTGAAAAACATTGTCTAATGCAGAATTATTAGCAATAATTATAAAAACAGGAACAAAGAGAAAAAACATCAGTAAATTAGCACAAAAAATTTTAAAATTAAATGAAAGAACAAAGAAAATTTAAAATTTTACAAAATATTTCAATAAAGAATTAACTGCAAATAAAAGGAATAGGAAAAGTAAAAAGCAATTCAATTAAAAGCCGTAACAGAAATAAACAATTAGAATGTTTAAAACATCAAATTATAAATTATAACCATAAAATAACAGTCCACAAGATTTAGCAAAAATTTGTAATGAGTGAATTAAAATTTGAAAAAGAGAAAAAGTAAAAATATTAATTTTAAATAATAAAATGAAATACAAAAAATAAAAGATATAGCAACAGGTGGAAGTAATTTTGCTAATGTTTCAATAAAAGATATTTTATCAGAACCAATAAAAATGGATGCACCTAAGATAATACTAGTTCATAATCATCCAAGTGGAGATTCAACACCTAGCAAGCAAGATATAGAATTTACAGAACAATTATACGAAATATCTGAGCTAATGGGAAAAACTATTAGATCATTTGGTTATAGGTAATATGAATTATACTAGTATATTTTCAAAAAATGTTTTTTAAATTGGTATATAAGAAAGTAGGAGGAGTTTAGAAAAATGAATTTTATGAATTTTTTTTACATTAGGATCAAAAAATATATTGGAATAGATTTAGGAACAGCAAATATTTTAGTAACAATAAAAGGAAAAGGAATAGTATTAAAAGAACCATCTGTTGTAGCAATTGATAGAAAAACAGAAAATATTGTGGCAACAGGGAAAGAAGCAAAAGAAATGCTTGGAAGAACACCAGAACAAATTAAAGCAGTAAGACCATTAAAAGATGGAGTTATTGCTGACTTTACAGCAACACAATTAATGCTTAAAAAATATAATTGAAAGGTAGCTAAAAGATATAATATTGGAAAACCAAGAGTTGTTGTTGGAGTTCCATCTGGAATTACAGAAGTTGAAGAAAGAGCTGTGGAAGAATCAGTTTTGCAAGCTGGTGCAAAAGAAGTGTATTTAATTGAAGAACCAATGGCAGCAGCTATTGGAGCATCTTTAGATGTAGGAGAACCAAGTGGTAATATAATTGTTGATATTGGAGGAGGAACTACAGAGGTAGCAGTTATTTCTCTTGGAGGAATTGTTGTAAGTCATTCTTTGAGAGTTGCAGGAGACGAATTAGATGAGGATATTGTAAATTATATTAAAAAAGAAGAAAATTTAGCAATAGGAGAAACTACAGCAGAACAAATAAAAATGCAAATTGGATGTGCAATGCCATTAATGACAGAAACTTCAATGGAGATAAGAGGAAGAGACTTGGGAAATGGTTTACCTAAAAATATAACAGTAACTTCAGTTCAAATAGAAGATGCAATTCAAGAATCAATTAACAAAATTGTAGAAGTAGTAAAAATGACATTAGAAAAAACTCCACCAGAATTAGCTTCAGATATAATGGAAAAAGGTATAGTTTTAGCAGGTGGAGGAGCTTTAATTAAAAAGTTGGACAAACTATTAAGTTTAGAAACAGGAATGCCTGTTTATGTAGCTGAAGAACCTTTAGATTGTGTAGTAAGAGGAGCTGGAAAAAAACTTTAGAAGATATAGAAAGATTAAAAAGAGTTCTTGTTAATGCTAGAAGTAGAAGATAAAAACTATAAAAATTATAAAAATTTTTATAAGAAAAAAAGGAGTAAAAGATGTACAGAAATAAAAAGAATGGGATAATTGGAATTATAATAACAATAATTATACTAATTTTAGTTGTTATATTTTCAAATGGTGAAACAAATAGTAATTTCATTGAAAATGCAGCTACTAATTTAATTATGCCAATACAAAATGGTTTAACATATTTAAAAAAATAAATTAGGTGGAAATAACACATTTTTTACAGATATAAATAATTTAAAAGATGAAAATAAAGAGTTAAAACAAAAAATAGTGAATTAGAACAATCATTAAGAGAATTGAAAAATATAAAAGACAAAAAATGAAACATTAAAAGAATATCTAAATTTAACAGAGAAATATGGAGAATATAAAACTATTCCAGGGTATGTAATTAATAAAGATATTAGTAATTACTCAAAAACAATTATAATCAAATAGGAAAAAAGATGATGGAATAGAAGAAAATATGACAGTAATCGGAAATGAAGGACTTAGTAGGACATGTAATTTCAGTTACAGATTCAACAGCAAAAGTTCAAACAATAATAGACACTGCAAGTTCTGTAAGTTGCTCAATGAGTACAACGAAAGATAGTATAGTATGTAAAGGGAACATTAGATGAAAAATCATCATTAAAAGCAATGTATATACCAACAGATGCAATATTATACAAGGAGATAGTATTGAAACTTCAGGCCTAGGTGGAATTTATCCAAAAGGAAGTCATATAGGAACAAAATAGTAAAAATACTAAAAATATGACAGATAGATATGCAAATATAGAAACAGCAGTAGATTTTGATAAATTAGATACAGTTTTAGTTATCACAAATAAATAAAATAATACTAAAATAAAAGGTGAATAAAAGAGGTTGAAAAAACAGTATTAATATTGCTTAATAGTTTATTTTTATATAATATTATTTTTTACAAGCCAAACTTTTTAGTTGGTTCAATATAGCAGGAGTAATGCCTAATTTATTTGTGATTCTAGTATTGTTTATTGGATTATTTGCAGGCAAAAAGATAGGAATAATATTAGGGTTAATAACAGGTATTTACTAGACTTATTATATAGGAAAAAAATAGGAATTTCAGGAATAATGTTTATTATAATAGGATTTTTTTATCATATTGTGATAAAAACTTTTCAAAAAGATAGTAAATTAACAATTATGTTAATGGTTATAATATCAACATTTATATATGAAGTTGGAATATATGCTTTTAAATAATAAATTTAGAATTCAAATAAATTATTTTTGTCATTTTACTAAAAATAATGTTAATAGAAAATTATATTTACAATCACTAATAATAATGAATTTTTATATCCATTAATTCAAAAATTTGGATATTATATTAGAAGAAAATGTATTTAAAATCTAAAAGAATTATGACAAGATATTTTAAAAATAAATGGAAAAGGTGTAAAAAACAATTGTAAACAGATAAAAAAAGGGAAAAATTGGGCAAAAATGATAATAACAAAATAAGATAAATATAGTAACAATTTTTATATATATTATAGGAATAATATTAATACTTCAACTTTTCAATCTTCAAATTATACATGGACAAAAATATAGAAAAGAATCTAATACTAGATTACAAGAGAATCCGTGCTAAAAGCAGCAAGAGGAGAAATATTTTAGACAGAACAGGAAATAAACTAGTTATGTAGATGGAACCGTTACAGGAGAATCAACTACAAATGAAGCTGTTCAAGGTTCATCTGTAGTACTTACAATAGATGCAGGACTTCAAGAAGTTACAGAAAATGCATTGAAAAATAATATAGAAAAAAAAAATTAAAACAATATAGTACGGTGGTTTCTCAAAGTCATATGATGCAAAAAGGTGGAGCAGTTGTTGTAATGGATGTAAAATCAGGAGAAGTACTATCAATGGCAAGTTACCCTAACTATGATCCAAGTGTATGACAGGCGTATATACATATGGAAATAATACTTGGAAATGTTGGTATTATACGGATTATCATAGAGGACATGGATATCTAGATGTTTCAGGAGCTATACAACATTCATGTAATTATTACTTCTATGAAGTAGCAAGAAGAATGGGGATAGATAACTTAGCAAAATATGCAAGATATTTTGGTTTAGGAAGTAAAACAGGAATTGAATTACCAAGCGAAACAGCAGGAACTTTGGCAAGTAAAGAAGCATCAGAAAAGCAAGGAAAAGCATGGAATGGTGGAGATGTATTAAATGCAGCAATTGGACAAGGAGACAATGATTTT
>VOFC01002780.1_pt1 | contig 13865 bp, 20 predicted proteins | sample 5384161 | NCBI WGS metagenome assembly VOFC01 (sample SAMN12384722, study PRJNA508395) | human gut metagenome | isolation source: healthy gut B | host: Homo sapiens | reverse complement strand
CAAACCCATGCATTTTTTTTTTCGAGAAAGAGCGGCGCTTTGGGGGTATGCGTGGTTTCGATATCGCGAAAACTTTAGCCGGAGACGACCACTCTGGTATTTTTCTTACATTCTACGGTCTGGGATATCCTACAAAATAAGCGTATCGCCGTAAAAAGACATGCTTAACCATAAAAATTTCTATGTAGAAGCTCAAGCCTTTGATAGTCGCTACCGGTGCGGTTCCTTTTTATGCCGACCTTCGAGAATGATGATGTGCCCGGAGTTTATACAGCGGCAGTCGTACAGAAAATGATGAACGCTGAATTCACGTTACTCGGCAAAAACATATTGACAGTAGGCGCCGGTAATATAGGTTTACCTAACGTCCTACCAATTGATGCAAGCCGGAGCCGAAAGTCAAGGCTATTTTAGAGGCGATGCCCCATGAAGGTGGATTTCCGGTACAAGCGAATCGAATTCGCCGCCTTGGCATACCTATTTATACCTCTCATATGCTTTTGAAAGCCATTCCAAACCTGGATCGGACAGGTATCACCGGCGCGTTGTCTGCAAGAATGCGAGAACTTCAAGCCAATCCCAGGAACAGAAAAGTGATCGATGGTATTGATGTCATTAATATATGTACAGGATTGATTCCCGACAACCAATTGCTAACCAAAGGCCAATATACATTTGGAAAACGTTGTGCCGGCGTAGGTGATGCCGTACGGATCGGGAGAAGGTACTACCGCCGTACTAAGAGGAAAGCAAGCCGCTTATGAGATCGCCCAAGAGCTAGGCGTACGTTTCAACTACAAATTGGAGGAATACATCGACTCCCAGCAACATCCGATCCGCATCAAGGAAGAGTCCCCGGCCCACTCCCGAGCGTCAAGCCCAACGCCCTTTCGTTCGCTTGGTTTTATACGGTTTCGCTTGTAACCCTTTGCTCTTTCGCTTGTCCTCAAAAAGGCAATCACCAAAAGCTCCACCAGCGTAACGCCCGAGATCGATTACGAAAAATGTACCGGCTGTATGCAATGCGTATCCCATTGTCCGGGGCTGGCTATTTTTCGGCTACGATACCCGGAAGCAAACTTATTCTTACCGGTAGAATACGAGGTAGAAGTAGGTGCCGAGGTGTGGCTTGTCGATGATAACGGGAAGAAACAAGGCGAAGGTATCATTGAGAAAGTATTAAAGAAAGCCGACAAAAACAAACGTGGCCCGTGTGAAAGGGCAGGAATGGAAAACGATGCCTTATTGAATATCACAGGGATTCATCAAAAAAGAAAAAACTATCCGGAGGAGATCGACTTCAAGCAAGAGCCGGAGTGTGAGTCGGAGACCTATGTTTGCCATTGCGAGGACGTATCTTTGGACGAGCTTACTTTCCGCCATTGGGGATCGTAAATATATCTCCGTCGACGAGGTAAAACATATCACCCGCCTAGAATGGGGCCATGCCGTGGAAAACGCTGCATACCCCGCCTACGCATGAAACTAAGGAAAAAGGTATCGAACTGGTAGGCGACGCTACCCCCGTGCTCCCTATCTACTCGCTTCGTCCTAGGGGAAATGTATCCACAGCGTCAGATAGCGGATACCTATAAAGTAGATTCTGGAAAGCAGGTTCGTAAGACGGAAGTCTTAATCGCCGGCGGAGGTATAGGTGGTAGCGCATTGTTCCGTTATTTTGCGGAAGCCGGTAAAAGACCGTGCTTATTAATGCGGATCGAGGATCATCATGGCGTAATATCGGTGGTGGTCGTCCAGCGTTCTCGATCCCCGAATTAGCGGAGATCGCCCGTAATAACCAAACGATATTCGAGGGAGACACAAAAGAATACGATATCCATTACCGTGAGATACGCTATATCACGTTCGCCCACGACGAGGGCTACCTACAATGATCTGGAACGTTCCTGCGGTTGGTCCAACGCTTATTTGATCGACAAGAAAGACTTTCAGAAAGAGGTGTCCCCCCTACTTCAACACGAACCAAAACACCTATTTCGCCGCACAAATCTCCCAGCATTGTTGGCAAGCTACCCCCAGGGCGTGTGATAGACTTTATACGAAACAAAGGCAAAGAGCGGCAAGGTGAGGTTTGGGAAGACACACACCTAGTGGAAGTACACAAAAACGGTGAAAATATCGTCTTATTATATACGCATGATAAGCGATACATCGAATACGAATGCGATCATTTCGTGAACGCCCACTCGGTTATAGCGCCGAGCGTTTCGCCCGCATGCTAGGCGCTTTACACCGGCCACTCTATCCGGTCAAGTACCAAGCGTTGATTACCATCGCCTACCGAATCTGGGTAAAAACGGGGATATCCTCGATATGTTGATAGACCGCCGGAAACGTAACGACTTCTCCGCTGTCTACGGTCAGCAATTCGCCGAGACCGGACAGATTATCGCTTGCGCCTCCCCGCTGTCGACGCTAAAGCGGAGATCAGCAACTTTGATGAGTTGAAGTTTAATACCCGTTTCATGGAGATCATCTCCGAGGTGTTCTGCGATTGGATTCCATCGTTAGCCACAGTACCCGTACAAGCCACATGGTCCGGTTATTATGTGAGCCGCTACATTATCGATCCGGATAACGGACTATTCTCGTAGGTTTTGCAAGGTCACGGCTTCATGCTCGCTCAATACTTGGCTAAACTATACGTAGATAAAGCGTTAGGCCGTACCGTTCGGATTATATGGAGCGATTGAGGCTCGATGGAGACGGAATTAGTGAGAAAGCTTTCAAATAAACTATAAATAAAATAAAAGCCTCCTCTATCACAATTGGTAAGGGAGGTTTTGATAAAACACAATCTTTTCTATTTTCGTTGTTCTATATCCCATAAATAGTAATCATATGAATATAGAAACAACAGACAACTCTCCTTTGCTACAGGAATGTATAGAAGAATTGATCAATAGTAAAAATCGATGAGGGAAAGGGAAGAACCGCTGGGAATTATCGGAAGCGCATGGAATAAATTATCCACCTTTTTTTTAGGTCCGAGGGTAATGGAATTTATATTTGCCGACTTAACGACCGATTTTCTTCATCACTATCTTTTATGGTTGATGCAAGGGGAAGACGGGAAACAGGCTCCCTTGAAACCGGGTAGTTTGGACTTCTACATTCGTAATCTAAAGACAATGTAATACAACAAGATCGCCCAAGATAAACAAATGGATGTTCCTGAGAGAAAGCCCGTTCTCTGGCCTGCAGATAAAGGTCCCACCCACCCGGAAAAAGGGCTTTTGCCAAGTCTCGACCTACAAAATCTGGCGACTCTTGAGCGGCCCAAAACCCATACGCCTGTACGGCCCTTCACTTAGCTCTTTTCTTATTTTACGCTAGAGGTATGTGCTTCGTGGATGTCTTTTAATCTGCGACACAGCAATATAAACGATGATTATATCCACTACGTACGTAGCAAGACTGGCGTAGCGATGCAAGTAAGATCACCCCGAGATAAAGAACATCATATTCTCTTATCGGCGTTTCAATAACCCGTGGATATTCCCTTTCTTACACGAGAAAATCAGCGGAGAGGGAGAAGTCACGGCTCAGTCCGCGCTTCGGAGAGTGAACCGCCACTTAAAGAAAATGGGAGAGCAATTACACTTCGAACAGCCATTCACTACCTATGTGATGCGGCATAGCTGGGCTTCCATGATGCTGGAGGCGAATTCGGAAATCGGCATTATCAGCCAATCTTAGGACATATGTCCCTACGGACTATCGAGATCTATCTTGGCCGGATATCAGTATCTAAAATAGACAGGGCCTCCGATAATATGTTGAACAATTTGGTTCGCAGCTCTTCCACCCGACAAAGAAGTAAAAATAAGGTGATGGCTTTAAAGAGACAATCGGCAAGAAATGCAAGAAGCTCATTTCCTCGATTGCCTCTAAGTTATTCTCATTTATTTAAGATAGTTCATGCAGGAATGCCAAAGGGTAGATTCGTCAAGGCATTCCTGCACAGCCCTTAGAATGGATACTATTTCTCTTCACCAAAATTAACGGTATTCTCGACATTGTCCACATCATCAAAGACAGCCACGTTGCCGTTTGTTATCGTTACACGGAGGTCGGCACTATTAGGGCCGGCGATATTCACCGTCAGCTTATAATGATAATCTTGATAGATATTGTAATCGGTCACCAAGTCACCCCAAGATAGAATTTATACTATTTATCCGTCATTCTGAGAGTTGTCTCTTTCTGCGTAAGAAAGAGACATTTTTTTTCCATACTTCTTTATTCTCAATCACTTCTGTTTTTCGATTCATTTTACATTATCGTTTATTTTACCGTTTGTCTCTTTACATCTCACTACTCATTTAACATTTAGGACTTACTGTCCGAAACGGCACGCACGAGGTAGCACGATTCCCGACGGGGAACCGTGTAAAGATCCATACATGCAAACTTCATATTGTTACATGACGTTGAATTGATAAGGACTAGAAATACGAAGGCGCAGACATCTTGCCGTTATGTCCGTGCCTTTATGATTGACTAAACCGTGATCGCAATATTACGATCCGTGGTTTAAATGTCTAATTGTTTCGATTTTGTCTATATTCATTAGGCGTGATCCCTGCCATTTTCTTGAACCAACGACTGAAATGTTGCGGATATGGAAATCCAAGTTCATAGGATATTTCACTGATGGATTTGGTGACATCGAATACACGCTCTTTTCGCTATATCGAGCATCTTCTGCTGGATATGTTTCAACGCAGAAACACCGGTTCCTTTTTCAGAAGGTCGCTTAGATAGTTAGCCGACAGGCAAAGCTTGTCGGCCCAATACTGCACGGTGGGCGTACCTTTACTTATGGGAAGATTGGACGCAAGATAATCATCCAGCGTTTGCTCAAATCGGGCTAAGATGTCAAGATTCACATTCTCCGCGTTTCGAATTGACGGTCATAGAACCGCTCACAATAATCAAGTAGGAGTTTTATATTGTCTGTAATCAGTGATTTCGTATGCTTGTCTATGGGATGGAGCAATTCTTCTCTGATTTTGCACATGCAGTCAATAATGGTTCGCCTTTCCTGTTCAGACAAGTGGAGTGCTTCATTGGCGGAATAGGAGAAGAAACTATAGTTTTTGATGAATTGGGCTAACGGAGTGTTACGTTACCAGTTCGGGATGAAAAGCGAGCAGCCATCCACCGGGTTGATGCAACTGACCGTCATCGTCAGACCCCCATGACCTGCCCCGGAGCGAGAAAAAGCATCGTGCCTTGCTGATAGTCATAGATGCTACGACCATATTTAAGAGTACCACAGTCCGGGTCTTTCATCAAGATAGCATACAAATTATAGAGTTTCGGACAGAAATGTACCGGATTAGCCTCTCGCGCATCGATGACCGTAACCAGCGGATGCAAAGTTTCCATACCGAAATAATCGTTGTATTGCTGCACAGTGTCTATTCTCTTTATCTCATTCATCTTCAATTGTATTTGGCTTCGATTGCAAAGATAACCTTTTCTTTCATACGTTTCTCACCGTCCGATGAAATTGGTTATTATATCTGTGGAATTGATACAGTCTACACCCCAAATAACCGCTATTTTTTTCAATAAAAACTTTTAAATAATAATTATATGGGAACAAGAAAAATTATCTGTATGGGAAGCTTATTCTTCTTGTCTGTAGCCATTCCCTACGAAAGGCAGACAAGTATTAGGGGTGGCTGTTCCCGGACCATTTGATCAAACTGAAATTGAAAAGCGAGAAGATGTGTTGGTATATACAACACCTGTACTCCACACAGCCGTAGGAGTGACAGGAATGGTGGAATTAAAGTTGTATGTATCTTTCAAGCAATTACAGGAAAGTCGACGAAGCTAGCTTACTTTAAAACAATGGATGTAAATGGAAAAAATTCATAACTATGAATGAAGAAAAACATAGTTATGAATTGAAAATTTCATAGTTATGATTTTTCAGTATCAAAATAGGCAAGTAATTCTTCTATCGTTTGGGTGATATAGGTACCGCCGGAAGTCTCATGGATGATAAAGTGGGTGGTCTTTAAATCGCCAGTCTCAATCCAAATATTCGATTCCACTTCCCGATTCGCCAAAATTCCGTTTCGCTGGAGCCCTTTACGCACCATAGCGTATTTCTGTCCATGTCCAACGAGGCGAATCTGTCGAGAGAATTGATTATCTATACGGAATAATCCGGTATCCTTATCGAAAACAATCCCTTTCCGGGCGAAAAAGTTGCTTAGATGACCACTCAATGCCAAAATCCTCGGGAGTACCGGTAGAGATACCATTCGCTTTGTCCATTAACCAGATCTTATCCGATATCTGAAGAGCCAGCTCCAAATCGTGAGTGGACATAAATATCGTCTTATTCGTTTTCCGGGTTAGATGATGGAGTAATTGCATAATCTCTACCTTGCTGGGGAAATCAAGGAATGCGGTAGGTTCATCCAAGTAAATAACCGGAGTCTCCTGAGCGAGCGCCTTAGCGATCATCACTTTCTGGCGTTCTCCATCCGATAAGGTATGGACCATGCGGGATGCTAGTTCCTCAATGCGGACAAGGGCGATGGATTCTTCCACGATCCGCTTATCATCCTTGCTCAACTTACCCCAGAAGCCGGTATACGGGCTACGTCCCATCCCCGACCAATTCCCGTACCAACATATTCCGGATCTCATTTATCGGTCAGCACGACACCGATCGTGGTGCTCAATTCCTTATCGGAATAAGTATCTATATCTTTTCCTAGGACCAATATTTCCCCATCTAATTTAGGTTGGAAAGCCGATAACGTGCGCAATAAAGTAGACTTCCCCACCCCGTTAGCACCCAGCAAACAGGTTAATTCACCACTATAGATCGTAGAGTGTATACCTTTAGCTACCAGCTTTGTACTACTCTTAGAATGGTAACCGATCGAAAGTCCGTTAATATGAATCGTATCTTGTTTCATCTTACTCGTTCAATTCATTCTTACGTTTTCTAAATAATACTGAGGCCACTACTGGAGCACCTACTAAAGCGGTTACCGAGTTGACAGGTAACGCTCCCTCGAACCCCGGCATACGGGCGATCAAATTACAGATCAACGCCAACGCCGCACCGGCGAATAAGACCGCGGGCATTAAAAAATCCGATGGTCGGAAGTTTGAAATATGGCCCGGCATAAATGCGGAAACGGCTAGCCCCAAGAAGATAATAGGTCCGCAATAAGCAGTGACAATCGCCGTAAGGACCCCAGCCGAGGTGATAACCAACAAACGGGCCCGCTTGATATTAAGTCCCAAATTGCGTGCGTAGCTATCCCCAAGAAGCATCAAGTTCATGGTCTTGATAAGCAGGGAACGAGAGAGGGATCAAGATTGTCATAAGAATCACGAACAACGTCATCTGATTACCGGAAACACAGGCGAAACTACCCAATCCCCAAATCACGTATGCACGGATATCCTCCTCCACACTGAAAAATTTCAGCACACCGATCACCGCATTGGCTATGTAACCAATCATCACACCGATAATCAACAACGTGACATTTCCTTTTTACCTTTTTGGGAAACATACACGATCAGCGCCATCACGGATAAGGAACCGATCACGGCCGCTATCGATAAGGCGATCTCCCCATAAAACCAAGTTTACTCAAGGCAACGCCCCTAAACTACCGCTTAACAACACCACGAAAGCGACACCCATGCTCGCTCCCGAACTGATACCTAAGACCGAAGGTCCCGCCAGAGGATTCCGGAAAACAGTCTGCATCTGCAAACCGCTGATGGATAAGCCAGCTCCGCTACCAACGCTGTCAATGCCTGTGGTAGTCGGGATTTCCAGATAATATTCTGCCATGTAATAGGCTCATTTCCTAAATTCCAGATAATATGCCAAACCGATTGAAGAGGAATAGAGACTGACCCCAACACCAAATTCAAAAAAGATTAGAACAAAAATAGCCGTGACAATCGCCAGCATCCATAGGGTATTTGAATGTCTCATCAGTGTTCCTTATTTAAGTCGAGAATAATAGACCGACTCATGATCCGGTAATAAATCCGGATGAAAGATATGAAGCAAATCCGCTAGGACGATCTCCGGTTCTGTCGGCATACTCTCATAAAACGGCGTGTTCTTCATATTACAATAGATAATTCCTTTCTCCCGGAACGCACGGAAATCCTCATAACGAGGATCTTGCTCTTTTCAATGCCTCATAGCTGAACGTTCCCGAAACTATTCACGATACGCCAATAATCAGCGTCGTCCGCTTGGTTATAGACCGTCTCGAAGTCTAATGTAACACCACCGGATCGCTCATCATCTTTCAAGAAATAGTCAGCACCGGCGTCCTTGAAAAGTTGGGCGAGAAAGCTCTCCCCTCCTACGGCATACCAGTTACCGCCCCGTAACTCGCCACTAAAAACGATCGGACGTTTTTTAACCTTACCATCCGCCGTAAGTTCCTTTAATTCATTATACCTCTTCTCGATGGTGGCGAAACGCTCATTGCCATCTTTCTCTATCCCCAACAGCAAGCCTACGAACTTGATCCACTCGGCCTGTCCCAATGGCGTAGTCTCCTTTATAACCCAAATGGGGAATCAAGGGAATACCCACGTCTTTCAGCGTCTCCCATAGCCTCCCCGCTTGAATGGCGATACAAGGATCAAATCAGGATTCATGCTCATGATAACCTCGTTATCGAAATTCCCCTCGATACCGATCTTAGCGGTTTTACCTTCTTTCAGGCGTTCGTTCATCTCTTTATTGAACAAATGCCGTGTACTGGTAATCCCAACGACCCTATCCAAGGCACCCAATTTAATAAAGTTCGATAATTGCAGGGAAGTCATACAGATAACGCTTCGGATAGGAAGCTCTATCACCGTATAATCAGCGGGAATCCCCGTGGGTTTCGCACCTCTTTTCACGAACGCATAATGAAACGTGGTGCTTTCCTCATTTGAGGATCTTGGATATCAGCCAAGAGATATTGATCCGCATAGGTAAGCTTGAATCCTTGGGCGTATAAAGGCTTAACCTGCTCTTGCGAGAACGCAGATTGCTCTACGGAAGCCGTCTTCCCCTATTTCTCCTTTTTCACGGATACCTGAAGTACATGATAAAGTCAATACCGATAAAAGCAAGCATCCACCCGCTATAAACTTATTCATAATCCTTGTTTAATTGACAGTTGATCATTGACAGTTACTCTCGTCCTGCTCCACGGGACAGCAACATTTATTTATGAACCGGCAGGTCTTCTGACTTACTTCCATTCAGGACGCCTTCCCGATTACAAAACCAGTGGCCAAGGTATTGTCCGAATGTTTAAAAAGTTCACAGCAGCGTGGTCTGTCCGGGATTCTCACCCGGTTCCCTTTTAATCCGCCTCCCGGAAAAAGAGATAAGCGGAGCCTGTTACAGTGACAAAAGTAGTAAGAATATTTGTATACATCCACAATTTTAAGGACTTTTGCGTTTCAAATAAAAACAGATACACATGAATCATCCTATTCACTTCGTCTCATTAGGTCCCGGTGATCCGGAATTAATTACGCTGAAAGGGCTTAAAACATTACAAAAAGGCTGATATTATCTATTGTCCTGCTACACAAGGCAAAGCATGGAATCATATCTCGGGCGACGGATATATTGAAAGCTATTGAGGTAGACGAATCCTTGATCCATCCGTTTATTTTGCCAATGAGTAAGGAACGGACAGATGCGTTAAACGCTTATAACGAATTGTTTCTGGATGCCCAAGCTGAATATTTGAAAGGGAAACAAATCGTGATCGTCGCCGAGGGAGACGCTGGTTTTTTATTCATCTATACAATATGTATACGATAAATTCGAGGAAACAGGAATCCCGGTAGATCGAATCGCAGGAATTCCGGCATTTATAGCGGCAGGTGCCTTGGCCGGGATACATATCGTAAAACAAGAGGAGCAAATTAACGTAATCCCCGGGACTGCGTCGTTCGATGAACTTTCGGCAAAAATAGAAAATGGAATGATCATCGTCATCATGAAATTACCGGGTTGCCAAGAGGCTATTCATACTTGTATCCGGCAGTATGCGGATAAGGCGGTTTTCATTATTTCGAGAATGTAGGAACAAGAAAAAGAATATTATACTACTGATATCGCCACTATACATTCCAAGGATTTCCCCTATTTCTCCCTACTGATTATCCAACCTCGCTAAAAGAAGAAGGCTGCCCGGAGAGTAACCAAACCCGGACAGCCCATCTTTATTACGCTACATGCAATATATGCTTAAGCTGATCGATATGGAAACGAAGTGTATCCATATAAGGTTTCACTGAATTATGGTACATGACCGCTTTTGCGTGCATATCTTCCAACTCGCTTACTTTACGGTTCGCCTCACGCATTTTACAAGCGTTGTAGCGAATACCCGATACATGTCCTTTGATATCCTCGATCGCTTGGTTTCCCCGGTTGAAGATAGACTCTGCTTCTTCCGGAGCGTATACCGTATAGGCTTGGGCAACGTCATCCAGTAACGCCTGTTGATAAGAGCCGGCTATCGGGAGCAATTGATGGATCGCATGATGACATAAAGAATGAACCTCGTTTGAAGCTTCTTCAATTCTACTTCCCACTTTGATTCACATACTTCATCCAATTGTTTGACTTCCGCTACGACACGACCGCTAAACAATTCCACTACCATCTTTTCCCATGCTTCTGCTACCCACGATTTAGTAGCAAATGTAACCTGACTAAATCTTACTGTTGACATAACCTTAAATTTACATATTATATTGCTAATGTTATTAGTCTCTTTATCTGTTTCAATTTATCACACTCAAACCATTTTAGGTTTCTTTTTTATCGTTGTGACATCACAAAATTAATCAAATTATTACAGATGAATAATTTTAAAGACTATTTTATAATTCTTTAAAAAGTACAACAAGCAAAACGTATGATTTTTGCAAAGCTCACTTTACAAAAAGTTTAATTTCAAGCCTGACAGCTATCACAAAAAGCAAGATCCTCGCCATCTTCGCACAAAAATATCAAAATAACACAATCTTATTATTCCATAAAAAAGGGGGAAAACCTTGTTCCGTATCATTTTGTTATTATAATAAATTAGATTTACTTTGTTCAAACTATATAAACTTTACATAAAAGCACATGAAATCGGACATTGAGATAGCAAGAGAAACAGACTTGCGTAAAATTAAGGAAGTTGCGACAACGTTAGGTATCCCTCGTGAGGAAGTACAAAATTATGGCAGGTATATTGCCAAGGTTCCTATCCATTTGATCGATAAAAAAGCAAATGGACCAGCATAATTTAATTTTAGTGACCGCTATCACTCCCACTAAAAGCGGGAATCGGAAAGACTACGGTTTCGATCGGTCTGGCTTTAGGGCTGAATAAAATAGGGAAAGAAAGCGGTGGTCGCTTTACGTGAGCCGCTCTTGGCCCGTGTTTCGGCATGAAAGGTGGTGCTGCCGGAGGTGGATATGCCCAAGTGCTTCCCATGGAAAACATCAACTTGCATTTTACAGGGGATTTTCATGCCGGTTACTTCCGCCCACAATATGATTACCGCTTTATTGGATAACTATATTTATCAGACCCGCAACACCTGCGAGGGATTGAAGGAGATCAAATGGAAACGGGTTCTTGACGTAAACGACCGTAGCTTACGTAACATCGTATCGGGTCTAGGCGGCTCGGCGAACGGTGTCCCCTACCGAGACCGGATTTGACATCACTCCCGCTTCAGAGATCATGGCGATCCTTTGGCTTGGCTACGGATATAGAGGATTTGAAACGACGTGTCGGAAATATTTTATTGGGTTATACAAACGAAGATAAGCCTTTCACGGTAAATGATCTTGGCATAGCCGGAGCTATTACCGTATTGCTAAAAGACGCATTACTGCCGAACCTTGTACAAACAACGGAGAATACTCCCGCATTTGTACATGGAGGTCCCTTTCGCTAATATCGCCCATGGATGTAATTCCATATCGGCCACCCAAATGGCTCTTACTTATGGAGATTATGTGATTACGGAGGCTGGTTTCGGCGCTGATCTGGGCGCGGAGAAATTCTTTAATATCAAATGTAGAAAAGCGGGGCTTTCACCGAAACTGACAGTCATCGTAGCGACTGCCCAGAGCTTGAAACTTCATGGTGGCGTTCCGGAGAAAGAAATCAAGGAACCGAATATCGAAGGATTAAAGAACGGATTCGCTAACTTAGATAAACACATTGAGAATATGAAGAGCTTCGGCCAGCAAGTAATCGTTACTTTCAACCGTTTCGCTACCGATACGGACGAGGAGATTGCGTTAGTGGCTGAGCATTGCGAGGAAGAAAGGGGTTGGATTCGCCATGAATAACGTTTTTCGCCGAAGGCGAGTGAAGGGGGTACGGAGCTTGCCCGCTTAGTGGTTGATACGATCGAAAATCATCCTTCCGCTCCTTTACAATATACATATGATCTGAATGATCCGATCCGTACGAAGGTACAAAAAGTGGCCCAGAAGATATACGGAGCTTCTTCGATTGTTTATACGACTTTGGCCGATAAAAATTGCGTCAGATCAAAGAAAGCTTGGGTATTTCCCATTATCCGATCTGTATCGCCAAGACTCAATATTCATTCTCTTCCGATCCGAAAGCTTATGGGGTCGCCAAAGATTTCGAACTAAAAAGTACGAGATGTAATCATCAATAACGGAGCCGAGATGATCGTTGTCATCATGGGCGAGATCATGCGCATGCCGGGACTGCCGAAAAGAGCCGCAAGCCCGAAAGATCGATATCGTGGATGGCATGATTGAGGGATTGAGTTAATAGACAGTAAAACGATTCAAATAAAAAAGGTGCGCCTCACACATTCAGTAAGGCGCACCTTACTTTGCTTGTTATGAATAAACTTTATAGAACCTCTAGCTGTATTTAGCAAAATAGATTCCTGCTGGCAAGCGAGAGAGATGTCAATACGATTCGACTTACTCTCTGCCATTTTCCTCCAGTTATCGCATAAATAAAATCCTGCTTTCCGTTCCTTGTACTTCCAACACATCTCCATAAATATGAAGTTTCAGTTCGTTCTCCTCTACTACAGGAGCGATAGAGGTTGTTCCATTGAAATAGTCATGTGTCTTTCCTGAATATTCCCAGCTTGTCTCAGCGGGGAAATACATTTTCTGATAATTTTCGAAATCATCGGGTTTCCGCGTCCACGATCTCCGTCTTGCTTTCTGACATAAGCATCCAACTACCACCGAAATCAATGGAAGACGAGGTTTTCGTGACATTCTTATCGTAAAGACCACTCCATTTCATCTTGAACGTCTCCCCAGCCGTACCTGTCATGAGTATCGAGACCGGACATTTATCTTTGTTGAAAGTGGCTTCTATATCCACTTTCGCCTCGGCTTTCCATGCGCCTCTCCCTCAAAGCTGGAGGGAAGTGACGGAGAACTTCTCAGCCATTTCCGGTATAAGTGTATTCTGTTTTCTCGCCTGCCACGTCGGCTGCCGAATAAGAGATAGCGACCAAAGTGCGTCCTTGGTTATCATTCTCCATCACGGTCTGCCATCATATACCCAATCAGACGAACTTCTTGAGTTCCATTTATAACTGTCTATATGAACCACGCTTTTATTACCATCGCATATATAAAGTCTTTCTGTTCCTGCGCGCATCGTCTTTGTCATAGTAATACTATAGTCCGGACATCTTCCAAACAAATACCCTGAAGAGAGAATGATTGCGCCATCACGAAGAAATACCTACTAAACAGGCTACCAATGTAAATAATACTCGTTTTCATATTCTTGATT
>VOFC01005286.1_pt1 | contig 13867 bp, 29 predicted proteins | sample 5384161 | NCBI WGS metagenome assembly VOFC01 (sample SAMN12384722, study PRJNA508395) | human gut metagenome | isolation source: healthy gut B | host: Homo sapiens | reverse complement strand
ATGAATAGGATGTCGCCTTTCGTTGTTTTATTTTTTTCTATTTTATCTGTTTTTTCCTGCTCGCTCTCCGTCACGGACGTCTCCGTCTGCTGCCAGGATTTTCACTCATCCGGATCAGTCGGATCCCAGTGGCAGTCCGGATCTGATTTATCCAGTTTTTGTGCCTCCGGTTTTCCCCGAGCATTTTGGGTCTTCCCCGTCGTATATTTCAACCGTAGTGCCTTCCGGGCAGTTCTCCGCAATCCATTTTGCATCCTCCACCGTCAGTCTTACGCAGCCCATCGACGCCTGCTGTCCCAGCTTGTTATACTTGTCCGTACAGAGTGTATCCTTTGCGCGCTTGTAATAGGGGCACAGAATGGAACAGGATTCCCCGTGAATCCGCGTCGCGTACTGCCCATACACACCGCCATAGAGTTCCCGCCACAGATACTTGGTGGAAATCTGGTAAGTTCCGCGCGGCGTTGCGTTGTAAAAGTCCGGTCGAGCATACCATTGCCTTATAGGGTACCGTATACTCCCCCTCCTCATCCTGGGTGTAGATCGTGACGCAGTTCTGCTTGCGATTGATGCGGATATAATACGAAAATTCCGGTGTCTGCGTCTCTTAACATCCGCTTCCGCTTTTCGGTTCCGCTTACATCCGGCGTCTCAGTCTCTTCCTGCCGCACCGCTTCTGTCCCTTCCACCTGCAAGTCTTCCCCGTTCCCTGCATTTTCACCGGTCTGCGCCGTCCCGCCGCTGCCGTTTTCCCCCATTCGTTTTGGCATTCTCACCGCTTCCTGTGAGCGGTGTCTCTCCATCGTCTGCGAGCAGAATGTTTTCCGTGCTGCCGTCCATCACCAGTTCTTCCCGCTGGTACTCCCTGGTCCACAGTCCGTTGTCGCCGCTTAGCACCGCCAGTGCAGGCACATTCCACTCCATCTTGAGCGCAACAAATTCAAACAATGTCAGTACGCACAAAAGACAGTGACTGCAGCCGCAATCATGCGGGCAGCCCTGCCTTCCATCATACGCTGTAATTCATTTTGCTCGTGCTTGTCGTTCTTCATATCTTAATCTTAGAGCTGGGTCTCCACGAAAATGTCATAGATCGCACGGATTGCCGGTTCAAAATCCGCATTGCTCACACCAATAATGATGTTTAACTCAGATGATCCCTGATCGATCATTTTTACATTGATGTTTGCATGTGCCAGTGCTGAGAAGATACGGCCTGCCGTTCCTCTGGTCGACTTCATGCCGCGTCCCACAACCGCGATCAGCGCCAGATCACCCTCCAGCTCGATACTGTCCGGCTTTGCCAGACGGTGAATTGCTGAGATCACTGCCTGCTCCCTTGCCCTCGAATTCCGGCTGGTGAACGAAGATTGTCATCGTGTCGATGCCGGACGGCATATGCTCGAATGAGATATTATTCTCCTCAAACGCGGACAATACTTTTCTCCCGAATCCAATCTCGGAGTTCATCATATCTTTATCAATGTTTACAGAAACAAAACCTTTTTTGCCGGCAATACCGGTAATGGTGTATTTTGACTGATGACAGGTGCTCTCCACGATCCAGGTTCCCTCGTCATCCGGCGCGTTGGTATTGCGGATGTTGATCGGAATTCCTGCTTTTCTCACCGGGAACACTGCGTCCTCATGAAGTACGCTGGCGCCCATGTAGGAGAGCTCGCGCAGCTTCACGGTAAGTGATCGTCTTGATCGGCTGCGGATCCTTAATGATGCGCGGATCTGCAATGAGAAAGCCCGACACATCCGTCCAGTTCTCATAGCAGGTGGCATGTACCGCACGCGCCACGATGGATCCCGTGATGTCGGAACCGCCTCTGGAAAAGGTCTTGATCGTTCCGTCCGGCAGTGCCCCGTAAAATCCCGGAATGACCGCACGCTCGCATTTCTCCAGACGCTCTGCCAGCACCTTGTTGGTCTTCTCCGCGTCAAAAGTTCCGTCCTCCTCGAAGGAAATCACCTCTGCCGCATCCACAAACTCGTAGCCAAGGTAATTCGCCATAATGATACCGTTCAGATATTCGCCGCGGGACGCCGCATAGTCAACCCCGCTTTATTTTTAAAGTTCTCACTGATCTTTTTGAATTCTTCCTCCAGTGACAGCTTCAGATTCAGTCCATTGATAATTGTGTCATAGCGGTCCTTGATCTTCATCAGCGGCACGCGGAAATCCTCCTCCGCCTCCACCAGCGCATAACAGGCATATAACATATCTGTGACCTTGGTGTCCTTGGCATTGCGTTTTCCCGGGGCACTAGGCACTACATATCTTCTCTCTTTGTCCGCCTGAATGATCTTCCCCACTTTTGCAAACTGTTCCGCACTTGCCAGAGAGCTTCCGCCAAACTTCACAACTTTAATCATTTTTCTGTTCCTCCAATTACCAGCTATCGTCAGGGGACGCTTCCGTCCTCGCTTTAACGATTTAATATAACGATATATATATTATCATAAATGGCGGTTCCGTCAAATGATTTTTTGAAAAATCGCGTTTTTTCCTACAAAAATGGCAGCCGGTCCGACAAGCTTCTCACGTACCACATACATGGTCATGTCCGGGCGCGTCGCCACCTTCCATTTCACAAGCGTCATCTGCATCTGTTCCAGTTCGATGGCAGTGATGCACCCGGGATGCACACAGCTTCCCGCATTCAGATACAGCTTCCCCGTTTTCCGGCAGTCTCGGTCTGTGTGAATGGCCGGCAATCAGATAACGGTCGTGAAGTCTGGTCCAGCCCGCCAGGCACTGTTCATACCGGACCGCCTTTTTATAATTGCGCGCCGCACTCGTGGGATCATTCACGCCGGAGCGCTCCAACGGTTTCCACACGTAGCGCACCAGAGCTCTTGGAGAGCCTCAGCACACAGAATTAAAAAATCCGCCTGATGCCCGTGAATCATGCAGACATCCCTTCCGCCCTCGCAATTATCTAATATAATCGCCTCCGGCAGGATTTTTCTCAGCTCCATATTGTGGTTTCCATAGATGCGGCACAGCGCATTCCGGCTTTGCAGACAAGCAAACATCTCATACACGGTCTCATGATCGTGCACAATCCGGTCCATGCAGCGGTTTTCCCAGAGTTCCTCCCCATCCCCAGTTCCAGATAGAAGAATCCTCTCTTTATATAATGTTCCATCGCCGCCTCGTACAGGTACGCGTTTTCAGGAAATTGTCATTTGTTGTCCCTTCCCCTCTGTGGCAGTCACTGATCACCACATAGCGGCTGCCCGTGCCAAGCGGAAGGTGCAGGGCATGTTCCAATGCCCTGTCAATCCTTCGATAACATCCCATGTTTTCACCTGCCCCGACATGATCTGTGCGGTTTTCCTGGTTCTGCGGCGCGGTTTGCATCGCCCGCCCGAAAGCACCAGAATCTTCCGAAACCATCCCGGAAGCAGATAATATAGAAATACCATTCTGTCCGCCGTCCGTTTCCACGGGTATGTCACGATCCTAAATCCTCTGCACAGCAGCCTGTTCCAGAGAAGCACCGCGCTTCTGCAGATTCCCGGAATCAATCCGTGTTCCTCCGAAAAATTCATCCGCACACTGACTTCTCTTCCGCAGATGCGAAAAAGGCTGCGCGGTTTTCCGGTTTTGCGGAGACCTTCCCAGAACGCCAGCGCCATCTCCTGCTCTGGGAAAATCAGCGTCGTGGCAAGTCTGAGGCGCGACGGTTTTGTATACACGCCCATCCGAAAGCCGGTGAGCCACCAGTGTCTGGCACAGATTTCATAAAACGTTTCCTCTGCCGTGTCCAGACAGCTGCAGATTCTCCAGGGAGTTCTGCATCCGATACCGCTTCAAAATGCACCGTGTGATAGGCGTGCGGCGGAATCACGCCCTTCGCATGGTAAATTCCGACCTCTCCGCCGGTGTTGATCCCGTACTGTCCCTTCCAGAATTCCACCAGCCAGGTTCTTCCCTCATAATTAAAGTACACGGGAAATGCGTCAATCACCATCCCGGCACCCACCGCCATGGTATCATATTTCGCCTCATATCCCTTGTCACGCTGCCAGGCATCCAGCCTTGAGGTAAAAATATCTTCCGACGGCAGATAAGCAAATCAAAGGGTTCCGCCAGTTCATTGAGCAGCCGCACCCGTTCCCCGGGAGTCAATGCAAGAACTTTTTTCTTCGCCCGCACTCTGTGCACTACTGCCAGGATCAGTAGCGCCGCAAATAGTACCAGAAAGGCGATGCACAAGAGGCACCGCCCGTTTGCAAAGCACATCAGCGCGCCAGAAGTCCTCTTGCGAGATAATCAGCGAGTTCCAGCACCAGATCACTTAAATCCCGGAAGGTATCAATGCTCTGGTCATACTCACCGTTCATCTGATGTTCTATAATCTCGCGCGTCATATCCAGATAATTCAACAGAAGATTCCTCGTCTCTTTTCCTGCAAAGTAGGGATTCTGGTCAGCGAAGTGTTGCGATCTGATTCGCATTAGCATACCACTCCCGGATCTGCTGTTCATAATTCTCCTTATCCCCGGATTTTAACGTGCGGATGATCTGCCCCGTCATCTCCACATGTTCCACGAGCAGATTGCGCAGCTGTCTTGTGACAGCTACCGGCAGCCGCTCTGCAAAAACATCCGTGATTGCATCTGCAGTTTCCAACAGGCGTCCCTCCACTGCATACTGCTCTTTTGCATCTGCCCCGGAATCCACACTCATCATATACATCCGTGTCCAGTAGATCAGTTCCAGCCACGCCAGACGCATTGTCTCAAACAGCTGATTCACTGAATTCTGCCTCTCTCCCGCTGTCTGATTTCCGCCCGGGCGCTGTCCACCCGGAATCACCACTCCGATACCGATGTTTCCGCCCACGCCGGCATTACTGGTATTTCCACCATTTCCAGCATTACCGGTGTTTCCGGTGCTTCCGCTGTTTCCCGTGTTCCCGGTGTTTGCGCTGCCTCCCTGGGGCGGTACGTAGCTTTCCCCCGGGCAGACATAGAGCTTCATTCCTACCTGGAGGTTGTAGGGGTTTACCCCCGGATTTCCGAGTATCAGTTCCGTGACGGTTGTGTGGTACTGTCTCGCAAGGCGATACAGTGAATCCCCCTCCTGCACGGTGTGTACCATTCTATTCTGACAATACATAAAGATTCCACTTCTTTGTTTTCTCTCTTTATCTTATGTCAGATATAAGATCCTGGTGCATAATGATCTGCATATAGGGCAGGCAGACCGCGTGCTACATAATTCTGCAAATACCGGTGCCAGCACAACTGTCAGAAGTCCCGCAACCGCAATGGCAAGACTGCTCATCATCGCACCTTCGATCTCTCCTATCTCCATCGCCTTGACTGTACCAACCGCATGGGATGACGCTCCGATTGCAATTCCCTTTGCCACCGGCTCCTCAATCTTAAATATACGGCAGACCGTCTCCGCCAGCATATTGCCAATCACTCCGGTAATAATAATCACAGCAACCGTGATGGTCACATAACCGCCAAGCTCCTCCGATATTCCCATGCCGATCGCGGTCGTGATGGATTTCGGCAGAAGCGTCACATACTGCGCATGATCAAAATGAAACAACAGTGCCAGTACAAGCACACACAAGACTCGTAATCACACCGGAGATCAATCCAAGCACGATTGCCTTGGAATGTTTTCAAAAGCTCCACCTGCTCGTAGAGCGGGATCGCCAGACAGACCGTTGCCGGCGTCAGAAGATAGCTCAGATATTTTGCTCCCGCGTTATAACTCTCGTAAGGAATATCAAACGCGACCAGAAAAAGATCACCGCAACGATCGAAATTAAAAGTGGATTACATATCGGCCACTTCAGCTTCTTTTTCAAAAAAATACTCCCCAGTTCATAGGTCAATACGCTGATTGCCACACCGAAAAATACAGACTGATTTAAAAATTCCTTCATTGTTTTATGCCTTTCTGTTTCTGCGAATTACAAACTGTGTCACTCTTCCCGAAATCACCATAACCACAATCGTGGATACAAACATGATCACAACCACCTGCACACAGATCGGCTTTAAAGCGCTCCAGGACTCGACCAGCCCCGCCCCCGCCGGAATAAACATCACCGGCATGATCTCTATCAAAAATTTCCCTGCATCTTCCACTGCAGAGAGTTTTATTATTCCAAGCTCCAGTGCCGCAAACAACAATACCAGTCCATAGATGCTTGCCGGTACCGGAAGTGGAAGCAATGCCTTTAATCCTTCTCCAAGAAATGAAAAAATAAAATAATCAAAAAATTGTCTCAAATGCTTCATCCTGCCGTCTCCTCTCATCGGAACTTATTATAGCAACAGTATCACAACTTTTACATCGACATTCCGACGAAATGCATGCCCTTCTTTTTTCCATTTACAGTGCAACTTTCTAGTTCTTACTGCCTATGTACCCCGCAAGTGTATCCAGAATCACCTGCGGTTCGATCGGTTTTGCAAGATGCGCGTTCATCCCGGCCGCCAACGACTGGCTGACATCTTCCCTCATAGGCATTGGCCGTCATAGCAATTATGGGCACAGTCTGTGCATCCGTCCGGCTCATTGCCCGGAATCTGTCTGGCTGCCTCCAGTCCGCTCATCACCGGCATCCGGATATCCATCACGATTGCGTCAAAATATCCCTCCGGATTCTGCTCCACCATTTCCACCGCTCTTTTTCCATTTTCCGCATGTTCCACAATAATTCCCCTTGATTCCAGAATACGTCTGGCCACAAAAAGTATTGATCTCATTGTCCTCTGCCAGAAGCACCCGTCTGCCTTCCAGGTTCTGTTTTGCCATGACTGCCTGTGGCATTTTTTCCGGAGCATCGATGCCCGAGATCGTAAGCGGCAGATCGAGGATTACCTCGGTACCCTCTCCTAATTTACTGTGAATCTCAATCGTACCGTGCATCATGACCACCAGTTTCTTTTTACGATCGCAAGTCCAAGACCGGTTCCCTGCCATTGCAGGGCAAGCGTACGGTTCCCCTCCTGCGAAAACGGTTTCAAACGCATGCTCCAGGAATTCCTCACTCATACCGATTCCACTATCCCGCACCGTAAAACGCACCCATTCAACGTTTCCTTCCGTGCGAAGCCTTTCGGTCAGAAGACACATTTCCGCCCTCTGGCGTGTATTTTTGCTGCATTGGACAGCAGATTGAAGAAAATCTGCTTGAACCGCACCGCATCAGTGTATATCATTTCTTCCATATGCTGCAGATCACACTGGAACGTAATGTTTTTTCTGCTCCATCAGCGGGTCGATGGTGGTATTGATTGCCGTTCCAAACATCTTTCTGCTCATCTGCTCCGACTTCAGGTTCAGATTACCGCTCTCTATACGTGAAATATCCAGCATATCATTGATCAGTCCGAGCAGAAACTCACTTGAGGATTTGATTTTATCCAGATATCCGCAGATCGTGTCATCCTCGACATTCCTGCCTTGCAACGGATGTCATGCCAATAATCGCATTCATAGGTGTCCGGATGTCATGACTCATATGGGCCAGGAATTCACTCTTGGCGCAATTCGCCCGCTCTGTTTCCTCAATTGCCCGCTCCAGACGTTCCTGCTTCTTCTTCTCCTCCGTTACGATGTCTTCGATGTCCACACAGCTTTTTGAATACCGTCCCCATCTGCTTATCCATATAGGTATAACGGATCATTTTACGCCGCACTGAGCCATCAGACTCTCTCACATCAATTTCCTGTATGTAAAGTGGCTCTGCCTCAAGGTTACGACGGATTTCCTCTGTCTGCATTGCCCGGATGTGTGCTTCCAGCTGATCCGTCACTGCGACTCTTGTAAGATAATCACGGATATCCGCGTCGTAGTCTGTTCCTCTGGCGCTCGGACACATGGAGCTTTTTTCCTGCGCCATAATCTCGAAATGGCCATTCTGCAGACAGATGTATTCCACATAATCATAGTCGAACTCAATGATCAGCTGCATCATACGGTCACGGTTTTTCTCATGCGTGACATCCCAGTTATTGTAAAAGGCAAACAAATCTCCCGTATCCAGCTGCGGTACAATCCTCACGTCCACACGCACCCAGATAATGTCGTCCGTGTCCCGCCTCTTTGCCCCAGTAGTAACGCGATATCATTTCCTCTCCCTGCCAGTAGGCTTCCATCAATGCCTCTGGCTGTAGATCCGCATACGTCTCCCCAGTCATATGAATTTCCGAGAAAATCTTTTCAATGCGCTTCCGGTAGTCTGCTTCCTCACGCAATTCTTCGGTAAAATCCCCCAGACCATTGTATTTGACGGATTCCACATAACGCTGCGTGAGATTGACGCGGCTGGTTCCAATATTCGCATCTGTTCCTTTCTGATCCAATCCTCTGTCGATTATCATACTTCCATCTCCTGCCATACATTATCCGCAGTTTATTTTAACCCTGCCTGACCGGCCATCGCTCTTCTCTCCTCATACTGTTCATAGAAGTCCTGCTCCGGTTCATATGGTTTTATAAAAAAAACAGATTTAACAAAAACATGTTGATCGTCTTTGCCTCCTGTTCACCAATTCCGTCTTTCATCCGCTTCTCCAGCTGCTTCCGCAGACCATGCCAGTCCAGCAGAAACCGTTCGTATTGTTCCATCTGCGGAGTATCGAGCCATTTTCCAACCTTCACTTTGCTGCGCCCGGGCTTCTGACAGGCATCCATCTGCAGAAAGTAGCGGATTCTGCCTTCCTCATAAATTCTGCCAAGCGGAAATACACGACACAACCCGGGACGCATTGCATGGATCCTGCATCTTCCCTGTTCATTCAAGAACACACACTGCTCTTTTTCTCCGTCCATCCTCAGGTTCGGAAGAATCACGCCGTCCACTACCTGCAGCTCTATCGTATCGGCAAGCAGCTGTTCAAAATTTTTTCCCGGTCACGGTCGTCAGACGCCATATATCACAGGGATCAAGCACAATGGATGTCCCCATTTTCTCACAGCAGGCATGGCATCCCGCGCAGTCTCCGCACGCCGCCCGAACCATATCATTGCAGCCATATATTTTTCCATCTGATATTTCCTGCAGATCCCGTAACATTGCAATCTCCTCATTTCTTTTTTCTGTGTCTATTCTAACTGTTTTTTGCAAAAGAAGCAATAAACTCACATAGCCTATAGAGTGAAAAAAGAAACCGCCACAAAAGTGACGGCTTCTTAAATCCTGATTTTATAATATCTGTTCTATGCCCCTATGCAGCAGCTTTCAGAATCATTGTCTTTCATGACAAGCTTTAAGAGAATCGGGGTGATCAGCGTCGTTACAATAACAACGAGAACGATCGGAGCAAACAGGACATCATCTAACATACCGCTTGCATATCCCTTTCTGCGCCACAATCAGTGCAACCTCACCTCGGGAAATCATACCGATACCGACCTGGAACGCTTCCTTTCCGGTACATCCGCATATCTTTGCACCCAGTCCGCATCCGACAACCTTGCTTAAGATGGCGATAACAAGCAGAATGATTGCGAAGATCCAGATGCTGGCATCCATTCCGCCGAGTGTTACCTTAAGACCTACACTGGCAAAGAATACCGGTGAGAAAATCAAGTAAGACGGGATCTCGCATCTTCTTGCAACATACGGTCCAACCTTCATCGTGCAGAGCATCAGTCCTGCGAAGTAAGCACCGGTAATATCTGCAATACCGAAGTATTCCTCTGAGATATAGGAAAGAATGAAGCAGAGCGCTACACAGATGATAGCAGTTCTTCTCTTCTCATCCTGCTCTTCCACAAATACCTTTAACTTTGTAAGCACGAAGATCAATACTGCAATAAATACGAAATACAGTACAATCTTTAACACAACTGTGATCGGGCTTACGCTGGTATCCTTTAAGCTGGTTACGATTGTGAGTACGATAATACCGATGATATCATCGATAACAGCTGCGCCAAGGATTGTCGTTCCGACTTTTCCTTTCAGCTTGCCCATCTCACGCAGCGTCTCAACTGTGATGCTTACAGATGTTGCTGTCAGTACAACACCGACGAACACTGCCTTTAACACCTCATCGTAATCGCTGAAGTCTGTGTGGAAGAAAAATGCATACCCCAGGAATCCACCAATCAACGGAACAATCACACCGATCAATGCTGTTACGAAAGATGCCACACCGTTTTTCTTAAGTTCGACAGATCCGTCTCCAGTCCTGCGTTAAACATCAGGAGGATAACACCGAGCTCTGCCATCTGCTCAAGAAAGACGCCGGTATCTCCGGTCAATGTAATCAAATTCAGACAGGACGGTCCTAAGATCACACCTGCAACTAATGCACCGACAACCGCCGGCATATGAATCTTGCGGGTAAATAAACCCAGAATCTTGGTTGAGATCATAATAATCGCCAAGAACAGTAAAAATGAATACGATTCCATATCTATACTCCCTTTCTGTTAATAAATTATTAAATATGTATAAAGTATTCTTATAGCATAGCTATTCTAACGCTTTATCTCACAAAATGTAAGTGGCGTTTTTCAAGAAAAAACATCAAAATAATAACATTTTTGGGAATTTTCAACAGATTTTCGGGGGATTTTACAGATCTGACAAGCTACGCAAACATGATCTTTTATCATATAAAATTCGGGCTCCTCTCTGCTTTTTAGTAGGCAGATCGAGATTTTTCTTATATTTGTGCATATGATGAATGATGGCCCCCTTTTCATCATTTTCTGACAACGTAAATGACAATGCCGTTTTGGGCATATGGTGTTACATCATTCTCAAACTTATGTATGTTTTGTAGTTAGTTATGTTAGTTTGAATACCATATATCTTTACATCATTCTCAAACATAAGCGGGGAAAAGCCTGAAAGCAAATTCGTTGAATACCATATATCTTTACATCATTCTCAAACTGATTCCTACGTTTCAGTAGGGTTCAAATGAGTTTGAATACCATATATCTTTACATCATTCTCAAACGCAAGATACAGCCAGCATCACAAACCGAACGTTTGAATACCATATATATTCTTTACATCATTCTCAAACCGACCACAGTATACACATACTTTTTTTTTCTGTGTTTGAATACCATATATCTTTACATCATTCTCAAACTGTCTGACGGTCAATAAAATATTCACTATGCGTTTGAATACCATATATCTTTACATCATTCTCAAACTGTTATACATTACCGTATCCTTTCCGCACAGTTTGAATACCATATATCTTTACATCATTCTCAAACTCACTGGATATTCCTGATGTACTTTTCCTGTTTGAATACCATATATCTTTACATCATTCTCAAACACCCGTCATAGCAGAAAGTACAGACGCCCAGTTTGAATACCATATATCTTACATCATTCTCAAACTAACTGACAAGTTCAAATCATGATCTTTAGTTTGAATACCATATATCTTTTTACATCATTCTCAAACCGATAACAATATCATTTGTGGATAGCCTTTGTTTGAATACCATATATCTTTACATCATTCTCAAACCGGTGGTCGGTGTTCTTGCCGCTTCTGTCGGTTTGAATACCATATATCTTTACATCATTAAACTCGAAGATCGTTTATCAGCCGCAGATCATTGTTTGAATACCATATATCTTTACATCATTCTCAGACTTCGCTTCCGTGGTCTTTACCTCGAAATATGTTTGAATACCATATATCTTTACATCATTCTCAAACGATGGAAAGACGGGACGCGATACCAGAGGTTTGAATACCATATATCTTTACATCATTCTCAAACTAGTGTGCTTGACGAATTGATTGATGTGGTTTGAATACCATATATCTTTACATCATTCTCAAACTGATTATTCCGTGTCCGGTGGTCGTGCGTTGTTTGAATACCATATATCTTTACATCATTCTCAAACGACAAGCCCGCCAACAACCGCGCCTGTTTGAATACCATATATCTTTACATCATTCTCAAACCGGTGGTCGGTGTTCTTGCCGCTTCTGTCGGTTTGAATACTATATATCTTTACATCATTCTCAAACTCGAAGACGTTTATCAGCCGCAGATCATTGTTTGAATACCATATCTTTTACATCATTCAAACGCGTTCGGGAGACCCTTTTCTTTCTGAGTTTGAATACCATATATCTTTTACATCATTCTCAAACAGCTCAAGGCTCCTGTTTTTCTGGTTCCAGTTTGAATACCATATACTTTTTTACATCATTCCTAAACCATATTGTGCTGAAATGTACTGACTTTTACGTTTGAATACCATATATCTTTACATCATTCTCAAACTATATGATATACCCATTTTAAATTGTTTGAATACTATATATCTTACATCATTCTCAAAATTCTTCAATGCAATACTATCATCTATGTTTGAATACATATATCTTTACATCATTCTCAAACAGATTCATCAATCTTCTCGCTTGACACGTCGTTTGAATACCATATATCTTTACATCATTCTCAAACAATCAATAGCATCTCCACCAAACAGGAGTAGGTTTGAATACCATATCTTTACATCATTCTCAAACATATACTGATGTTGAAACCATCACAGCAGAGTTTGAATACCATATATCTTTTACATCATTCTCAAACTGTTGATATGGCAAAAACAGATTTGTATGTTGTTTGAATATATCTTTTACATCATTCTCAAACGCAGAAAAGGAAAATAAGACGCTGGAGCGGTTTGAATACCATATATCTTTACATCATTCTCAAACGTACCTACAAAAATCAATACCCCGGATGAAGTTTGAATACCATATATCTTTACATCATTCTCAAACCTCAAATTCAAAAAATGATATGCCATCATCTGCATAAGATTCCGGTATTCAAACCTTCTCTAAATTTCACATTTATCTGAATCTATAATACAACGCCTCTCACTATTTACGCAATCTCCCATTACATTTTTCTATCAAATAAAATCTGAACTTCCTGATATGCGAGCTTCCTTTATCAACTGCTCCACCTGTCTGACCGTCAGATAGCTTGCATTTACAAAAAGACAAATACCTGTTTCTTCAGCAGCAGCCGGACAACCTTATGTAGTGAACAATCTTTTCCAAAATTCTGTTTCCACTGTTTCCAGTTTTACACCATTTCCTTAAAAATAGCAGACATATCCACACCATCATCTACATCCAGCATAAAATCTGTTTCCTGTTCCAGTTCAAATATATATGTACGCAAATACTGAATCATTTCCTGCGTTCGTACAACAAATTTTTCTGAATATGCCAGTTGTTCCAAATCTGCATATAGTTTTCCCTAAAATTTTCTCTCATTGACGTCCAAATCAATACACTGTCCAGAAATTCTACATTCTTTGCAATACTAATTCACTTTTCTCCATCTGAAAGGACGAAGTCTCCCGCCCCTTCACACTGCATATAAAGTTCCTAGAACGTATCGCGTAAATCTTCTGGTGCCTCAATAACCCACCGTTACCACATTATCATCCAGCAGCCTTTCCTTTCCAATTATTCACATGCACAAGTTTCAAAGGATCACCAGCCTCATCACTATTTAAAACCTCGCTCTTTAGTTTCTCTCCTATTACAATGTCCATCTTGGAATACTGTTTTTCCGTAATAGTAATCATTTGAATTAACCCTCATCCGGCTTTATTTTTATGTATCCCATCTGCAATTGTTTTCTTACCGCTGTACCATTTAACGCCGCTTACAATATACAGTATTCCTGCAGCATCAGAAAGCCATTTTTTCAGGGAAGATATATTTCCGAAAACGTCTGTCCATTCTTTATTTTTCACCTGTAAACCGGCAGATAAAAATACCAATACTCTCATAAATCTATAACCATTCACTGTAAAACCGGATCAGCGCACAGTCATCTTC
>VOFC01006035.1_pt1 | contig 13870 bp, 24 predicted proteins | sample 5384161 | NCBI WGS metagenome assembly VOFC01 (sample SAMN12384722, study PRJNA508395) | human gut metagenome | isolation source: healthy gut B | host: Homo sapiens | reverse complement strand
AAGGTGATGATGCCTGCGTTTAACATCCTGTTCATCATTATTACTATCCGCGTAGCCTTCACTGCCGAATGCCATCGAAGGCTACAAATACCTGCTCGTGCCGCAGTGGGAATACCTGTTCAACCCGCACATGGATCACTGGCGATGGGTCAGGCGTTCTTCTCGCTGTCCATCACGGGCTTCGGCATGATCATTTACGGCTCGTACCTGCCGAAGAACGAGGATGTTGTGCATTCGTCGTGCATGACCGCCTGTGCTCGACACCTGCGCAGCTATGCTGGCCGGCTTCGCCATCCTGCCGAGCGTGTTCGCGTTCGGTCTGGACCCGGCCTCCGGTCCCCAAGCTGCTGTTCATCACCCTGCCGCGTGTATTCCAGCAGATGCCGTTCGGCCGTCTGTTCGCGTTCTTCTTTTTTTTCCGTGCTGTTCGCGGGCATTACCTCGCTGGCGAATATGCTGGAAGCAGTCTCCGAAGCCGCGCAGACGCGCCTCAAGCTGAGCCGAAAGGCCGCTGTCCTGCTGGCGTGCGGCGCCGCATTGGCGGTTGGCCTGTTTATCGAGCGCGATACGCTCATGGGTACGTTGATGGACGTGATTACCATTTACATTGTGCCGATCGGTTGCAATCCTCGGTGCGATTATGGCGTACTGGGTGCTCGGCATCGACAAGATGGGCAGGAGCTGATGAACGGCCGCAGCAAGCCGCTCAGCCGCGCGTTTGCGCCGCTTGCGAAATATGTGTATATCTTCCTTGCCGCACTCGTCGTATTCTTCAGCTTTATTATCCTGGGCGGTATTGGGTAAATCCGTGCTGTAAAAGGACTTCCTGCGGAAGTCCTTTTTTTCATGCTATTTCGTGCAGTAATGGAGAATTGAGAATTGAAAATGGAAAATTAACGCGATGGTTTGCGTTTTTCCGCATCATTTGCAGACGCTTTGTTCAATGGAAAACGCCCCATCTATACGTTCATTCTCCATTCTCCATTTTCAATTCTCCATTCATAACGATTCATCAAGGAAGAAAATCTCCTCCACGGGTTGTTCCAGAAGCCGCGCGGTTTTAATCGCCAGTTCGAGGGTCGGGTCGTACTTATCGTTCTCCATCGCCACGATGGTCTGCCGCGATACCCCCGAGCAGCTTTGCCATGTCCTCCTGCCGCAGGCCGCGCGCCTTGCGGAGTTCTTTAATGTTGTTCTTCATCTTCAGCGCCAGAACTTCCATATCAAATCTGCGAATATCACGACCGGAATGAAAATACGCTTTACAATATCCCCAGCAAGCGCACTTTTAGACGGCGGATCTTCCTCGTCGTCTTTTTTGCGGCACGGTAGGTCGCGATTGTTCTGTAAACACCCTCGAACACCATGCACACGAACCACAGAATCGCAAACTCGCTCACATTTTTTTGCCGAATGCAATGATATCCACCAACATCACCACGAACAGCCCGACCGTCATCAAGCGATAGGCGATAATCGCACCATTGCGTGTGATTGTGTTCTGCATTTCGTCCTGCTCCCAGCCGTTAGCCTTCGCGGAAGCGCGTGCACGAGCAGTTTTCCGGCCTGTCCCCCAGTCCTCCCAGAGCATAAAAGCCAGCCAGAATGCCGCAAAAACAACCATTACGACCACGCCTGATACCGGTTTCGGTTGTAAACATAGGTGCACCTCCCTACATCCAGAAAACATTCACCACAATACACAGATACATCAGATTATTGAACACACTGTGTCCCATCTGTTTCCACATTTGCGTTTTATCCTCATCGCCCGCCATATTGCGAATGGTTTTGATGATAATAAACAGCACCTCAGCAACAATGGACACGATTGCCAAGACACTGAGTTCAATCGAGCGATAATCACGGAAAAGGCGGCTGTAACCAAGATAAATGATAACACCGGCCTGCAGCACACGATAGCCGATCAAGCGGCCCTTCACATTGACGGCGTGCGCCATCTCATCGATATTCCATTCCCAGTCCTTCATGATTTTTTTTCTCGCTCGCGGCGATTGTCCTTCTTCTACCCAGTCGTGCCACAGACTCGCTGCAAGAATAACCAGCGGCAGCACAATCGCAACCACAACAACCTGCACCTTCTGTGTCATATCGTACATATCCCAGCTCATAAGCGCACCTCCTACCAGTTTTGCGCCATAATCGTTATTCCGACGGCCAATCCGATCAGCGCCGCACAGAACGTCAGCTTTGCGATAAGGAAAGCCAGTCTCGGCGGATGCTCCTCGTCGTCCCGCGTTTTTTTGCGGAACGTCTGCACGAGCATGATGACCAGCCGCCTCCGTCATCGAAGAAACCACCAGCAGGACGCACAGCTCCGCCGCCGGCTGTTCCCAGAGCAATTCCCATACAACCAGAAGCCCTGTCTGTGTCACACGGTACGCGACCGCCTGCGCCTGTGTGCTGATGGCGTGCTCCATCTCATCGGTCCTGCTGCCGAGTGCTTTGGCAGCTTTGCGGGCCTTTTCGATCCTCCGGCATCCATCCAGTCTCTTACCAGCCATGCCAGCAGGAAGCACCGGCAGGCCGATACAGACCCACAATACCTGCATTTTCTCGGCTGATGTGTACAAATCCCACCGCATAAAAAGCACCTCCTGCCCTTGATGCCATTCGCTAAAATGTAAAAGTTCTCTTTACATCTTCAAGATAACAGGCGGACAGCAAAATGTCAAGAGTATTTGACATTTCAGGCGGGAAAAACCCCACAGAATTTTCTGTGGGTTTTGTGAATGTTTACTGATCCTGCTTATCCGGGTCGAGATCCTTTTCGGCTTCTTCAACCTTGGCAAGCTCCTCTGCGGATTCCGCGGGCTTGCTTACCTTGGCGTGCAGCTCCTGCTGCAGCTCGGTCATCGATCCTCGCCGACGATCTTATCCGGAACGATTTCGCCGTTGTAGACCTTAACAAAGGTCTCGCCGTCCATCGTTTCGTTACGGATGAGATACTCAGCAACGCGCTTCATCTCGTCCATGTGCTCGCTCAGCAGCTTTTTTTCACAGGCGTGATATGCGTGCTCGATAATGCGGTGAATCTCGTCGTCGATCTCCGCCGCCTTAACCTCGGAATAGCCCCTTGCCGGCTGCCAGATCGCGGCCGAGGAACACCTCACCGTTATCCGAACCGTAGTCGATCGGGCCGATACGCTCGCTCATGCCGTAGCTGGTGACCATGGCGCGGGCCATCTGGGTCGCCTCGCTTGATGTCGCCATAAGCACCGGTGGAGATATCCTCCATCGTCAGCTGCTCGGCCACGCGGCCGCCCAGGCAAACGATGATGTACTCCTCCATATACTTCTTGAGTGCGGTAGGCCTGATCCTCCTCAGGCAGCGGCATGGTAAAGCCGCCTGCGCCGGACGAACGCGGGATAATGGTAACATGGTGTACCCCGGATCCTGCGTCGGCAGAACGTGGAAGCAGATAGCGTGACCGGCCTCGTGGTACGCGGTCAGGCGCTTGTCATGCTCATTGATGATGTGGCTCTTCTTCTCCACGCCCATTACGACCTTGAGCAGCGACTCCTCGATCTCCTCCTGCGAGATCAGCTTCTTGTTGCGGCGTGCCGCAAGCAGCGCTGCCTCATTGAGCAGGTTTTCGAGGTCTGCACCGGTGAAACCGGCAGTCGTCTTGGCAATTTCAGAGAACTTGACATCCGGGTCGAACTGCTTGTTGCGGGCATGTACCTTGAGGACAGCCTCACGGCCCTTGACATCCGGTGCGCCGACATAGACCTGACGGTCAAAGCGACCCGGACGCAGCAGCGCGTTATCCAGAATATCCTTGCGGTTGGTCGCCGCGATGACGATCACGCCCTCGTTTGCAGAGAAGCCGTCCATTTCCACGAGCAGCTGGTTGAGCGTCTGCTCGCGCCCGTCATGACCGCCGCCAAGACCTGCGCCGCGCTGACGGCCCACCGCGTCAATTTCGTCAATGAACACGATAGCCGGTGCGTTCTTCTTGGCCTGCTTCGAACAGGTCGCGCACACGCGATGCGCCGACACCGACGTACAGCTCAACGGAAGTCCGAACCCGAAATAGACAGGAACGGTACGCCCGCCTCGCCTGCAACCGCACGCGCGATCAGGGTCTTACCGGTGCCCGGAGGAGCCGACCAGCAGCACGCCCTTCGGAATACGCGCGCCGATCTGCACGAACTTCTGCGGATTCTTGAGGAACTCGACAATTTCCTGCAGCTCGGCCTTTTCCTCATCCGCGCCTGCCACATCATTGAAGGTGACCTTTGCGCTTATCGTCCTGCGCCAGCTTTGCACGGCCTTGCCAAACTGCATCGGACCTGCTCCGCCGCCGGACTGCTTGTTCATCATAAAGCACCAGAACGCGATCAGCAGCACGATCAGGATCACATACGGCAGGAACTGTGCCCACCACGGAATGGTCGCCGTGCGGTAATCGACCTTGGTCAGCGTGCCATCCCGCATCTGCTGCTGAATAGTCTCACCCAGATCGTTATAGAACACGCTTCTGTAGTCGCCCAAATCGTAGGTGTACGTCTGGTTTTTCCTTTTCAGATGCATGGTCAGCGTGGTGTCGTCCACGTCGTACTGGTCAACATCGCCATCCATAAAGTAGTTGTAGATCTGATTATAGGACAGCGTTTCTGTCTGCTGTGTCTGGCTGACCACATAGCTGACGCCCGCCAGCAAAGCACACCAGTATAATCAAGTAAAGGCCGAAGCCTTTCATTTTGCCTTTCAAATCGGTTTAACACCTCTTCCCTAAATTACTCGCCGCCGTAAACATACGGCTTAAGTATGCCGATATACGGCAGATTGCGATACTTTTCCGCGTAGTCAAGACCGTAGCCGACTACGAACTCGTCCGGAATCTCAAAGCCGAGATAATCCACATCAACCTGAATCTTGCGGCGCTCCGGCTTGGAGAGCAGCGTGCACAGGCGGATGGAATTTGCGCCGCGTGCTGCAGGATCTGCATCAGATAATGCAGCGTTACGCCGGAATCCAGAATATCCTCAACGATCAGCAGGTCGCGGCCGTCGATCGGCTGTGCGATATCCTTGATGATCTGCACCTCGCCGGAGGTCTTGGTGCCCTTGCCGTAGCTGGATACGACCATGAAATCCACGTTGCACGGCGTATCAATGGCGCGGGTCAGGTCGGCCATGAACACATAGGGAGCCCTTGAGCACACTGACGATCAGCGGGTTCTTGTCGCGGTAGTCCTCCGTGATACGCGCACCCAGCTCTGCTACCTTTTTTCGTGAAGCTGCTCCTCGGTAAAGTAAACTTCCTTGATGTCATCTCGCATATTATAAGCCATTTTTCGATAACCCCTTTACTGTAATCTGCAGTGTATTTGCGTTATTTTTGGCTGTTCTGCTGCAGTCCGCACCGATATCCTGCACCGCGATCACGCCGTTTTTATCTGCGATGACGGCCATCGCATTCCGCATATAGCGCGGAATCTTTCGGTCGATCATCAGCTTTTTGAGCGATCTGCTGCCGCCGTTTTCGGTCAGCCGCAGGGTATCTCCGGTGCGCCGCGTGCGAACACACAGCGATTCAAAATCTATTGTACCACAATCCAGGCAAAAAAAGTATTGAATGTTTTGTAAAAACTTCGGATTTTTTTCTATTTTTTTGCGGCGAGCTTTACCGTGTCCTTCCAGATCGTCCCTGCAAATGGTAGGGGTAAGCAGGATTTCCGGCCGCTCGACCGCAGTTTCAGCCTTGGGAATGATGCGCAGAACGTCATATTCACGTCTTGCGAAATAGCCGTGCGGCAAATCGGGTTCCGCAGACGGAGACGCGGTTTCCAGCAGATGCTCGAGCGCAGTAATATGCTTTGCGGTTACGTCTTTAAGCGGCATATCCGCATTTTCGAGCAGCAGCCGCAGCGCTCGGCTGCGAACCGCCGGTGCGGCTTCCCGCAGAGGCTGAATTTTCCACGCGCCGTTCCCGACTGCACAAAGTTGTACACAGGTCTGTGCATAACTCTGCAGGCAAGTCTCGTCCTGCCGAAGCTGACGCGAAAGCCGTGCTGCCGCCTGCGCCGCCTGCGGATTCAATTCCCGCAGAACGGGGAACGACGTCCTGACGAAGGCGGTTGCGCGTATAAGCCGTGTCCGCGTTCGTGCTGTCCGTGACGAAATCCTGTCCGCGCTCGCGCAGAAAGGATTCGATTTCCCGCCGTTCAACCTCGATGAGGCCGAATGATGCGTCCGCGCACCGGCGGAATGCCCGTGAGACCTTTTCGCACCTGTGCCGCGCACCAAATGGAACAGCATAGTCTCCAGATTGTCGTCCGCATTGTGCGCCACCGCGATTTTGGCTCCGTGCGCGGCATGCTCCAGCCGTGCATAGCGAATACGCCGCGCGGTCTCCTCCACCGCGGAATCGCCTGCGGCAGTGGCTATGTCCACGCGCTCGACCGTCAGTTCCACGCCGATCTTCTCACACAGCCTGCGGCAGAAGGCTTCGTCCCGGTCGGACTCTGCACCGCGCAGACAGTGGTTGAGGTGAAATGCCCGCACAGGATATCCCAGCTCGCGCAGACTCAGCAGAAGCGCTGTGGAATCCGCACCGCCGGACAGGGCAACCAGCACATTTTCGCCGGTTTCAAGCATCATATAGTTGGAAATCGTCCGTTTTACCGTATCCAGCATGGCTTACCTCGTGAATGCGGTCCGATTGAGAACGTGGTATACTGACCGACCCACTGCAGCTCAATGGTGCCGGTCGCACCGTGACGGTTTTTCGCAATGATAATTTCTGCGATATTTTTATTTTCGCTTTCATCATCGTAGTAATCGTCGCGGTAGATAAACATAACGATGTCGGCGTCCTGCTCGATTGCGCCGGACTCTCGCAGGTCGGACAGCATCGGGCGCTTATCCGAGCGCTGCTCGGACGCACGCGACAGCTGCGACAGACACACGACCGGAACATTGAGTTCCTTCGCCATAATTTTCAGCGAACGCGAAATCTCTCTGCGACCTCCTGCACACGGTTATCCATGTGGCGGCCGCCGACGTGCATCAGCTGAAGATAGTCGATGACGATCAGACCGAGTTCGTCGCCCAGTCTGCGGCATTTCGCCTTGATCTCCGCAACCGTGATGGCCGGATTGTCGTCCACATAGATATTCAGTCCTGCCAGCACGCCGGACGCACGCGCGATCTTTACCCAGTCGTCACCGTCCAGATTGCCGGTTTTCAGCTTCTGCGACTCGATGAGTGCCTCGCTCGACAGAAAACGGCTGGCCAGCTGTTCCTTGCCCATCTCAAGCTGGAACACGCACACGCCGGTGCCCTTTTTGTCGCCGCGCTCCTTATTCTTGACACTTGCCTTAGCCGCATTGAGCGCCACGTTGAGCGCAAAGGCGGTCTTGCCCATGCCGGGTCGTGCCGCAATGAGAATCAGGTCGGATTTATTGAGACCGGTCAGCGCCGTGTCCAGCGCGTGGAAGCCAGTGGACATGCCGGGAATTTCACTGTCCGACCGGGCACGCTCGTCCAGTTCGGTATACAGATCGGCGATAACCTCAGAAAGCCGTGACAGGCCCTTAATTTCACGTCCCTGCCGAATGCTGTAAATGCGCTGCTCCGCCAGCTCGGCAATGCCGGAGGCTTCGCCGTGGGGGCTTCGAGTGCGTTCTGCTGAATCTCGCTGCCCGCATCCGCCAGCTGGCGCAGCAGGCTCTTGTCACGCACGATGCGGACATATTCGTTGACGTTCCGCGCACCCGGCGTGACCTCCATCAGCTGAAAGAGATACGCGCGGCCGCCGGCCTCGTCGTAGTAGCCCATGCGCGTGAGCATATCCAGAACGGTTACCGGATCAATACGCTGTGCGCCGTTGAACATCGGTAGATGGTCTCAAAATGATGCGCTTGTTTTCTTCCGCGTAAAAAATCATCGGCGCGCACCTGCTCGATGACCTCGGGAATGCAATTCGGATCGACCAGCATCGCGCCTAAAAAGCGACTGCTCCGCAGTCAGATCCTGCGGCACCTGCCGCATCAAAAGTTCGTCGGGCACTTACTTACCTCCCTCCGCCAACAAATTGAGAATGGAAAATGGAGAATTGAGAATGAGGAACAAAAATGACAACGCAGGCATCGCCTGCGTCAATCAAATCCCGCTTTGCTTGCAAAGCGCGACCCACATGACAGGTTTTCCGAATGGAAAACCGAGTCATCTGGCCCGCCCTCAGGCGACCGCCGCTATGCGACGGCATTCAATCCGTGCCGCAGAGCGGCACACAAAAAGGCCCAGCTTTGCCGGGTCTTTTTGTACCCCGACCCAGCGCTCTTGGGCGCGACATTCGGTATCGAAATGTGGTTTCTCCGGAACCACATTTCGTATATAGGGGACTTTTGAAGTCCCCTATGAGGTGCAGGTTACGCCTCGACTACCTGCACCAGAATCTCGCCTGCGATATCCTGATACAGCTTTGCCTTTACGCGGTGTACACCGAAAGGTCTTGATCGGCTCGTCGAGCACGATCTTCTGCTTGGGTACGTTCAGACCGTACTGCTTGTTCAGTTCCTCGGCGATCTCCTTGGAGGTGACTGCACCGAACAGACGGCCGCCCGTGCCGCCCCTTTGGCCGGAACCTTTACCGGGCTCTCCTTGAGTTTCTCGGCTGCCTCGCGGGCTGCCTGCTGCTCGAAGTGCGATCTTGCGTGCGTGTGCCTCATCCTGCGCCTTCTTGACGTTCAGGTTATCCGCGGTTGCCGGCTCTGCCAGACCGCGCGGCATGAGAAAGTTGCGGCCGTAGCCCTCGCTGACTTCGATCAGGTCGCCCTTTTGCCCTTGCCCTTTACGTCTGCCGTCAGAATTACTTTCATGATGATTACTCCTTTTGTGTGTACTGAGGGCAAAACCGCTCTTGTTCAATTATGCGGTATTGCCTATATCGAATGCGGCGAACAGCTTCGCCTGCTTTTCGGTCTAATTACGGCTGTCGTGAAACGCCTTTTCCGACAGACTGTTATTTGTTGTCGTCCTGCTTCTCCGGTCCGCTGATCGTCGAAGTAGCCGCGAATGGCATCCGTGATCAGCTTGTCGGCCTCCTCCGGGGTGGTGTTTTTCAGCTGTGCACCGGCCGCCGAATGGTTGCCGCCGCCGCCGAGTCTCTCCATCAGCAGCTGCACATTGACGTGGCCTGCCGCACGAGCGGAAACCGCCATATCATTGCCGCTGCGGAACGCAACAACGCTTGCATGTGTGCCGATGATGGACAGCAGCTCGTCCGCTGCCTGTGCGGCCGCAATGCAGGTCCACCTCCTCGCCGGTGATGGCAAAGATAACACCCTGACCGCAGTCGCGCGGGAAGAAATCAGCTTCTGGCGCTCCATATACTGGTCAAAGCTGGACTGGAACAGGCGCTTGACATCGCTCGACTCCGCACCTGCGCGGCGCAGATACGCTGCCGCCTCAAATGTGCGGACGCCGGTGCGCGTTGAAAAACCCTGGTATCCAGATAAATACCCGCCAGCATGGCTTCCGCCTCGCAGGTGAGAATGCCGCTGGTCGGCACAAGATACTGCAGCAACTCGCTGACCAGCTCGGATGCGGACGACGCATACGGCTCGTGCAGGGATACGACTGCGTTCTCGATATAATCCGCCGCACGGCGGTGATGGTCAATGACTGCGATCTTGTTGATGGATTCGAGCAGCGCCGCGCTCTCCACATAGCCGGGACGGTTTACGTCCACCACGATAAGCAGCGTGTTGAAATCGCACGCGATCATCGCATCCTCGGCGCTGATGAACACCCCCTTGTACTCAGACTGGGTTTCCAGCCGCTCGATCAGGTCACTTGCCATGGTGTGCTGACGGTCCACAACAATGTGCACCGGTCTGCCCTTGACGCGCGGCACAGACCATACCGGCAGCAGCACCGATGGCGTCCGCTATCGCTGTTCTTATGGCCCATGACCAGCACCTGGGAGACGAGTCTCGAATCAGCTGGCTGAGGTGCGTTGGCAACCACGCGGCTCTTGACCTTGGTGCGCTTCTCGACTTCTTCGCTCCAGTCCGCCGAAGAAGGCAAAGTTAAATTTATTCTTGATAACCGCCTGGTCGCCGCCGCGGACAGCGCCATGTCGATAGCGAGTCCGGCAAACTGATAGCTTTCCGCAAGCGTTTCGCCGTCGCGTCCGATACCGATGGACAGAGTAGCTACAACGCCCTCGTGGTTCTCAATCTCGCGCACCTCCTGCAGAACGGAGAACTTGCGCGCGACCAGCTTGTCCAGCTCGGCGCTTTCGATCACGAAGATATACTTGTCGCGGTCGTACTTGCGCAGTACGGCGCTTGAGTCCTTCACCCAGGCAAACAGACGTTTGTCAATGCCCGCCAGAATGTTGGATTTTTTCCGAGTCAGTGGTATTCTTGACCAGATCCTCGTAGTTGTCGATCGCGATAACCGCGATAGCCGGACAGGTAGTCTCCGCTGCGTCGCGCAGACGGACAAACTCGGTGCAGTCGATAAAATGCAGCATCATCAGCTGCCCCGCGCCGCTCTGCACCAGACTGCCGAATACATGGTACTGCCGCTTGCCCATGCCAAGCTCGCCCGGGAACGCGGTCTGTCCCTTGATGAGCCAGCCGGTCTCAAACGTCGGTGCGATCTCGCCCCCATGCGAACGCCGCTTACCGCAGTCCCTCGACCGCTGATTTCCGCAAATGCGTCATTCGCCCATACGATCACCCGTGGTAGCCAGCGCGACGGCTGTCGGCAGCGGCGAGCGTGTCACCGCCGGACGGATCTCTCCGCCGTCTACCTCGATGTTGTTCATCGGTTCCTGCACCTGCCGCTGCCGTGCCGCATTCGTACGCAGCGAAACAATCCGCAGGATGATACACCCACAATACCCGCCGCACCGTACACGCGGGAGAAATAAAGTCCCACGACCGCAAACAGGAAAAACAGCACATAAAACATTACGCTGTTGGGAGCCAGCATCTTCTGTAATCTCTTTTTCAAACCCCTGCCTCCTTTTTGGGACGCAAATATTCAACCTAATTATAGCAAGCCATCGCCAGAATTTCAACACTAAATGCAAACCGGTTTTTGTATCTTTTCGCCGTCCGCTTGCAATTTTCACAGCTTCATGGTACAGTAACCGTAGATTCGCAATCAGGAGGATATCATTATGCAATTTTCGTTTGCACACAACAACTTCAACGTCCGCGATCTGGACCGCTCGCTTTTTTTTTATAAGGAGGCTCTCGGTCTGACCGAATCCAGCCGCATCAACGCACCGGACGGCAGCTTCATTATTGTATACCTGACCGATGGCGTAACGCCGCATCTGCTCGAGCTGACGTGGCTGCGCGACTGGGACAAGCCGTACAACCTCGGTGACAACGAGTTCCACCTGGCCTTCCGCGTGGATGATTTCGATGCCGCACACGCAAAGCACAAGGAAATGGGCTGCATCTGCTTTGAAAATCCGGCAATGGGCATCTATTTTATCTCCGACCCGGACGGCTACTGGCTGGAAGTCATTCCCGCAAAGTAAACAGAAAACGCTTGGAGCTGCTGCTTTGAGCGTTTTTTCATTCCTTAGCAGGATTATTCTGTTCATTTCTCGACAGCGGGTGTATACTATTGAAGTTATCTCCTGACGAAAGGACTGTATTATTTGAATCCTTACCTTGATCTATACCTCACATGTGCACGGATTGGCGTATGCATCGTTCGGCGGCGCTATGCCATGCTGCCGATTCTGCAGCGCGAGGTCGTTGAAAACCGTCACTGGGCGACTGAGGACGAGCTGATGGACTACTACGCTATCGGTCAGTGTACGCCGGGCGTTATCGCCGTGAACACGTCCACGTTCATCGGCTGCAAGACGCACGGCATTCTCGGCGGCATTGCCGCCACGGCAGGCATGATCACGCCATCGCTGATTATTATCACGATCATTGCCGCATTTATCCAGCAGTTTGCGCATCTCGCTGTCGTGCAGCACGCATTTGCCGGAATCCGCATCGCGGTCTGCGCGCTTGTGCTGCAGTCCGTGTGGAAAATGGCGAAAAAAGGGCGTTGTTGACGTTCCGACCAGTGTTATCCTGCTCGTTACGTTCGCGGCTGTCGCCTTCTTCGGCGTATCGCCGGTTGTGATGGTCGTTATCGCCGCTGCTGCCGGTATTATCATCGGTATGATCCGGAGGAAGCGCGCATGATTTTCCTTCAGCTGTTTTACGAATTTTTTTCAAGGCGGGTCTGTTCGCCATCGGCGGCGGACTGGCGACCCTGCCCTTTCCTCAAGCAGATTTCGCTGCGGTATCCGTGGTTCACGCCGAATGATCTGATGGACATGATTGCGGTCTCCGAGTCCACACCCGGTCCGATGGGTGTCAACTCGGCAACATACGCAGGCTTCCACGCAGCCGGCATTCCCGGTGCCATCACAGCGACCTGCTCGCTTGTGCTGCCGTCGGTCATCATCATCATTCTGGTGTCGCGTGCGCTCGATAAGTTCCGCGACTCTCCGCTGGTCAAGAACGGCTTTTTACGGCCTGCGTCCGGCGTCCGCGGGTCTGATCTTCGGCGCAATGCTCGAGGTGTTCGCCGCTTCCCTGCTGCATACGGAAAAACTGGTCAGGTATCACTAGCTCGGCTCAGTCATCAATGTTCCGGCGATAATTATTTTCCTCGTGCTGTCGCTCGGTATCTGGAAGCTCAAAAAGCTGCATCCGATCGTGTTTATCCTGATCGGCGCGGTATGCGGCATTGTGTTTAATCTGTAAGTTTTGATTTGTTATCGTGCAGATTCTCTGTAGAACGGCGGATGAGGCATCCCGCCGCTGCCCTCCGAATTGCAAAAAAATCCCGCTTTCTCAGTCGAGAAAGGATTTTAGCTTGTCGAAAAAAGCAATATTTGATTTTTATGCTCGTGCGGCAGCACGCATTCAATCGAATTTGTTTTTAAATTCATAAATTCCGGGAGCATGTATCTCGGAATTTATACAAGGGAAGAAAAATGTGTCCGCAGGACGCGATTTTTTCGAGATTCGCTCGAAAGCGTGGTTTCGAGCGAGAGGCTGTTCGGAAAACGAAGTTTTTCGACAGCCTCAAATCCTTTCTCAGTCGAGAAAGGGATTTTCTTTTTATTCGTGAGGTATTCCTCAATCAACTCACACGCATCCTCAATGCAGCCCGGGCAGGAGCGCCGTACATTGCCGTCGGCTACGTCCTTGAGGTCGCGGCACAGATACGCGCCGTTCTTCTGCTCGAACTTCTCCCCTGAGCATTTTCGTGACCTTATAGGTCTGACCCTTGGTCGTGCCCGGCTTATCCGCTCCTGCGCTGTTCTTCATGCCCGCGAGCATGAACGCACCGCTCAGCGCGCCGCACATCTCCATGCATCCCATGCCGAAGCCGAAGCCTTCCGACATTTTATAGGCGGTCTCCTTTATCCAGACCAACCAGATCGCAGTACGCGCAGGCCACCGCCTGTGCGCAGTTGTAGCCCTGATCGTGAAAAATCCTGTGCCAGTTTTGCCCGTTCTGTCATAACAAATATCTCCCCCTTTTGTCAGCAAACCGCGCCGTAAACGACGCGGTCAACTTATAGTTTTACTTAAGGCACCGCCGCTTTAATTATGCGGTATTGCCCTTAATACTGCACCTGTGTGGAAATAATACAGGATCGCATTGCACTGTGCACGCGCTGCTTCGCCAGTCCTCCTCACTGTCGATGAACTTCTGATCCTCCTCATTGTCGATGAAGCAGAATTCGCTCGTCAGCGCCGGAATATTCAGCGCCGCTGCCGCGCGGTTGGTGTAGTAATAATCGCCGTGGCTGCCCTCGCGGAACACGATCTGGCGAATCGGAACACCCAGCTTT
>VOFC01006421.1_pt1 | contig 13876 bp, 24 predicted proteins | sample 5384161 | NCBI WGS metagenome assembly VOFC01 (sample SAMN12384722, study PRJNA508395) | human gut metagenome | isolation source: healthy gut B | host: Homo sapiens | reverse complement strand
TAGCAGGAGAACGGACAGCAGACCTCCAACACACAACACCCCCGGTGATGGAGACGATGCAGCAGAGCAGGGAGACATCCGGGGACGACGAGAAAGCAAAACAGGAACAGGTGTCCGATTCTGACGCAATCTATCCGGAAAAAGACCACAAGAGCGATCGTTGATTGCGATGGTGCTCTGAATCTCCATCGTTCTGCATCATGGGGCAATGAAGCATGTCTGCGGACGTGCGGTGAGAGGTCAGTCATATTATATCAAGGCGATTCACACAGTGGGGGAAAGAAAATGCTTGAGACTATCGGCAGATTTTCCTGTCCGGTCAGCCAGGCATGTTCGCATTATTAGGGGTGTAAAAGTTCGGACGAAGATTGTGTTATAATAAAACAGGAGAACTCTCCGAGGTTTTGAAGTAACACACGGGTAACTGACAAAATCCTTGAAAACACTTATTTTCAAAAGGGTCAGGTGTATCAAGAGATAAGCAAATCGAATATTACAAAGAACAATTTCCCCCGAAAACATCAAGTTTTCGGGGATTTTTCTTTTCGCGATCAGCTTTAATATGCCGTGCATCAGTACGCCTGCAGCAACCGCCAGGGAAACTCATTCGGTAAAATGGAGAGCAAAGATCGGCGTATTTTTTATACGGCAGCAGCAACATTGCAGGTTTCCTGCATTGTGTACCACATATAGGTCTGCTTGTTTTTTAAGAAAAATGATAGTGACATCCTAAAATAGATTGTGTACAATCTAAACATAAAAAGATTGCGCGCGATTAAAAATGAAACAATTTAAAAAGATTCGAATTTAATGACAAAAGAAAGGAGGGTAGAGATGGGCATTTATGGTATTCTGTGGAGCGGCCGGACAGCGGAACAATGCAGCCGTTGTCCGCTTATGAGGGAAAAGGTACTTTCTGATCGTGAATACGGCGACCGGATGGATTCACCAGTACCAGGAACTGGAGGAGTTTACCGGAAGTACCATGGCAAGGGGACTTGAGATTTAGATATTCCGTGCAACCAGTTCATCGGGACAGACGCCGAGGACGGATGAAGAGATCCACGAGTTCTGCACGCTGAAGTATCACACCGAGATTCCCTCAGATGAAGAAATCCGTGTCAACGGCGAACATCAGCTTCCACTGTATGCGTACTTAAAATCCAAGAGGATTTGCCGTTCGGGGGAAAGGGGCGAAAGCGGCAGCGATGGGAATAATGCTCCGCAAAATAGATAAAATTATAAGGAGAACCCCGACATCAAATGGAATTTTACGAAGTTCCTTGTGGACAGGCAGGCACGGTAGTGGTAAAGATTTGAACCAACAGGAGATATGAACGAACTGGAACGACAGATTCTTGCATTATTATAGATGCAGAGAGATATAGGGAATGGAGAACGGTATGGAACGAGTGGATATTGCCATTATTGGAACAGGACCGGCAGGTGTGTCGGCGGCGATTACCGCAAAAATGAAAATAAAAGCGTGCTGTTAATCCCGGCAGCAGGGGAACTCAGCGAGAAGATGAGCAAGGCGCATCAGATTTTAAACTATCCAGGGCTGCCGGAAGTTTGGAGCAGATCTGGTTGCCGGGTACAAGAAGCAGTTAGCAGGTCTTGGCATCGAGGTGACGGAGAAGCGCGTGAACGCGGTCTATGCGATGGGAGATTATTTTGGGATCCAGGCGTCCGGCAGAGATTCTTGAAGGCGTCCACCGTCATTCTGGCAGCAGGAATCGTCATGGGGAAACCATTCCCGGGAGAAAACAAGCTGCTTGGAAGCGGCGTCAGCTACTGCGCGACCTGTGATGCGCAGTTCTTCCGCAGGAAAGGAAGTTGCGGTGATCGGATACGGCAGGGAGGCGGGCAGGAAGCAGACTATCTGGCGGAGATTGTCGGAAAGGTGCATTATTTCCCGATGGGAAAAAGAGGAGCCGCAGCTGTCGGATGCCGTAGAGGTTGTGCATGAGCGGCCGAAAGCGATCCTGAGGCACGCAGACGGTAAGTGCGCGCGCGCTTGAGACGGACGCGGGTTCCCATCCGGTGGACGGCGTATTTATCTTAAAGACGCGATCGCACCGTCACAGCTCGTGCCGGGACTTGCGACGGAGGAGAATCACGTAAGGTTAATCTCCAGATGGAACAAACCTTCCGGGACTCTTTGCATGCGGAACATTACCGGAAAGCCGTATCAGTATATCAAGGCGGCAGGACAGGGAAATGTGGCGGCGCTGTCTGCGGCAGAGTACCTGGATAAGAAAAAAAGAGATCTAAGGAGGATTATCATGGTTAAGAAGATTCAAGAACAACAATATGGACGAAGCGTTACAGGCAAAGGCAGCAGTGGTGGACTTTTCGGCAGTATGGTGCGGACCGTGCCAGATGCTTGCCCGGTACTGGAGGAACTGTCAGGCAACTGGACGGTAAAAGGTGGCATTTACAATGCAGATACCGATGAGAATACGCAGCTTGCGATCGCAAACGGCATCACAAACATTCCGGCGCTTTTATTCTTAAGGACGGCAAGGTGGTCGGCAAGAATGTCGGATTCATGCCGAAGCCGGAACTGGAAAGCATGGGTAAAAAGGATGTATGGAGCAGTAACAGCACAGAAGATGCGGGTGGGCGCATATATGGGATTTTATGATTACGAGGCAGAGGATGTCAGAGGAAATATGCGCAGCATGCGCGATATGAGAAAGGTTGTCCTGGTAGTCAACACGGCGACTAAATGCGGATTTACGCCGCAGTACGATGAACTGCAAGTATTTACGAGCAGTACGGTCCGCAGGGATTTGAGATTCTGGATTTTTCCGTGCGACCAGTTTGAACATCGGCACCGGGAACCAACGAGGGAGATCGTTGCATTCTGCGATGCCAACTTTGGAATCACATTCACGCACTACAGGAAGATCGATGTCAACAGGGGAGCATGCGCTGCCGCTGTATCAATATCTGTGAAGTCGCAGAAGGGTTGCAGGATTGACGAGGAACATCCGTTAGCGACGATCCGTGGAAAGCATGTTAGAGCGCACGCATCCGGATTATAAAGGAGACACCGGACATCAAATGGAACTTTACCAAGTTTTTGATTGACAGAGACGGAAACGTGGTGGAGCGTTTTGAGCCGACGGCGGATATGGATGTTGTCCGCGAAAAGATTGAGAACTTTTATAAGCGACAGGTGCCGGAATGAAAGATAAGTATGATGCTTTAAAATTAGAAAATCAGCTCTGTTTTTCCGCTGTACGCATGCTCAAAGGAAGTTGCGGCGCCTGCATATCTGGATAGAGATTGATCTGACTTATACGCAGTATATTTGCGATGATAGTATTATTGGGAACGTGGCAGGATCAATGTGAAGGAAGGACATGTGGGGGCGCTGTACCTGGATTCGAGGACTGACACCGGTGTTAAGAAAGCTGGAACAGAAGGGCTACCTCACCAGAAGCGCGACCATGCAGATGAGCGTGTGTTAAATGTGACGATCACGAGGCGGGAGAGCAGCGCTAAAGGAGCAGGCGGTTGACATTCCGCGGAAGATGGGCGGCTGTATCCAGGACCCCTGGGGAGGATGCGGGGAGCTGTACCGCATCCTGCACAAGGTGCTTGCGTTGATGGAGCAGGAAATGAAATGGCCACGGTATGAAAACAGTAGACAATATACAAAAAACTGATATAATGAATTCATACTTATTTAAAGGAGAGTTTGTTATGATTGAGAGAAGAAATATTGCGGTGTGTATTGTACTGACACTTGTAACCTGCGGAATTTATGGCATCTACTGGATCGTGTGTCTGACCAATGACGTAAATACGGTTTCTGGTGATGTGAATGGAACATCCGGCGGTATGGTGGTGCTGCTGACGATTGTGACCTGTGGAATTTACGGCATTTACTGGGCATATAAGCAGGAGAGAAGTTTGACTTTACAAAGAATAACCGTGGAATCCCGTCAAGCAACAGCGGTGTTTTGTATCTGATTCTCCAGATTTTGGTTTTGGAATTATTGCATATGCATTGATGCAGAACAAGCTGAATAAGCTGGCATAACAGATCGGAAATGTAGGATGACGAAAAAAGCACGTTTGAAAAAATTGCTGATGAATATATTTTTTACTGGGAATGGCGGGACTGTTGTACGGAATATTTGTGTCGTACACAGGCTCGCCATTCCCCTGTCTGTTCGGAAAGTGACGGGACTGTTGATTGTCCGGCTGTGGTGTGACGGGAATGTGCGTGGCTCTCCTGCATCTTGACTGGAGGGGGTTTTTCCTGCCATCCGGTGCTGTTTGTGCTGCTGCTTCCGCTTTACGGCAGTATTCATCTGCAGTGCGGCGGGGTATGTGCAGAATGGCAGATTCTGGTTCGCCCGCTGGCAGAATCTCATTCTTTACGTCAGCGTCGCCGCGCTTGTAATCTTCGGTGTGGTGCGCAATCTGGTGCGTTTTTGTGAAAAACAGGCGAAAAATAGATTCAGAATAATTTAACGTGGTCAACACATGATCTTCACATTGGCTTTCTATACTAACCTATCAAAAGAAACAGACATTGACAGAGTCAGAGAGGAATGAAGATCATGAAATGGAAAAAATTAGTAACATTGGGCTGCGTTGTAGTTATGACAGTATCGTCCGTAACAGCATGCGGCAGTAATACAACAGAGAACCAGACGGTAGAAGCAACAGAGCAGAGTGAGGAGAACCAGAGCGATTCTGTGATCGCGAGTTACAGCAGTTGACGGCGATCAGATTACAGCGGATGGGAACACTTACAACCGCAGCGCAGATGCATCGGAAATGGAGCACCGGGCGGAGAAGCACCGGGCGGAGACGCACCGAGCGGAGAAGCACCGGGCGGAGACGACAGTGAAACGGAGCGCCGGGCGGGAGAAGCACCGGGTGGAGACGCACCGAGCGGAGACAACAGTGGAAACGGGCGCCGGGCGGAGAAGCACCAAGCGGAGAAGCGCCGAGCGGAGAAGCGCCAAGTGGAGATGCACCGGGCGGTCAGATGCCGGGCGGCAGCAGTTTTGAGGCTTCCGGTGAGCATTACCTTTACCCTGACAGACGATACGGCGATCACATTAGAGTACCTGCAGGGAAGCGGCGAGGGAACCGCAGATGACATTGCAGTCGGCAGCGTATTGGAGGTAGTTCTGGACGAAGACAACCAGGCAGTGTCTGTCACTGTGCGCAACTTAAATGCAGGCGGCGGATTTGGCGGAAGCGGTGAGGTGACAAACGGAACTTCTGCAAATACGATTACCAAGGATACCGAGGTGGATAGTGAGACTTACACATCCACCGGTGATGATGAGAACGCACTTCGTGTCGACGGAGCGGCCGTTACCTTAAAAAGATATCACGATCGAGAAGACAGCCGGCGCCTCATCGAACACAGAGGATGGAGATTTTTACGGACTGAATGCCGGACTTCTGGTGCTAAACGGCAACGGCAACGATTACGGGAGCAACAGTCAATACCAGCGTGACAAACGGTAACGGTGTGTTCAGCTATGGCGAGGGCACGGTTTGTAAATATTTCGGATTCCACTGATCCGCACGACAGAAAATAATTCCGGCGGTATCCAGACGACCGGCGGCGGCACCATGAACACTACAAATCTGGATGTCGAGACACAGGGAAATTCCGCAGCCGCAATCCGAAGCGACCGGGGCGGCGGTATGGTCAATGTGGACGGCGGTTCCTATGTGACAAACGGAACGGGAAGCCCGGCAATCTACTGTACAGCAGATATCAGTGTGTCAGACGCGACTCTGACAGCGAATGCCAGCGAGGGCGTTGTGGTAGAGGGCAAGAATTCCGTTGCACTGACAGACTGTGATGTGACAGGAAATATGAGCAACACCTATAATGGAGACTCGGATGAAAATATTCACTGCATTATGATTTATCAGAGCATGTCCGGTGATGCTGATGTCGGAGAGGCAGCATTCTCTGCAGAGGGTGGCAGCATTACAGCAAAGACAGGGGATATGTTCTATATCACCAATACGGATTGTGAGATTACACTCAAGGACGTCGCATTTACACTTGCCAATGATGTATTCCTTCGCGTGGAAGGCAACTCTTCCTCCCGCGGATGGGGCACAGAGGGTGCAAACGGCGGAGATGTGACACTGACGGCGGATTCACAGGAGTTTACGGGCAATATTCTCGTGGATGAGATTTCAAGCCTGGTGCTTACCATGAAGAACGGCACCAGCTACGAGGGCGCCATCAATCCGGACGGAGGGCGGTACGGTTGACGTGACCCTGGATGACAACTCCACCTGGACACTGACCGGTGACAGCTATATCACAAGCTTTGACGGTGATACCTCAATATCACGGCAAACGGATATCATCTGTACGTGAACGGAGAGCAGGTACTGTAACAGATTAGAGAGGCAGTTGAAAAAGAGGCTGCTCACATATCACAGGTGGCAGTTGATGATAAAATATTACAGGAAGCGCATGATGCAGATTTCGGGTGGAACTGCATATGAAACATTCGTTGGAGAAAAATGTGTGTATTTCTTCCAGCCGGATGACTGCATCTGATTCCGTGTCTCTTCCGAGTGCGGACATGTGCCCCGTCGGAGTGCTCCAAACTTGGAAAGACACGGATCATCGCAGATGCAGTCACCGGCTGGTTAGAAATGCCGCATTTTTTGAACAGAATGTTCCATAGGCATTCCACCCGAAATCGTAACGGTAGCTGCCTGTAATATTACTTATCTCGTCAAACAGACGATCTGCTGAATGCGGCAGCTTTTTTTCAAGAGAGAGATTATGTATTTTAGTGGAATTATATCAGACGCTCCGGAAGAATTTCGGATATGTGGAAAAAGGCAGCAAAAGTGTGCTATAGTGAATGAAAAGAATACAATCATACTGGAGGGGAGCAGAGATGGAACTGCTGGATATTGTGGACGAAAAGGGAAATCCGACAGGAGAGACAGTGCCGCGGGAGGTGGCACACCGTGAGGAATCCGGCACCGCACGGCGCACGTGTGGATTTTTCGCAGACGCGGCGGCGTGAGTGCAGATCCTTTTGCAGAAACGGAGCGACAATAAGGATTCAGATCCGGGCTGTTATGACATTTCAAGTGCCGGTCATATTCCTGCAGGGAGTGATTATATTCCTTCCGCGGTGCGGGAGTTGAAGAAGAACTGGTGTGGACATGAACGGCGATGAACTGATTTATTGTGGACAACGCCGGTTCCGGTTTGAGAGGGAATTCCACGGCAGCATGTTCCGCGATAACCAGGTCAGCAATGTGTATGCACCTGGCTTGACCGCGAGGAGGGAAGATTTTATACTGCAGGAGGAAGAAGTGTCTGAGGGTCCGGTGGATGGACTTCGCGGATTGCGTATCTGCTGTCCGGGAGAACCGAATTTCCCACTGCATTTACATGGAAGAACTGGAACTTCTGAAAAAATGCACTGCATCTGCATTGATTCGGGGGGAGGCAGGGAAAACGGCTCAGTATTTCCAACGGAGATCCAGCCGGTAGTGTCCGTCCTTCACTGTGATCGGCAGATAGTCAGAGTATGTCTCCTGTGCCTCCCTTGGAGTAATAGCGGATGGTGACTGCGGTTGCCCAGGGGTGTCGTGATATACGGTAGTTCCTCCAGCAACGAAAGATCCCCCACGTTTTTGCGGAAATACACCAGATCATCATGAAAATATTCTTCTGTGTCTTCCGCGGTTACAGGGATATCTCTGCCGTTATAGGAAAGCGCGGCGAGGGAGCCATAATCCTCCTGCTGTAAAAGCGCGCAGACCTGTGCGGCAAAATCATCGGTATCCTCCCGGCAGACATATTTGCCGGTTGAAAATGGGAGAATGTGCCGTCTGGCCGGAATGTACTTCAGGCGTTTTGGATCGGAACTTTTATAGAAAAATGGTGCCAAGTACAGACGAGCCGTCTGCACCGGCGCGTGCCACGCGGTTTCCGGTGAAAAATGCCTGACCGAGTGAAAGATCTGCAGTATAGCGCGTTCCATCAACCTCATATTGCACGGTTACCAGGTAATCGGAAAAACGTCTGATGATACCGGAATCGTAGGCACCGATACTCTGGTCATATTCGGTCTGCTCCACATGAAGGACTTCGTAATCATCCGGCGTGAGCCGGCCGGTAGGCGATACTTAAAAAGATGGTCTGAAAAAGAGTAAAAACGAGCCGAGTACAACCAGCCACAGGGCGAGATAGAGAATACCGCCATATCTGGATTCGTTGATGAAACGCCCGAGACGGGTCGCATAAAAACGTGAAAAATGGGGGCGGAACCATCGGTTGTGATTGCCCGGGCTGTCTGAAAATGTCGACTTCATAGAAAGCAGTATAGCAAAAAAAGGCGGAATTTTCCACTATTTGACAGGCGGGAAGAGCTGTATTAAAAGATAAGGGACAGATTTCTGACAGAGGGAGAAGACAGTTGGAACAGATAAAGTTATATGGCACCATGGAAGGTGTCACCGGATATGTTTTCCGGAATGCATACGCAAAATATTACGGCGGGATCGAACGCTATTTTACGCCGTTTGTGGCGAATAAAAAAGCTTGGACACCGGGAGAAAAATGACGTCTGCCCGGAACACAATGCGGGAATGACGGTCATTCCGCAGATACTTACGAACCACGCAGAGGATTTCCTGGCGATCGCAGAGATTCTGCGGGAGTACGGGTACGATACGGTCAACCTGAACCTTGGCTGCCGTCGGGCACGGTGGCGGCAAGAGGACGCGGCGCCGGATTTCCTTTGCGATGCCGGACGAGCTGGATCATTTTCTGGAAGAGATTTTTAAAATGTCCGCTCGGGTCTCCATCAAGACACGGATCGGAAAAGAGAACCCTGCAGAATGGGGAGCGGCTGCTTGCCATATATGAAAAATATCCGTTAGAAGAACTGATCGTACACCCGAGGGTGCAGACCGATTTTATAAGAACCGGGTCAATCTGGAGGCATTTGCACGGGCAGAGAAAAACAGCAGACATTCGCTCTGTTATAATGGTGACATTGTGGACGCAGCGTCCGCGGCACATCCGGGAGGGCTTTCCGTCGGTGGATAAGTTCATGATCGGCCAAGGGGACTGATAAAGCACCCCGGCTTCTGGAGGAACTTTCCGGCGGTAGACAGGAAAAGCAGGAGCGAAAAGAGCGGTTTCCGGTTTCACAATGCGATCCTGGAGGGATACCGGCAGCAGATGTCCGGGGACAAAAATACCTTATTTAAGATATATGAAGGAACTGTGGGCGTACTGGGAGAGAACTTTGCGGATGCGGACCAGCGTCTAAAAAAAATCCGAAAATGTGAGCGGGTTGCTTTGAGTATGAATGTCTAGTGGACGCGCTGTTTCGTGAAAAAGAGCTGTGCGTGTAGGAAAAAGTGGGGTATGCGGCAATAGATTTGTGTGATATAACAAAAAAGAAGTTTCAATCTGTAACATTTATAAAAGACGAAAGGACTTTTTATTTGCTGTAAAAAGTATTATACTGTACTCCGTAGTATGCTTCATGAGAACGATAGGGGAATTGGGAAGAGGTTTAAAGAGGGTATATGGAAAGCTATACGTTAGAGGAGAAAGTTGCTTCGCAAGGTCATGCGGAATATTCCGATGGGACTGATTGTGAGCAAAGAGGATTTCGGCGCAAGATTTACTATGTCAACGACACGGGCGTGTGAGATTATGGGATACACGCGGGAAGAGTATATCAGAAAGATGCAGGACGGATGGACGGATCTGATGGATGTCGATCTGCGGGAGGTCATCCGCGAGCACAATGAACAGATTCGTTCCGGGACGCCGTTTGAGGTGCTCTCAAGACCGCAGACGAAGAACGGCGGTTACAAGTGGATATTAAGCAGGGTGAATGTGCAGATGCAGGAGGGACCGCTCTGCTATGTCAGCTTTATGGATGTTACCGACCGGATGGAGCGGGAGGAACTGTGCCGGCAGGGAGAACGAGGTGCTCAGGGAGCAGGCGATGCAGGACTCCTTTACGAAGCTTCTAAACCGCGGCGCGCTGGAGAAGCATGTCTGCGAGGCGCTTCAGGAGAGAGGCGGCGATGAGGAGGATGCATTCATTCTTCTGGATGTCGATAATTTTAAGCAGATCAATGACATTTACGGTCACGGAGTCGGGGATATGATTCTGATGCGGATGGCGGGAATCTTAAACGAAGTGTTTGGAGACCATTCCTGTATCGGCAGGATGGGCGGCGATGAATTTGCTGTTTTCCTCAGAGACATCGGCGACCGGAGAGAGATTGAAGAGAAGATTCAAAAGCTTCTTACGGAGGTACGCGCCGAAAAAAAGAACGGATGCACCTGAGCAAGGAACCGACCGCCAGCGTCGGCGTTGCATTTGTGCCGGAATCGGGAAGCACGTTCGTGGATGTGTACCGGGCGGCGGATCAGGCGCGCTGTATCACGTGAAGAACTCGACAAAGAATGGAATGGCGTTCTATGATTTTGTATAATTTTTCCTATTGAAAAAAATCATCATATACTGTAAGATTAAGATGTTATATGACTGACGGAACAAGTGGAAGAACCACATGGAGTATAACGTATCTAATGCCGACCGTCTGGGCGAATGTACCCGGGCAGTCGGCTTGTTTTGAATCAGGGGGCTTTTTATCGGAAAAAGCACCCGGGATTCTCACCTCTGAGACAAAAAGATGCTTTGGCTCAAAAAGCATAAAATACCCACTGAGAGTAAGGCAAGACAAACACGCCTGGCAACAAAACTTGATATTGACAGTGAAAAGCACGCTATGCTATAGTCATAAAGGTTAGCTGCAACTAACTAATATCATGTTTTGGCAATGCTGCCTGCGGGCAGGGAACATAATCACATTACAAAGTAAGCAGGAGGAAGAATCATGCAGAATGAATGGAGAGGCTTTTCAGCGGGGAAGCTGGGAGGAAGAGATCAATGTCAGAGATTTTATCCAGAAAACTATACGCCTTACGACGGGGACGACAGCTTTCTGAAGGACCGACGCAGGATACGACAGATTTATGGAACGAAGTGTTAGAACTGTCGAAGCAGGAGCGTGAGGCAGGCGGTGTCCTCGATATGGATACCAAGATTATTTCCACGATCACATCCCATGGACCGGGCTATCTGGACAAGAATAAGGAGAAGATTGTCGGCTTTCAGACAGATAAGCCGTTCCAAGCGTTCCCTGCAGCCGTACGGCGGAATCCGTATGGCAGTGAAAGCCTGCGAGGATAACGGCTATCATGTAGATCCGGAAGTAGTGGAATATTTTACCACACACAGAAAGACACACAACGCCGGTGTATTTGATGCCTACACACCGGAGATGCGCGCATGCCGTTCGGCACATCATCACAGGACTTCCGGATGCATATGGCCGCGGACGTATTATCGGCGATTACAGAAGACCGGCACTCTACGGTGTGGACCGCCTGATCGAGGACAAGGAAGAACAGCTCGCAACGACCCGCACGATCATGTACTCGGATGTCATCCGTGAGCGTGAGGAGCTTTCCGAGCAGATCCGCGCACTCAAGATGCTGAAAAGAGCTTGCAAAGATTTACGGCTGTGACATTTCCAAGCCGGCGAACAACGTGCTGGAAGCGACGCAGGCGGTATTTTTCCTACCTTGCAGCAGTCAAGGAGCAGAACGGAGCGGCTATGAGCCTGGGACGTACGTCCACGTTCATTGACATCTATGCGGAGCGCGATCTCAAGGAAGGGAACGTTCACAGAAAGGAGATCCAGGAGATCATCGACCAGTTTGTCATGAAGCTGCGCTGCGTGAAGTTTGCACGTACGCCGGAGTACAACTCCATCTTCGCTGGGGATCCGACCTGGGTGACGGAGTCGATCGGCGGAATCGGTGTGGACGGCAGACATATGGTGACGAAGATGTCTACCGCTACTTAAATACACTCAACAACATCGGAGCAGCGCCGGAGCCGAATATGACCGTGCTCTGGTCGGTACAGCTTCCGGAGAACTTTTAAGCGTTTCTGCGCACAGACATCCATCAGGCACTCTGCGATCCAGTACGAGAATGATGATATCATGCGCGTGGTACACGGGGATGATTACGGAATTGCATGCTGTGTATCCTCCATGCGCATCGGTAGGAGATGCAGTTCTTCGGCGCCCGCGCCAACCTTGCAAAGTGTCTGCTGTACGCGATCAACGGCGGTGTAGATGAGATCAGCGGCAAGCAGATCGGACCGAAGTACCGCCCGATCACTTCCGAGTACCTGGATTACGACGAGGTGTGGGATAAGTATAAGGATATGATGAAGTGGCTGGCAGGTGTTTATGTCAATGCCTTAAACATCATTCATTATATGCATGACAAATACTGCTACTGAGAAGCTGGAGATGGCGCTTCATGACAGAAGGTGCGCCGCTGGTTCGCGACCGGAATCGCTGGTTTTTCCGTTGTGGCGGATTCCCTGTCTGCCATCAAGTACGCAAAGGTAAACCGATCCGGCGATGAGAACGGAATCACTGTAGACTTCGACCGGAGGTGACTTCCGAAATACGGAATGATGACGACCGCGTCGACGACATTGCAAAGGAAGTGCTTCACACGTTCATCGGCTATGTCAAGGGCAACCACACCTACCGCGGCGGAATCCTGACGACATCGATCCTCACGATCACATCAACGTATCCTACGGCAAGAACACAGGTGCGACACCGGATGGCAGAAAGAAGGGTGGCCTCCTTTACACGGGCGCAAACCCGATGCACGGACGCGACACGAATGCTAAAAGTAGCATCTCTCGCGTCGGTAGCGAAAATGCCGTTTATGGATTCCCAGGATGGTATCTCCCAACACGTTTACCATCGTGCCGGATGCACTCGGCAAGGATGAGACGGGCGAGGAGCAGAACCTTGTGGCGCTGCTGGATGCTTACGTCGAGAAGGGCGGGACATCACTTGAACGTCAACGTATTGAACCGCGAGACGCTTTTGGATGCACAGAAACACCTGAGCAGTATCCGCAGCTCTGTCCGTGTTTTCGGATACGTGCAACTTTATCAAAGCTGACCAAAGAGCAAGGGTGAGAAGTCATTGCAAGAACCTTCCACGAGCGCACAGTTCATGTGGAAGTGATACAGATAAATTGCGCGAACCGGTACCGGTGCCCTGCTGCTTTTGCGGCGGGGACACCGGGATACGCCGGCTCGCGCGATTGTGAAGATTATCAGATGGATGGGACTAAAAAAGGAGGACTTTTATGGGAAAAATTCTCCGATGGAAAGTTTGGAACGGTGGATGGACCGGGAGTCCGCTTTTGGTGTTCTTTTGAGGATGGTCCCATGCTACCTGTACTGCCATAATCCCGACACCTGGCATCTGAGGATGGGAAGGAGATGAGCGCGCGGAGGAGATTCTGTCACGCATGGAGCGCAACCGGTTATTTTACCGGACCGGCGGAATCACTGCGACTGGCGGAGAGCCAATGCTCCAGATTGATTTTTTGATGGAGCTCTTTGCAGGGGCAAAGGAACGCGGATTCACCTGTCTGGACACGTCGGGCATTATGTTCCCGGGGGTGGCGGCACGTCGGAGGAGGAGCGGGAACGCTTAAAGAAGGTGGACCGGCTGCTCTCGGTGACGGATCTGGTGATGCTGACATCAAACACATGGATGCGGAGGAGCACCGAAACTGACCGGACAGGACAATGAGAAGATTCTTGCGTTTGCAAGGTATCTGGATGAAAAGCAGATACCGGTCTGGATCCGGCATGTGGTTGTTCCGGGGATCACATTTCAGAGGGAAGAACTGGAGTGCTCTGGGCCGGTTTCTTGCGACACTCTGAATGTGGAAAAGCTGGAGGTGCTTCCGTAT